>Ga0138256_10009144_pt1 | contig 10394 bp, 2 predicted proteins | sample KNB2016incub_MG_FD_105486 | JGI IMG/M metagenome (GOLD analysis project Ga0138256, IMG submission 105486) | Active sludge microbial communities from wastewater in Klosterneuburg, Austria - KNB2014incub_MG | ecosystem: Engineered > WWTP > Activated sludge > Unclassified | place: Austria... | reverse complement strand
CTGACCGAGGCGGGCGAATATCTGCTCGACCGGGCTCGAAAAATACTGCGTGAACATGACACGGCCCTTGCCGAGATAGCCGAACTCGGCGGCGTAGAGCATGGACGTTTGCGCATCGGCTCGGCATCAGCGGAGTTTGCTACGCACCAATTGCCGCACATTCTTGAAAATCTGAGAATTAAGTTTCCCAATTCGGAACTTAATGTCAGCGCCGGGACGAGCCAGAAACTGGTGGACAAAATAATGCATGGTGAGATCGATATCGCCTTTGTCTCGCTGCCAGTCGATAATTCGAGCATTACGACGGATTTGCTGTTTAGTGACGAAATCGTTGCGATCGCTAACCCGAAACATGCGCGCGCAAACGACAAATTTATTAGTGCAGCAGCGCTTGCCGGTGAAAAGCTGATTCTGGGCGAACGTGGCGGCAACACACGCCGCATGATCGACGATTTTTTTAACGCGTCAAATGTCCGCCCAAATATCATCATGGAGCTGTCGCGTCAGGAAGCGATCAATCAAATGGTCGAAAACGGCCTCGGCGTTGGTACGGCCGGGGCAAAAACGATAGCTGACGAGATTCGCGAAGGACGTCTCGTCTCATGGATGATCGAAGGCGCCGAGATCAACTGGGAACTCGGACTGGCGCGCCTGCGTGGCGGCTATTATTCGCCTATTGCGAAAGAATTTGTTGGATTGTGTAAAGAGAATTTCGTTATGCGGGATAAGGAACTGAGGGCAAAGAAATGATTTTTCCCGCAAAGACGCGAAGGAGCAAAGAAGAGGCGGGTATGAATTCCCATTGAGTTGAAGAATCTACTGAGTTGAAGAATCTATGTTAAAGGTTTTTGTTCTAACTTTGCGGCTTTGCGCCTTTGCGGGAGTTCTTTCTTTCGCTTCTCAGGCCCAAGGCTTACCTCAAGCACCTCCATCCTCGGTCGGGATGAACGCGGCGAAGCTTATTCAGATCGACGCGCTTGTCGAAGCTGACATCGCTGCCAAAAAGCTGCCCGGGGCCGTCGTAATCGTTGGACATAAAGGCAAGATCGTCTTTCGCAAGGCCTACGGCAACCGGTCGCTCGTTCCGACGGTCGAGAAGATGACGGTCGATACGATCTTTGACGCCGCTTCGCTCACCAAGCCGGTCGCGACCGCGACATCGATCATGCTACTCGTTGAGCAAGGTCAATTGCGGCTCAATGACACAATTGGGATGTACATCCCTGACATCGACGAGCAGCAGGCAAAACGGGTCACAATACAGCAGCTTCTCACGCACACCTCCGGCTATCGTCCCGATTTCGACCTCGGGGAAAAATGGACGGGCCGCGTAGGCTTTGCGGCCGCTCTCAAAAAGGAAAAGCTTCGCAATCCACCCGGGACAAGGTTTGTTTACTCCGATATCAACTTCGAGATACTTGGTGAGTTAGTGTCGAGAATTTCCGGCCAGCGAAGTGAGGATTTTGCCGAGAATTTGTTTCGCGCGGCGGGAATGATTGACACGCGGTTTATCAATTTCGAGCCAAAAGGAATTTCCGCTAATCGTGAGATTTTTCCGGTTGATGAACTGGCCCCTGCTCTTTTGAACCGTATCGCTCCGACGGAAAATGTTCGGGGCCAGAATTCTTATTTGGGTTCGATATTCGAAGGCGATCAGGCATCCGGCGACCGCATGCTTAGAGGTCAGGTCCATGATCCGACAGCTTTCCGGATGGGCGGAATTGCGGGCCATGCCGGACTTTTTTCGACGGCGGATGATTTAGCCCGGTATAGTCAGATGCTCCTAAACGGCGGCGTCGCGCCGGCCGGAAACGGTAATGGTAGCCGTCGGGCTACGGGTTCCGACGGGCGAATCCTTTCCGCGCGGGCAGTCGCCAAGATGATGGCGCCGTACGTTGTTTCTGAATCGGGCGATGCTCGCGGGTTGGGGTGGGACATTTATACGTCATTTTCTCAGAATCGCGGCGATCTTTTTCCGTTTGGTTCGTTTGGACATACCGGATTTACTGGTACAGGTTTGTGGATCGACCGCGTCTCTCAAACCTTTGTTGTTTTTCTCTCGAACCGCGTTCACCCTGATGGCAAAGGTGATGTGACGCCCCTGCGGGCTAAGATTTCAACCGTCGTGGCCGCGGCCGTCGAAGACACGCCGAGAGAAAAATACGAACAGGCTGAGGCCGAATTTAATGCTTCAATCGCGGCGCAGGTGCCGAGATTTAGGGAACTGGTCGAGGCGGCTAAACGGACTGGGCCGCAGGTGTCCGCGCCTGCAACGTCCGCAAGCGGGACGCTTGCGGTCCAGTCGGTCATGAACGGCATCGACGTCCTCGAACGCGACAAATTCAAACAGCTCGAAGGCCTTAAGATTGGCCTCGTTACAAATCACACCGGCCGCAACCTCGCCGGTAAGCAGACGATCGATATTCTGTACGAAGCTAAGAATATCAAGCTAACGGCGATGTTTGCGCCGGAACACGGTATTCGCGGCGAACTTGATACCGAAAAGATCGACGATTCGAAAGATGAGAAGACCGGACTGCCCGTGTATTCGCTTTACAAGGACGGCATGCGACGGCCAAAGCCGGAGCAGACTGCAACGATTGACGCTTTTGTCTATGACATTCAGGACATTGGAGCGAGATTTTACACCTACACCGCGACCTTGAAAAATGTCTTGGAAGAGGCTGCGAAGGCCGGCAAGCCTGTTTTCGTCCTCGACCGGCCCAACCCGATTACCGGCACAATGGTCGAAGGTTCGCTCGCCGACGAGGACAAACTCTCGTTCATTGCCGCCCATACAACGCCCGTGCGTTACGGCCTGACCATCGGCGAACTCGGCCAAATGATGAATGCCGAGCGAAAGATCGGTGCCGACCTGCGAGTTATAAAAATGGAGGGCTGGTCGCGTTCGATGTGGTTTGATGAGACGGGCCAGACGTGGGTAAATCCGTCGCCGAATATGCGTTCGCTAACCGAGGCGACACTTTATCCGGGAATCGGGTTGCTTGAGACGACAAACGTCAGCGTCGGTCGCGGTACGGACACACCGTTTGAGGTGGTCGGGGCCCCGTATATCGACGGCCAAAGGCTTGCGGCCTATCTCAACGGGCGAAATATAAAGGGCGTGCGCTTTGTTCCGATTCGGTTCAAACCAAATGCGTCGGTTTTTAAAGACGAACATTTAGGCGGTGTGAATATCTTGGTAACCGACCGCAATGCCCTAAATTCCTATGGTATGGGCATCGAGATCGCGGCCGCTCTTCGCAAACTCTATACTGCGGAATGGCAGGTTGACCGCTATGCACGGCTGCTCGTAAATGCTGAGATTCTGGACATGGTGAAACGCGGCGAGTCACCGGAAAACATCGAAAAGGCCGCAAATGCGAAAAAAGATGAGTTCATTCGTCGAAGGGCAGGCTATCTGATTTACAAATAAGGTCTCGCAAACTTTAGCTTGCTGGTGGCGGCAAACTAAAGTTCGTCGAACATGGCCTGCGATTGATTTTTGACCCTCGGCGCTTTACAAAACGTTAAGTTAAGGTTATAAACTACACGGAATTCAATTTTTTATAGGCTGTTTTTCCCACGGCGATCCAACGATCCGATCAATTTGCTGTATCTCTAACGATAAGCAAAATTTGAATAAAAAGGATTCTACTTAAAAAATTCTTATGGACTGCCGCCCCTCGAGGCGAGATTAAAAAAAGGACATCAACATGATCAAACATTTTGAAAGAAGCTGGAAAGTGGGACTTGCGTTGAGTCTTCTGGTTTGTGGGCTAGCGCTGTCAGGTTCGGCGCAGACTGTTAGTGGAACGCTGCGTGGAACAATAACAGACGCAAACGGAGCGGTGATTCCAAATGCAACCGTCTTGGTGCGAAACAAAGAAACCGGCCTCGAACGGACGGTTACTTCATCGAACGAGGGGTTGTACAATATCCCATTTTTGCCAATCGGCAACTATGAAGTAACGGCTACGCGGACCGATTTTAATAAGGTGACGCGGGCGGATGTTGTCGTCAGTCTTAATGAGACAACCGTGGTTAGTATTACGCTCAACCCAACGGTTAGCGGCGAGGTGACAGTTACGGATGAAACTCCGCCGATCAATACGACCGACGCTCAGATCGCCCAGTCACTGTCAAGAAATCAAATTTTAGAGCGTCCGGTCGCGAACCAGACGAACTTTTTGACACTTGCAGAGACGTTTACGGGATTTCAAGAGAATCCGACAGGGGGACAGAACAATCCCACCGCATCGTCCGGTTCGTCCGTGAACTTTAACGGTACCGGAACTCGCGGAGTAACATTCCAAATTAATGGTGTAAACAACGATGACTCTTCCGAAAATCAAAATCGGCAAGGGGCAGCCCTCGCCACGATCAAGGCGTTTCAGGTCATCACCAACAACTTTACTGCCGAATTTGGCCGCGGATATGGCGCGGTGGTGCTGGTGCAGACGCTATCGGGAACAAATAGGGTCAGCGGCAGTGCATACTGGTATCACAACGATCAAGCGTTAAATGCAAAGTCCTTTTTCTCACATGGGCCAAAAGCAGTTTTCAGGAAAAATCAAAACGGGGCTGCGGTTGGCTTTCCAATTTTTAAGAATAAGTTATTCGGATTCGTGAGTGCGGATTATGTTAAGGACTCCGGCGGCCTTAATTTCGTCAGGGACGTACCGCTTCCTTCCGAGAGGAATGAGGCAAACTGGTTCCTACGATCCCCGCAGAACGACACTCCGGCAAACCGGGCGTTCATTAGATCGGTTTTTGCTCGATTCGAGGGGATACTACCGAATGCCCCGCATCGCTCGCCAAGAGCGTATGAAGGTGTGACAAATCGAGTATTCCCGGCTCACGACTATTCGACCCGTCTTGACTGGAACGCATCTTCAGCCGATACGTTTATCGCCCGTTGGCAGTATACGCATCAGCGGTTCCAGATAAACGACGTCGTGCTCGGTGAACAGGCCGCACAGAACAACAAGCAGCAAAACTATGGCCTTACGTGGACACGTGTATTTACACCCTCAATAGTGGGTGAATTTAGATATGGCCTGGGTCTTCGCAACACCCTGGTCAATATTGGAGCAGGAAACGACACGCCAATCATCCGCTTCCAGAATCCTGATCCGGTCGTTAGCGGATCGATCATTGGAAATGCTGGCGCATTCCCTATACTTCGATATCAAACGGATCACCAGTTCGTTTACAACCTTTCGTGGTCAGTGGGAGGAAATCATTTCGTTAAGTTGGGCACCGATATTCGCCGGCAGCAGCTTGATGACCGCGCCGACAGCTTTTCACGCGGTTTTTGGACATTCAACGGCGTTTGCAGCAACTATGTCGATACCAATCCGCCTGCGGGAAGCCCGACTCCGCCACTTTCAGGGTATCGCGATCCGAGAACGGCAACTTCTACGGTTCCGCAAGGGAACCCTTCCGGGTTTCTCGCACTGATCAATGGGTGCGTTTCCCAATTCCAGAAAGGATATGGTCCGTTCTTTCTTGAAAATCGTATTGGCGAGGCAAATTTCTACGTTGAGGATAACTGGAAGATCTTTCCTAATCTGACGTTCAACATTGGAGGGCGTTATGAATTTGTCAATGTGCCGAAAGAGGTTGAGGACAGGATTGACTACGGATTCAAGAACGACACGAATAACTGGGAACCACGTATAGGCTTCGCTTGGAGCCCGGATTTCAAGGACGGGTGGTTGAATAAGGTATTCGGTGATATCGGTAGTAGTTCGGTCCGCGGCGGTTATGGCATTTATCACGGCCGCATATTCCAATCTGTCTTTTCACAGGGTGGTGCCACCGTTCGCTTCAATCCGCCCAATGCATTCAACTATGTCCGCAGCGGCGTCGCGGTGGCCGAGTTTAACCCAAACAACCTTAGTGATCCTACAAACGGATTCACTTTCACTCCGGGTGCACCTCTGACTGCGAGGGCTGCACTGGCGATCATTGATCCTGACCTGGAGATGCCCTACACGCAGCAGTGGAACCTAACCGTGGAACGACAGATCCCGTGGGCATCGGCGATTCGTGTTAGTTATACCGGCAATCGCGGCATTGGGCTGCTTAAGTACACGCTCGATAATCTGCCGGTTCACAATGGTCAGCCGATCAGGGTTGCGGATCACCCCTTCAACGGAACACTTCGGGGCCAGACGATCACACCGGCGGCCGATCTGTTTTGTGCCGGAACGACCACCGCGAATGCAACTTGCCCCGTAACGCCGATCGGAGCCCTCGAGTACAGCCGCATAGTGCCCAGAACTAATGAACGTCGCCCCAATCCGCTATACACGACCAACACGCAAGTCAGTAATGGTGCTTGGAGTTACTATAATGCGATGCAGGTGGAATGGAGTAAGCGACTTACAAATAACGTCAACTTCCAGGCAGCATATACGTGGAGCAAGGCTATCGACACCACATCTGAAGCATCTTTTGTGGGCACGGGCGACAGTAACATTAATGGGCCGAGCGCTAGACTGTCCCGATCGTTTTCGCGGTTCCATACGCCGCACCGGTTTACGTTTTTTGGGACTGTTCGAAGCCCGTTCTTTAAGAATGATCGGGGTGTCCTCGGATACGTTTTGGGAGGCTGGGAATCTTCGGTGGTTGTCAAATTGGCCCATGGAACGCCGTTCACCGTCTCGGGCACTAGTTTTGACCTGAACCTTGATGGCTTCGGCGAGACCAGGCCGGTGCTCCTTGATCCATCGGTTCTTGGCCGGAGCATTTCGAATCCTGAAACCTCTCGGTCGCTGCTGCCGCAAAGTGCATTCAGATCGCCGACATCGGTTGCGGACATGGCCAATCTGCTTGGCCGAAATACTTTCTTTGTGGATGGTGTTCAGACCGTTGATCTCGGATTCACTAAACGCTTCAGACTTCCCTGGGAGGGCCACAACTTGGCACTAAGGGCAGATATGTTCAATGCATTCAATCATGTTCAGTGGGGATTTCCAAACCTGACCTACACGAGCACGGCATTGGGCACACTTACCGCACTTGCGACGCAGTATGCACCTCGCACCGTGCAGGTATCGCTGAAGTATAACTTCTAATCCTAGAATGCTTTGTAAAGTGTCGCGTCGCTCGTAGGAGCGGCGCGATTTTTTTTGCTTTGTGGAATAATTCTTCTAGTCGATAATGTCGTGCAAAAGCTCAATGTGCAAGCTCCGGCAAAACTGGATTTTATCGGATCGGTGCGCACATGGTTTTGGGCGGCGGTGGGCATCATATTTGCTATATTAATGAATGGTTTGGAGTTATTCGCTATTTGGATTTCACTTTTTCGTAACAACTCATTTGTTTACAAGGCTTTTGCCAAAAGTCTGAAATTCGCTATTTTTGGTGCAATAACGAAAATTTGAATAAATCTCCATTAACGTAAAGATTTCTTATGGATCGGAGTCCTGATCTTGCACAATAAAATTTGTAAAGGAAAAAAAAATGAGCAAAAAATCGGTATTATTTTTAGGAATTTTGGTCACGATGCTTTTGTCACTAGTGACCGTCACGTCAGCCCAGGAGATCACCGGCAGCATAGTAGGCACGGTTAAGGATGCAAATGGTGCGGCCGTTGCCGGTGCATCAGTCAAGATCAACGATGCGGGCCAGAATTTAACGGTCCGCTCGGTAACAACAAATAGTGACGGTGAGTTTTCGGCCCCAAATTTACGGGTCGCGACATATACTGTTGTGATAGAGGCTGCAAATTTTAAAAAGTTTCAACAGACGGGTGTCACGGTCGAAATCGGCCAGCGGCGTGCCGTGGATGCAACTCTAACAGCCGGGCGTATTGAAGAAACGGTCACAATCACGGCAGACCAGGTTGCGGTAGAGTTGTCGACCCCGGCAACCGGTACGACTATCAGTGGTGACCAGGTCAGGGAACTTTCAATCAATAATAGAAACTGGGTTCAGCTGATCGCAATCGCGCCCGGCGTTACCAATGACCTTGCCGATCAGGTTTACGTTGGTACTACAAATCCTGAGGGCCAGGCAAACACGATTAACATATCGGTTAATGGCGGCCGCAGCAGTCAGAATACCTTTACTGTGGACGGAGCGGATGTGACGGATCGAGGCTCAAACATCACGATCCAGGCTTATCCCAGCGTTGATTCCATCGGGGAATTTAAAGTGCTTCGATCGCTGTACCCGGCCGAATCCGGACGCAGCGGCGGTGGTCAGATAAATGTTGTTACGCGTTCTGGTACGCGCGATTTTCACGGGTCATTATTTGAGTTTTATCGTGGCCGGTCGCTCAACGCCAATAACTTTTTGACTAACCGTTTGACCAACCCTCCATTTGGCCGCGACTGCGGTTTTGGCCACGAATTGGACAGAACGCCTGAGTGTCTGTCGCAGAAAGCACTGCGACCGTCGTTTAACTATGACAACTATGGCGGAACGATCGGCGGCCCTATCTTCTTTTTCAACTTTGGTGAGAATGACGGCGGTTGGTTCCGTCGTTATGACCGGACCTTCTTCTTTGCTTCGTATGAGCGGCGTCAGGATTCGCGAGTTGGAAGCCCGGTCACCATCAGCGTTCCGGATTCAAACCTGCGGGCAGGCGTTTTCCCGATCGACGTATGTATTGCTCGAAACAATGTCGCGACGGAGAACTGTACCGTTGGAAATCCGGGCCGACTGGCTGCGGGCACACCATTGCCGGCGTCAATGTATAGCCCTGCCGCCAGGGCGTATTTGACCGGAGTTTATAGCCGAATTCCGCTCCCGAATCCAAATCCCGGAGCAAGCCCTTACACCCTGACGACTGCATTACGCAATGTTTCCGATTTTAAACAGGGCATCATCAAGATCGACCACAGCTTCTCCGATAGCTTGTCCGGATACTATCGCTATCAACGCGATCAGATACCTACGGAAGATGGAAATGCCCTGTTTTCCAGCGGCTCAAGCATTCCTGGAATCTCGACCACCTCGACAAATTCGCCGGGTCGCACCCACACTGCCCAAATGACCTGGGCGGCCAAATCAAATCTGATTTTTGAGGGACGTTTTACCTATGGCTATGGAGCGATCCTCAGTGAGAATATTGGAGCCCTTGCCCTGTCGCAGACTCAGGTGCCGATCACGCTGCCGTTTGTAAACCAGCGCGACCGCATCCCAAGCGTCACGGGCAACGGTTTTCAGGGTTTGACCAGCTTTGGCCCGTATGACAATTTCTCATACAAGAAGAACTGGACTGGCGGTGCAACTTGGATAAGCGGCAGCCACACTATGAAATTTGGTATCGTTTTCTCGCAGTATCGAAAAAATGAAAATGCTCTCGCCGGCAATAACGAAGGATTATTCAATGTGTTTTCTGCAACCCTGGCGTCCGGCGTCACAAGCAATGCGACAAATCAAAACATCGCTCGCTGGGCCAACTTCCTTGTAGGAAACGTTAACGGTTTTTCGCAGTCCAGCTTTGACTACACGGCCGATCTTCGCCAGAAAGCAATCGAGGGATATGCTCAGGACGAATGGCGTTTTCGTTCGAACATGACTCTTTACTACGGTGTTCGCTATTCGTATTTTGGCTCACCTTACGACGAGAATGGCCGTATGACCAACTTTGACCCGGCGGCTTGGAAGGCGTCTGAAGCCCCGCAGGTAACCGGTCTTGGCGTCCGCGTCAGAGGCATCGCCGGCGTTTCTGATGGCAATTGGTGCAACGGACTAATCGTAAACGCGCAGAATTTTACCAATGGACCGGACTTTCTTAATTGCCGTCCGACCATTTCGCCATATGGCAAGTATGTGGTCGACGTTAATAAAACCGATTTTGCTCCCCGCGTTGGCCTCGCATGGGATCCATTTGGAAAAGGTACAAGTTCAGTCCGTCTGGGTTACGGAATGTATCACGAACAGGTACTAAACGGCACGGCTCTGCAGAATATCGGCCTTAATCCGCCGTATCAAATTACTGCGACCGCTTCCGTTCCGACCAGGCTCGATGCACCGGTAACGGGCACTACGCAATCCGCGACGGTGCAGAATTTGAGGGCGTTGCAAACCGACTGGAACACGCCGTATATGCAGCATTGGTCGCTCGACCTTCAGCATCAATTTGGCAAGGATATAGTTGTGACGGCCGGATATTTTGGTTCGCGCGGCGTTCACCTGATCGGTGTTACCGAACTAAACGCCTTGGCTCGAGGAAAAGCACGTGCATCGCAATGTGCAGTTGGGGCAGCCTATTTTGCTCAGACGCCGGCTCCGGCGCTGGTCAACTGCCAACCCGAGGGATACGTGTTTCGCAATACCGGTGTTGCTCCTGAGAATCCGAATGGAACCAATACGGACATTCTGATTCTTGATCAAATTCGCCCATATCGCGGTTATCGAGGTATTTCGATTAT
>Ga0138256_10009143_pt1 | contig 10395 bp, 7 predicted proteins | sample KNB2016incub_MG_FD_105486 | JGI IMG/M metagenome (GOLD analysis project Ga0138256, IMG submission 105486) | Active sludge microbial communities from wastewater in Klosterneuburg, Austria - KNB2014incub_MG | ecosystem: Engineered > WWTP > Activated sludge > Unclassified | place: Austria... | reverse complement strand
GGACCGCGTCGAACGACGGCGTGAAAAAGCGGCGTTAAGAGAAATGGTACGGGCGTCGCGACCATCCGCCATTGCCGGCCCGTCGGCGCCTGGAAAGCCGATCTCGGTCGGGTTCTATGTCAACTGGGACGACTCAAGTTTTGCATCGCTCAAGCAGAATATCGATTCGCTCGATTGGGTGGTTCCCGAATGGATACGTCTGTCGGGCGATGACAATAGTCCACTTGCTCTTGATATCGATGACAAGGCGCTCGACCTTATACAGCGTGAAAAGCCCGAGATGCCGGTGCTGCCGCTTCTTCAGAACTACAAGAACGAGCAATGGAACAGCGAGCTTCTCAGGAAGACGATCGCAACAGAAGATTCAAGGCAAAGGCTGATAGCATCGCTCCTCGCGACGATCGACAGATTTCATTTCGGCGGGTTGACCGTCGATATCGAGGAAGTTCCGGCTGATCTGCAGCCTGCTCTATTCCTTTTCGTCAGCGAACTGCATACAGCTTTTAGGGTTAAGCATTTGACGCTCGCACAGGCAGTTCCATTCGACAATCCGGAATGGAATTACAAGTCTTATGCGGCCGTTACGGACTATGTGATGCTGATGGCCTACGATCAGCATTGGTCAACGGGCGAAGCCGGGCCGATCGCCGGACAGGATTGGTTCGCCGATGCGTTAAAGCGGCGAATGGCGGAGCTTCCGCCGGAGAAGACGATCGTCTGTTTTGGCAATTACGGGTATAACTGGGGAGCCAAAGGAAGCGAGGCCGAAACCGTCTCCGTGCAGGAAGCGCTGCTTGCCGCGAAGGATTCGCTGGACAGTCCGGCCGAGATCAAGTTCGACCCGGATTCGAGAACGCCTTATTTCACATACACAGAGGACGACGGAGTATTCCACAGCCTGTGGTTCCTTGATGCCGTAACCGCCTACAACGAGATCAAGATCGCAAGGCCATACAACGTTGCGGGCCTCGCACTTTGGCGGCTTGGCAGCGAAGATCCCTCATTGTGGAAGGTCTTTGGCTCGAAGACCGAAGAACCCTCGCCCGCCGGGCTTGATGTGATCAAATACGGCTACGATGTTACGTTCGAGGGAACGGGCGAGATCCTGCAGGTCAAGGCAGAACCGCAGGACGGCGCCCGCGACCTGAAGATCGAACCATCGACCGACCTTGTCGCGTCCGAGACCTACAAGCAAATACCGAGCTCTTACGTCATTCGGCGCACGGGCGACAAACCCGGCCAGATCGCGCTCACATTCGATGACGGCCCCGATCCCGTCTGGACACCGAAGATCCTCGAAGTGCTGAAAAAAGAGGGCGTAAAGGCGACGTTCTTCATTGTCGGCGAGAACGGTGAGGAAAACCCCGAGATCGTAAAACAGATCGTCGCCGACGGTCATGCGATCGGCAACCATTCATTCACCCACGCAAACCTTGCCGAGGTTCCGAATCGCGTCGCACTGCTCGAACTAAATACGACACAGCGCCTGATCGAATCGCTCACCGGCAGATCGACGAGGCTGTTCCGTGCCCCGTATTTCGGCGATGCCGAACCGCGTACTCCTGACGAAATGGAGCCGACCGCACGCGCGCAGGAACTAGGCTATATCTCTGTCGGACTCCACCTCGATCCCGACGACTGGAAACTCATCAATGACGACGGCACGCCGCACACGGCCGAAGAGATCACAGATCAGGTCTTCGCCGCGGCCGCGATCAAGACGCCTGAAGAACGCGGTTCGATCGTGCTGCTGCACGATGCGGGCGGCGACCGCTCTGCGACAGTTGCGGCCCTTCCCGGCATTATCGAAGGCCTGCGTGCAAGAGGATATCAGTTCACGACCGTTGCCGACCTCGCCGGGCTTTCCGAGGATCAGGTGATGCCGCCCGTTCAGCAGGATCAGTCGATGTATGCGAAGGCCGACTCGTATGTCTTTTATTCGATCGCCGTCGCGGCTTGGCTGATGAAGTGGATATTCCTCATCGGCATCATTCTCGGTATCGGAAGGATGCTGATAATCGGCATTCTCGCCTTCGCCCAGTATCTTCGTTCAAGGCGGCGTGAACACGATAAGTTCGGTGAAGGCTACGAGCCGTTCGTCTCCGTCATCGTTCCCGCCTATAACGAAGAAAAGGTCGTGTGCCAAACGATAGCGAGTCTCTTGGCGTCCGATTATCCGCTGCTCGAGATAATCGTCGTCGATGACGGCTCGACCGACGAGACCTTCAAGGTCGCGACCGACGCCTTTCAAGACGAACCTCGCCTGCGCATTCTCACCAAAGAGAATGGCGGGAAAGCTGCGGCACTCGACTTCGGCTGGAGACAGTCAAAAGGTGAGATCGTCATCGCTCTCGACGCCGATACGCTCTTTACGCCGACCACGGTGTCGGAGCTTGCCCATCGGTTCAAGGATGAAAGGATCGGTGCCGTTGCCGGCAATGCAAAGGTCGGCAACCGGCTCAATCTCGTTACGAAATGGCAGGCGCTAGAGTATGTGACCTCGCAGAATTTTGACCGCCGTGCGTTCGCATCGCTCAATTGCATCACGGTCGTTCCGGGTTCGGTAGGTGCCTGGCGGCGAAAGGCTCTCGAAGAGACCGGCGGCTTCTCGCCCGATACGCTTGCCGAGGATCAGGATCTGACGATCCAGGTTCGAAAGCACGGCTATCTGATCGGATACGAGGAGAACGCCATCGGATTCACCGAGGCTCCGGCGACCCTTCGCGAGCTCGCCAAACAACGATTTCGCTGGTCGTTCGGAACGCTTCAATGTATGTGGAAACACAAGGACGCGCTTCTAAATCCGCGTTACGGAACGCTCGGATTCATCGCAATGCCGAACGTGTGGATCTTTCAGGTACTCTTTCCGCTCATCTCGCCGCTTATGGATCTGATGTTCATCTGGTCGCTTGCTTCTGCGCTGATGAATCACTTCGAGCACCAGCAGGAATACGCCCACAGTTCGTCGAATCTGAACAACATCCTGTTCTATTACGCACTGTTCCTCGCCGTCGATTGGCTGGGCGCACTTGCGGCCTTCATGATGGAAAGGAAGGAACAAAAGAAGCTTCTCTGGTGGCTCGCCGTCCAGCGTTTCGGCTATCGGCAAGTGATGTATTGGGTGATGGTCAAGTCTGTCTATATGGCGATCAAGGGCGTCGTGGTCGGCTGGGGCAAACTCGAACGCAAGGCAACCGTCGAGGCCGCGACCCCATAGATCAGATGCCGAATATTAGGCCTAGCGGATTCCTTGAGGGATTTTTGGCACGGCAAATGTTAAAATTTCCCTTTTATGTCCGACGAACTAGATCTTAAGAAAACCGTCAACCTGCCCAATACCGCCTTTCCGCAAAAGGCGAATCTCGGGCAGATGGAACCTGCGCGCTTAAAGAAATGGCAGGAAACAGGCCTTTACAAAGAGGTACTCGAAGCCCGCAAAGGCCGTGAGAAATTCATTCTTCACGATGGCCCGCCGTATGCGAATGCTGACATTCATATTGGAACGGCACTCAATAAGATCCTGAAAGACTTCGTCGTAAAATCCCGTTCGATGATGGGTTTTGACGCGCCGTATGTTCCCGGCTACGACTGTCACGGCCTTCCGATCGAAACACTCGTCGAGAAGAAACTAGCGGCAAAAGGAAAGAACAAGAGCGATCTGCCGGTCGCAACGTTTCGACGCCTTTGCCGCGAACACGCTTCGACGGCGATGAACAACCAGACGCGCGATTTCGAGCGGCTCGGTGTTCTAGGTGAATGGAAGAACCCGTATTTGACGATGTCGCCCGAGTACGAATCGTCAACGGCTCGGCTCTTCGGCAAATTCCTCGAACGCGGATATATCTACAAAGGCCTGCGTCCCGTCTATTGGTGCATCCACGACCAGACGGCGCTCGCTGAGGCTGAGGTCGAATACCGCGACCACACTTCCGCGTCGGTTTATGTGAAATTTCCACTCGTGACCGATCCGGCCGAGATCGATCCGGCGCTTGCAGGAAAGAGAGTTTTTGTCGTCATCTGGACAACGACGCCGTGGACGCTTCCCGCAAACCTCGGCATCACCGTCCATCCGGATTTTGATTATTCGGCTGTCGAAGCGAACGGCGAGGTTTACATCGTTGCAAGCGAACTCGCAAAAAGCTTTGCCGAGACCTGCGAGCTTGGCGAGTTCACTGAACTTGCGCGATTCAAGGGCAAGAAGCTCGACCGTATGCAGGCTCGTCACGCCTGGCTCGACCGGCCGTCGCTCTTAATGAACGGTGAGCACGTAACGCTTGGCGAAGCGGACGCGGAGGTCGAGCTAGACGCAAGACACGAGAGCGGACACGCCGCAAAATCCGGCACCGGCTGCGTTCACACCGCTCCCGGACACGGCGGCGACGACTTTCTCATTGCGAAGGAATACGGTCTCGAGATCTATGCTCCGGTCGATGCGGCCGGAAGATTTACGAGCGACGTAGAGTTCTTCGCCGGGCAAACCGTCACGGAAGCAAACCCCAAGATCGTCGAGTTCCTTCACGAAAGCGGTGCGCTTCTCCATTCCGAGAATTATCAGCACCGTTATCCCCATTGCTGGCGTTGTAAGAACGCGATCATCTTCCGCGCAACGCCGCAATGGTTCATTGCGATGGATGCAAAGGCCGCAGGCAATGGCGAAACGCTCCGCAACCGAGCTCTCTCCGAGGTAAAGGAAGTCAAATGGCATCCCGAATGGGGCGAAGGCCGAATGGCCAATATGTTCAAAGGCCGTCCGGACTGGTGCGTTTCGCGGCAAAGGTCCTGGGGTGTCCCGATCCCGGTCTTCTATTGCGGCAAATGCGACGAGGCCATAGCTGATAAGAACGTGATCGACCACGTAGCCGATATCTTTGCGGCAGAGACAAGCGACGCTTGGTATGCGAAGGAATCGGCCGAATTGCTGCCGCAAGGCTTCGCGTGTCCAAAGTGCGGGAACAAGGATGAATTCCGCAAAGAGACCGACATTCTCGATGTGTGGTTCGATTCCGGTTCGAGCTGCGTCGCTGTGCTTGAGACGCGCGACGAACTTCGGTTTCCGGCGGATGTCTATCTCGAGGGCGGCGATCAATATCGCGGCTGGTTCAACTCATCCTTGAGCTGCGGCATCGCGGCGCACGACGAAGCCCCATACAAGCAGATCGTAACGCACGGCTGGGTCGTCGATGGCGAAGGCCGCAAGCAGTCAAAATCGCTCGGTAATGTTACCGCACCAAAAGAGATCATCGACCGTTCGGGTGCGGACGTACTGAGGCTTTGGGCCGCAGCCGTCGATTACACGGAAGATGTTCGCTGCTCGGACGAGATCCTCTCGCGGGTCGTCGATGCCTATCGCAAGATGCGGAACACGCTTCGTTATGCTCTCGGGAACCTCGCGGGGTTTGATCCGGCGAATGATTCTGTTGACGCGGCCGCGATGCTGGAACTCGACCGCTGGGCCGTTGCCGAGCTCGACCGCGTAACCGCAAGAGTGCTAGAAAGCTACCGGACATACGATTTTCAAGCGGCGTATAACGCGCTCTACCAATTCTGTACGGTGACGCTGTCGGCGCGCTATTTTGACATCGTCAAGGACCGGCTTTACATCCTTGCTCCGAGATCGGCCGAGCGTCGTTCTGCTCAAACGGCTCTCTATAGGATCGCCGATGCGCTCGTTCGCCTGCTTGCCCCGCTGACCGTATTCACCGCCGACGAGGCCTGGGAGAGTTTGCCGGGCAGCGGGCTTGCATCTGTGCATCTCGCGGAATTTCCGGCGGCAAGCGCGAATACCGTTGATTCGCTTTTTGAAACGTGGGAGCGGATCTTCGCGATCCGCGATGAGGTTCTAAAGGCGCTCGAAACCGCACGCACCGAGAAGCAGATCGGTTCGTCACTCGAAGCAAAGGTCGTACTTTCCGTCGATAAGGACACGGCGAGATTCCTGCTCGATCATTACGCCGAGCTTCGCTTTATTTTCATCGTCTCGCAGGTCGAGGTTCACGAAAGTGATGCAGGACTTCTGGTCAAGATCGAACGTGCGGACGGAACGAAGTGCGAACGCTGCTGGAATTATTCGACGCGCGTCGGCGAGTTCGACAAATATCCGACCGTCTGCGAACGCTGCGCCGACGCTCTCGACGACATCGTTCCGCTCTTGGGAGCATCTGCGTAAAAAAGTGAGAACACAATGAAATTCGTCATTCTAACTCTTTTGATGATGCTGGCCGTCACCGCATCTGTATCGGCACAGTCTATACATACGCCGGAGAAAGGCACGCCGGAACGCAAGGCCATCCTCGACACTCTGCGCGTACCCGTCGAACGTGCGTTAAAGCAGAAGATCGTTTTTGTTGCGGATACTTTCAATGTTTCCGGCTCGTGGGCTTTTGTAAGCGGCAGTTTGCAGGGAACCGACGGCAACGCACTGGATTTTTCTCGAACGCAATACGCTGAGGCGATCGAGGCCGGAGCGTTCGACAATAACTACTTCGCACTTCTAAAGAGATCTGCCGGAAAATGGAAGGTTACGACCTATGCCATCGGATGCACCGATGTCTGTTATCTACCGTGGCCGAAGCAGTACAAGGCGCCGAAGGCTCTATTTCCGTATAGTGAGTAGATGGACTCTGGAGTATGTCGTCCGATTTTCAATCTATCATCGCGTCTCCGGTTTCGGCCTATGCCGAAGGTCTAAGATTCTTCAATGGAACAGGTATGTTGAATGATGCTCTGTCGCGGTTGGTGCGTGACCTCGAACGGAATGAGATCGAATATGCGGTGATCGGAGCGGTTGCTTTGAACCAGCACGGCTATCACCGATTTACTGAGGACATCGATCTGCTTCTAACTCGGAAAGGCCTTGAAGACTTCCGTGAAAAATTGGTTGGCCGCGGCTATCGACCGGCGTTCGAGGGCGCAACGAAGAAATTTCGAACAACGAGCGAAAATGTTCCCGTAGAAGTCATTACGGAGGGCGAATTTCCCGGTGACGGATTGCCGAAGCCGGTCGCATTCCCGGCTCCCGCAGATGTATGCGAAACGTTTGCTGGAGTAAAGACCGTCTCCCTCGAGAAACTGATCGAACTCAAGATCGCATCCGGAATATCGGCATCAGATAGACTGAAGGATCTGGCAGACGTACAGGAACTGATCAAGCTCAAGGGTCTTGACGGATCGTTTGCGAAGCATCTGAGCGAGTATGTCCGGCCAAAGTTCATCGAGCTCTGGACAGGCGTCCGCGATTCGCGGTCGGAAAGAGGCGAATAGGAGAAATATTATGGCTTGGAGATATGTCTTAACCTTCTGTTTATTCATGATCTGTGCCGGCGGTGTTGCCGCACAAAGTTCGGATGAGGCGGCCGTTCGCGTCCCGCTCGAGAATTACCTCAAGGCCCACGCAACCGGTGATCCTGCGTATGCCCGTCAGGCCTTTAATACTGAGGGCAATATGATCTGGATCAAAGACGGCAAGTACACGACCGAGAGTTTCGACCATTTCATCACGAGAGCGTTCACCGGAAAGCCGGCAGCTGATGAGGCTAAACGCAAGGACCATAGAAAGATCGAGTCGATCGACATTACCGGTAATGCTGCGACCGCAAAGATCGTGCTCGATTACCCGAGCGTGAAATTCACCGACTATATGACCCTTCTGAAGATCAATGGCGAGTGGAAGATCGTAAACAAATCCTATTTCGCCGAGCTCAAACCTACGAAATGAACGCACGCAGTATTTTATGGAAGGTCGCCTATCTCGGCGTTACGGGCGGCGTCTTCATGATCGACCAGACGACCAAAGCCTGGGCCGCCAGGGTCTTGCGGTTCAACGGCGATCGTTCGATCATCAGCGGCTTTTTGAATTTTGCATATACGCATAACACAGGCGTCGCATTCTCGATGCTCGACGATCACGGAAGTACGGGACGCTGGGGCTTGTCCGCCGTTGCAATGGTCGCTGCTGTGCTAGTGCTTTACTTCTTTTGGCGTACGCCGCGAACCGACGACCGCATCCTCGGTGCCCTCGCATTGCTGCTTGCGGGCATCGTAGGCAACGTTACCGATCGTCTAAGGCTTGGGTTCGTCATTGACTTTATCGATGTACAGTTCGGTAGTTGGCACTATCCGACATTCAACATCGCCGATATGGCGATCGTCCTCGGCGCCATACTTTTGATGCTGGATATGATCCTGAGCAAGAAGAATCAAAATTCAGAAGTCAAAAATCAAAATGGTGAGGTTCCCACTCAGTGACTTCTTCTAAGAGTTTTGAGGACGTTGATATTTGGCAAAAAGCCCATAATTTTGTGCTTGGCGTCTATCGGTTGACCGACGGATTTCCAAAACACGAGCTTTTCTGCCTAACCTCGCAACTTCGCCGTGCTGCGATCTCAATTCCGGCAAATTTTGCTGAAGGTTTTCGAAAGGACAGCAAACGCGATAAAGTGCGGTACTACAATATTGCTATCGGTTCGCTCGAAGAGTGCCGATATTATTTGCGACTAGCTAATGATCTCGGTTATGGAGATACTAATGAATTGAAACTGCGACTTGAGGAAGTAAGCCGAATGCTAACACGGTATTCAATGGCAATTCGCTCAAGCTTTTAGACGCTTGGTTTTGATTTTTGTTTATTGAATTATTGATTTTCCTCGGATGTATCCTGAACTTTTCCACATTGGCAATTTCCCGATCACGACGTACGGCATTTGGCTCACCGTCGGGATGTTGCTCGGTTTGTTCGCGGCATCGAGGCTTGGGGCGAGGGACGGGATATCCAAAGATCGCATCTACGATCTCGGCCTTTGGACGCTCGTTGGCGGCCTCGTCGGATCGAAGGTCCTGATGATCCTCGTCGAGCCGAACGTGCAGGTCTTTACACTCGATTTCCTGCGTTCCGGAGGCGTGTTCTATGGCGGCCTGATCGGCGGATTCCTGACGGTCGTCGGGTTGATGCTCTACTACAAGCTGCCGTTCTGGAAGGTTACGGATGCCTTCGCCCCGGCCGTCGCTCTTGGGCAGGCATTTGGCAGACAGGGTTGTTTTGCCGCCGGCTGCTGTTGGGGAAAGCAGACGGATTCATTCTTGGGCATTCACTTTACGGAGCTTGGACACGAATATACCGGTGTTCCGATCTACGGACCGGGACACACGGATCTTTTTCTCTATCCGACGCAGCTGATCGAATCTTTCACGATGTTCGCCGTCTTCGCATTTCTCTATTGGCTGCACAAACGAAAGAAATTCGACGGCCAAGTGCTCGTCGCATACGGCATCATTTACTCGATCTTCCGCTTCCTGATCGAATTTATCCGAGACGATCCGCGGGGTGACCTTTTCGGATTGACGACGGCCACCGGCCTTTCAACTTCTCAGTTGGTCAGTCTATTGGTAGCCGCGGTTTCGATCGTTTTTATGATCATTCGGCTTCGTTCAGCAAAAGAGCAGGCCGTCTGAGAAGACTACGTCGCTTTCCTGTGCAGATAGTTAATAATTAGTAATTAATAATTAGTAATTAGTCTGACAACTATCCGGAGAAGATTTGTCAGAGCAAGAAGAGATCATTCAACTAACGGCTGCGGACGAGGCTGTCGGTAAACGCCTCGATGCGTTCCTTGCTGAACGAATCGAGGGTTGGTCGCGCTCGCAGCTGCAAAGACTCATTGATGACGAGGATGTACTCGTAAATGGTGCCGCCGCTCGGTCATCCTATAAGGTGCGGGAAGGCGACGTCATCGACGTGGAATTGACAGCGCACGATGATGTGCGATTCGAGCCTGAGGATATTCCACTCGATATCGTATTTGAGGACGACTGCCTTGCGGTCATCAACAAACCGGCCGGCATGGTCGTGCATCCGGGTGCAGGCGTTTCCAAAGGCACGCTCGCGAACGCCATCGCATATCACTTCGATCTCAAAACGCAGAAGCCCGAGCGGGAGCAAGGGCGAGATCGAGCGGAGAATCGTGTTGGCATCGTGCACCGGCTCGATAAAGACACCTCAGGGCTGATAGTTGTTGCGAAGAACGTCGAGACTCAGGAAGCCTTATCCGCTGCATTTCGCGATCGCAAAGTGCAAAAATCTTACATTGCACTTGTGCACGGCAGTCCGCGTGAAGATTCCGGAACGATAGGTCGCCCCATCGCACGCGACCGTTGGCACCGAACGAAAATGACCGTCGCCGCTAACGGCCGGCAAGCTCTCACGCTTTGGAAAGTTCGTGCGCGGTACGAGAAATTCGCCCTTCTTGATGTTGAGATCAAAACCGGCCGCACGCATCAAATTCGCGTCCATCTCGCATCGATCAATCACCCCGTCGTCGGCGATACGACCTACAACGAAGGCCGCGACAACTCGATCGCAAATAGCGGGGTCAAAAAGGCCGTCGAGCACCTCGGCCGCTT
>Ga0138256_10009142_pt1 | contig 10397 bp, 9 predicted proteins | sample KNB2016incub_MG_FD_105486 | JGI IMG/M metagenome (GOLD analysis project Ga0138256, IMG submission 105486) | Active sludge microbial communities from wastewater in Klosterneuburg, Austria - KNB2014incub_MG | ecosystem: Engineered > WWTP > Activated sludge > Unclassified | place: Austria... | reverse complement strand
TGTTATCCAGAATGACGATGCAGTTCTTGCCATGGGCGACGTCGGCAATCACTGGAATGTCCTGCACCTCCATGGTTTGCGAACCCGGGCTCTCGCAATAGACAACCTTGGTGTTGGCGCGGATCAGGCCGGCGATGCCGCGCCCGATCAGCGGATCATAGTACGTGGTTTCGATTCCCAAACCCTTGAGGATGGAATCGCAGAGCTGGCGCACTGGATGGTAAACCGTGTCGGGGATCAGCACATGCTCGCCGGCTTTCAGGAAGGCCAGCAGCGTTGTCGTGACCGCCGCAAGCCCCGACGAGGACACCTTGCAGTCATGCCCTCCTTCAAGAGCCGCAATGGCCGTTTCAAGCGCCCGCGAAGTGGGCGTGCCCTTCCTCCCATAGGTATAGGGCTGGTCGCGTTCGAGAAGTGTTTTGACCGTCGGGAAGGTGATGGTGGAGGCGTGGTAAACCGCTGGATTGACAATCCCGTGCTCCGCAAACTCGCGACCCGCCACAATCAGCCTGGTTTCCGCCTTCAATGAAGTGAGATCGCTCTTCTTTTTTGACATTTCCACGTCCAGTCGGGTTAAGAGACCTTTCTACATGCCAAGCCGGGCAAGAGAAAGCAAATGAGCGACATGTCTCCCCTGCAACGCCTGCTGTTGAAGGCTGTCCGTTATGCCAGCCTCGGCGCGGCAATATTACTCCTTGGTTTTCTGGTTCTGGCGCTGTGGCAGAAGCTCGCAACCGGGCTCACCAGCCAGGATTACGGTTTCTTTGGGATTGTTGGCCTGATGCTTCTGGGCGCCGTCTGGCTTTATCGCGCCATTGGCCGTGAAATGGACAATCCCGGGGCTTGAACCAGAGCCCTCAAACCAGTACCAAGGCGCCCGAATACAGGTGAAGGCTATGATTTCTGAAAAGCGCGTGGCGGAATCGAAGGACTGGATCAAGGGGGCAACTGGTGATTGGGAAATCATCATTGGACTCGAGGTCCACGCCCAGGTCACTTCAAAATCCAAGCTCTTTTCGGGTTCTTCGGCTGAATTTGGCGGGGAACCCAACGACCATGTCTCGCTGGTGGATGCCGCCATGCCCGGCATGCTGCCGGTCATCAACGAGTTCTGTGTGGAGCAGGCGGTGCGCACCGGCCTTGGCCTGAAAGCGCGGATCAATAATTATTCGATCTTCGACCGGAAGAACTATTTCTATCCCGACCTGCCGCAGGGCTACCAGATTTCCCAGTACAAGCAGCCCATCGTCGGCGAAGGCGTGGTCACCATCGATCTCGACGATGGCAAGACCGTTGATGTGGGCATTGAGCGCCTGCATCTTGAGCAGGACGCCGGCAAGTCCATGCATGACCAGCACCCCAGCATGAGCTTCGTTGATCTGAACCGTTCAGGCTGCGCCCTGATGGAGATTGTCTCGAAGCCCGACATGCGCTCCTCCGATGAAGCGCGCGCCTATGTCACCAAGTTGCGCCAGATCATGCGCTACCTCGGCACCTGTGACGGCAACATGGAGCAGGGTTCGCTCCGCGCCGATGTCAACGTCTCGGTACGCAAGCCCGGCAACAAGTTCGGCACGCGCTGCGAAATCAAGAACGTGAACTCGGTGCGCTTCATGGGTCAGGCCATTGAGTTCGAGGCCCGCCGCCAGATCGGCATCCTCGAGGATGGCGGCAAGATCGACCAGGAAACCCGGCTCTACGACCCCAAGAAGGGCGAAACCCGCTCCATGCGCTCCAAGGAAGAGGCTCACGATTACCGCTACTTCCCCGATCCTGACTTGCTGCCGCTTGAATTCACCGATGATTGGGTGGCAGCGATCAGGAGCAGCCTGCCGGAACTTCCCGATGAAAAGCGCAACCGCTTTGTGAGCGCCTATGGCCTGTCCGTTTATGATGCCAGCGTCTTGAGCGCCGAGCGGGCATCGTCGGATTTCTTTGAGGCCACGGCAAAGGGCAGGGACGGCAAGATTGCGGCAAACTGGGTGATCAATGAACTCTTTGGCCGATTGAACAAGGAAGGCAGGACAATTGAATCCACCCCGGTTTCCGCCGACCAGCTTGGCGGGATCGTGGATCTCATTACGTCGGGCACGATTTCAGGGAAAATCGCCAAGGAGGTCTTCGAGATAGTCTGGGCCGAGGGCGGCCTGCCCGCCGAAATTGTCGAACGCCGGGGCCTTAAACAGGTGACCGACAGCGGCGCCATTGAAAAGGCCGTCGATGAGATAATTGCCCAGAATCCCGACAAGATTGCTGCTGTTTTGGCCAAACCTTCCATGCTGGGCTGGTTCGTGGGCCAGGTCATGAAGTCGACAGGTGGTAAGGCAAATCCCCAGGCTGTTAACGATTTGCTCCGCCAAAAACTAGGAATTAACTAAGTAGATTCAGCATCTTAGATAGTATTTCCGTTTCCGAATATTTTCCGCTATAGTCCGTGTGCAGATTTGTTATGCATGTGGGACAAGCGAGGATACTCCGATGGCTAAACCAGCCAAAAAAGTGGCTAAAAAGCCTATTGCCAAAAAAAAGCCAGTAAAATCAAAGCCTAAGAAGTCGGTCAAAGTAGCAACCTCCAGCGGCGACAAGCAGCGCTTCACCCTTCACGGCACCATGACGTCCGGCCCATCCTACACGGTGGGGCTCATGCTGTCCCTGTGCCGCCATCCCTTTTCCTATATCCATGTCAATCTCCGCGAAGGCCAGCACAAGCAGCCCGACTATCTGGTGAAAAACCGCTATGGCCAGGTGCCGGCCCTGCGCGATGGCCAGCTCTTCCTGGTGCAGTCCGCGGCAATCCTGGAGCACCTGGCCGAGACCCTCCACAAATTTGATGGCAAGACCCCGGTTGAAAAAATCCGGGTGCGCGAGTGGCTGTTCTGGCAGTGGGACAAGCTTTCCGTGCCCTTGCTCCGCTTGCGGGCACGCAACCGCGGATTCCGCCAGTTTGGCGATGAAGTCCGCAACATATACGACACCGAGGCCAAGGCGGCACTGGCAGTGATTGAGCACGAACTGGCAAAGTCCGAATGGATCGTGGGCAAGAAGCCAACCATCGCCGATATCGGCATCTACGCCATCGTGCGCTACGCGCCCGAGGCCATGATCGATCTCACGCCCTATCCAAATGTTGTGTCCTGGAAAAAACGTATTGAAGCTATGCCGGGTTTTGGTACACCGGAGCAGATTCTGCCGATGGAGAGCAGACTCCTGTGATTCCGAACGAAGGCATTCCTTGTGGACGAAATTAAGAAAAAGACCTTCGTGCGCAAGGATGCGCTTGAAGCCGAAACTGCCGCCAAAAGAAAACGCAAACGCCCCAAAGGCTATCTTGGCTGCATCCTCGGCCTGACCATTGGCATCGCAGGCCTGGCGGCGGCGCGTCTTGGCCACCTTTGGGTTGGCTTTGACATCTTCTCACAATTCACCCCGCAGTTCATGTTCCTGATCGTGGCATTCACCCTTGGCTTGTTCACGCCGTATGGAAAGGTGCTGACTGCCGCTGTGCTGTTGGTCATTCTGGTGGCCGGCTACAGCATGTGGCCATATTACGTCAGTGCAAATCCATCAGTCATAAGCGCCGTCAAGGAAGGCGAGCGCGAACTCCGCGTCGCCAGCTATAACACCTGGCTGAAAAATGACCGTGTCGAAGATGTAAGGGCAGAGATTGCAAGGCTGGATGCTGATGTCATTGTTCTGGTTGAACTGGGGCCAAACAAGCTCGGGCTCTTTGACCAGCTGCTTTCCCAGTATCCCTATCAGGCCAAATGCTCGGACCCGACCCACTGCAATTTTGGCATTCTCTCGAAATTTCCCCTGACAAAAATCGGTGACCGGATGCTCTGGCAGGGCCCACCCTATATCCGGGTTTCTCTGGGTCCTGAATTCGGTGGCGTGTCGATCTATGGTGTGCACACCACCCGTTTTCCGCACTCGCGGGCGCAGCTTGAACAGATGCGGGCATTGGCCACTGAACTGGATGCCATAACCGGTCCCCGCATTGTCATGGGTGACTTCAACGCCACGCCCTATTCGCGTGTGACCCAGACCTTCGCCAGCCAGGGCAATTTCCTTCGCCTGACCAACTTGCCCACCTGGCCAGCCCGCACCGGCATGCCGCAGGTCGCCATTGACCACATCTTTGTGAGCCCCGGCATTCGCCAGCTCGAAAGCGAAGGCATCGGCAATGGCGCAGGCTCGGATCATTTTCCGATTTACATGAAACTTGCTGTTCCGGTGCCATAGGATTTTTGCACAGCCTTCCGGTAATCGGTATCCTGGTAAACCCCGGGTGAACTTATCGTCGTAAACAAATCCTCTCTGAATGAATAAAACGTTGGATCCATTGAGTTCCGCCGCAGGCGGGCCCACCTGTCGCACGGCTGCGTTGGGGTTTTCTTAAGCCTGCCGCTTAACCCCGCATTGGCGCCCGGGAGTCAGACTCACCATCAACGCCACACATTTCAGTGCTGGCAACAACACAAGTGATGGGGACTATCATGGGACGTCAAATGATGAAGAACGAAGCGGAAATTTCATTCGCCGCCGCAACCGCCGACGATCTGCTCGAAATCGGCATGAAATATTGCATCGGGCGCGATGTCTCGATGAATCTTGTGGAAGCCCACAAGTGGTTCAACCTGGCCGCTCTCAAAGGCAGCGAAAGTGCAAAGCAATACCGCTGCGAAATTTCACGTGAAATGAGCCCGGCTGATGTGGCCCATGCCCAGCGCCAGGCCCGTGACCTGCTGACACTTCACTAAGACTGGAAGCAAAAAAGATTCGCGTGATTTTGTGCACGCGAACCTTTTTCATTTTGCTGGGGTCAGTCGTTGAACTGGACTTCGTCAACCAGCTTCGAAGCTGTCTTTTCCAGCCTGGCAATCTCCGCAACGTTCAATGTGTCGGGTTTGAACTTGCCCCAGCTCTGGACGATCTCTGAAGCGGGCACAGCCGGATTTACCGGGTATTCGTAGTTTCCGTTGGCATAAAGCTGCTGGGCCTCATCGCTGGCCAGGAAGGTCATCAGCTTGAGGGCATTATCCCTGTGCGGCGCATTCTTCGCCAGGAGCATGCCGGAAATATTCACATGGGTGCCGATCTCGGGCGAGGAGGGGAACATGATGCGGGTGGCTTTCGCCCAATCCTTTTGCTCGGTTTCCTTCTCGTTGGTGATCATTTTCCCCATGTAGTAGGTGTTCGCAATGGCGAGATCGCATTCACCGGCAAACACCGCCTTGGCTTGTTCGCGGTCGTTGCCACTTGGCTTGGTCGCCAGATTTGCTTTCAGGCCCGTCAGCCATTCCTTGGCCGCGGCTTCGCCCTTGTGGGCAATGACCGCCGAGATCATGCCCAAATTGTAAGGGTGATTGCCCGGCCGAAGGCAGATTTTGCCTTTCCACTTCGGATCAGCAAGTTCTTCATAGCTGATGGTTTCCTGGCTCACCCGGTCCTTGGACGCGTACACCACCCGGGCCCGCATGGTGAGGCCAAACCACAGATTTCCGGTGTCGCGCAGGGCCGCCGGAACCTTGTCCAGAATCGCGGGCAGGTCAACCGGCTGTGCCAATCCCTTTTCGGCGGCAATAACCAGTCTGCCGACATCGGCGCTCATGAGCAGATCAGCCGGGCTTAAGGTACCTTCCTGCTCCATCCGTTCGACAAGTCCCTTGTCTGCAAAAACCGTTTTCACCGCGATTCCGGTTTCCCGAGTGAATTGTTCAAACAGGGGGTTGATCAGTTCCGGCTGACGATAAGAATAGACATTCACTTCTTCGGCCGCCAGCGCCGAACTCTGAAGGGCTGCAAATGCTGCAAGGGCAATAAGGCCGCGCCGGGAAAACGTCATGACGGATCTCCTGTTGTTTCTTGCAGGATTAGCACCGTCAAAACGGCTGTCAAGAAAAATCCGACTAAAATACTCGGCTATGATGATGTTGTTGCCCGGGCGAAAGAATTGCGGGCAGACCGTTACACGCGCTTGCAAGCGCCTTCAAATCGCGGCAAAAGCCCAACCACCGGAGACGTGGCCGAGTGGCTGAAGGCAACGGTTTGCTAAATCGTCATACGTGTTACAGCGTATCGAGGGTTCGAATCCCTCCGTCTCCGCCATTCTTTTGAATAAGATATTGAAATAATTAATATATATTTCCAAATCCATTACAGCCCAAGCGTAACCACACTTGGCGCAGGACTCTCGTCTTGCTGAAGTTACGCAATGCTGAATATCGCCCCCACGGGTGGATGGCCGGCACATATCGGGCCGCCCAAGGTTGTCGCAGGTCCCTCACTGAACGAGCAAATACTCAAACGGGTAAGCTTGTAACCCCCTCGATACCCGAAATTGTCTCTTCGCCAACATGGTCTTCCCGTATCTGTGCATGTGCGCCCCCGAAGACTGGTGATCGGAGGGGTTTCACTAACCGTGGCAAATCCGCAACATTCCTGGATTTTTGCGGGAGGCGGAACTTCCACTCAAGAATATGACTCCCAGTCCGACGAGCAACGCGTTAACTTTTAAAAAAAGACTAAAAGTGAGTTCAGTGGAGGTTGTCATGATTAAGAGGTTTGTTTTCTCAGCGTCAGCTTTTATTGCGCTGGCTAGTATAGCGAATGCTGCAGATGCGCCTGCCCCTTTGGCGTACGATTGGTCTGGCTTCTATGCTGGCGTTAATGCTGGCTATGCTTGGGGTGAAACAGAAGGGACAGACATTAACGGATGGCTGGATTTCCCTGATTATAAGTCGTCGTTGACTGCAGATGGTGATGGTCTGACTGCTGGTGGCCAGCTTGGTTATAATATGCAGTCGGATAGTTTAGTGTTCGGCGTCGAAGCTGACCTCTCCTATTTGGATGTGTCGGGGTCGGAAACAAGTTCCATTGCATCAGATAACCATGTCGTGAGCGATGATGGTTATCTTGGTACCTTGCGCGCTCGGCTGGGCTTTGCGGCTGATCGGCTTTTGATTTACGGAACTGGTGGATTGGCCGCGGGCGACACAGGTTCCAAGTGGGTCGATGACGGCGGTGCTTCTCAGTTCGTCCTGAGCGCTGATAGCCAATGGGGTTGGGTCGCAGGAGGAGGTATCGAGTATGCCGCGACTGACAGTTTCTCGGTTAAGGCGGAGTACCTCTATTATGACTTGGGGACTGATAAGCTTCATTACTCCGGAGGTCCCCCCGCCTGGTGCACCCCGTTCGGCGAGGGTTGTGATTTCGAGCTCAAGAACACTGGCAGTATTATTCGGCTCGGCGTAAATTTCCATTTCTGACGGAATTTGACGCGATGGCTTTGGGGGCAAGTGTTGGCTTGCCCCTTTTCTTTTTTTGGTTAGCGCCTTTCGGTGACACATCTTTATTTTTTGTTCCACTAAGTCCCGTTGGCCCCGCAACTGATTGGCGTGCCGGTCCTTTGAACCGCGCTACTGCGAGCGACAAACTCACGGCAGTTCACCAGGAGATCCGGCTGGCACATTGACGGCGCAGTGGTGATCCGGCATCGATGGAAAGATGACGACGCACCGCTCGCAGGCCGTGGTGGCCTTGCTTACCACCATGCTTATCTGGGGCACATCCGCCGTATTCATGCGGACGACGGCGCTGACCCTGACGGCGGAGAATGCCCTGGCGCTGCGCTATGGCCTGTTGGTGCTCTTAATTCTGCCCGGGCTGCTGGTAACGGGGGGATGGCGAATCGCGCGAGAACACCGGCCGCGTCTGCTCATTACCGGCGCAGGCATGTTTGGTTCGGCTTGGTTCACGATTCAGGGATTTGCCCGCGTCGCCGCCGGCCTTGGCACGGTCATTTCGATGGTCGAACCCATCATCATCGCGTTGCTGTTCTGGGCTTTTCTGCGTGAACCGGTTTCGTCACGCATTTGGCAGGGGCTGATGGTATCGATTGCCGGCGCTGCTGTTCTGTTCTGGCCGGAAATTACCGCCTCGACCACCAACCCGGTCGACGGCGTGGGGATCCTGTTTCTCCTGGCTGCCCCCATCTCCTGGGCCATCTACACGATCGGCGCCAAGCCGCTGCTCTCTCAATATACCGGCTTCGCTGTCACCGGCTGCTCGATGCTGCTGGCCGCACCGCTCATTTTGCTCATGGCCAGCAAACCCTATGCCGAACTGCTTTCCACCACAAACGCACAAACCTGGGCCGAATTGTTTTACCTCGCGGCATTCAACTCGCTCCTCGGCGCGGTGCTCTGGAATTACGGGACCCGCCATCTGCCGGGCGCGGCAGTTGGCGCCTTCCTTTATCTCCTCCCGGTGGTTGCCGTGGCCGCGGGATATCTCATCCTTGGTGAACCGATCACGCCATGGCTCGTTGCCGGCGGCGCCATCATGCTGGCGGGCGTTGCCCTCGCGCAGTCAGGTACGCGCGAACACTGAAGGAATCGCGTCGACCTTTGCCTCATCCAGCGGCACCAGCCACGATTCAAACATTTCGGCTACCCTTTCCCAGGTGAACTTGGCCGCGCCGTGGCGCACGCCGTCGCGGTCCAGCTTGAGAGCAGCGTCCACGGCGAGGGAAAGATCAGCACCCAATGCGCCGGTCACGCCGCTTTCCACCACATCAATGGGGCTTGCCACATTGAAGGCGGCAACGGGCGTGCCGCAGGCCATAGCTTCGATCATCACGAGGCCAAAGGTGTCGGTCAGGCTCGGAAAAACGAAGACATCGGCCGATGAGAGCGCCAGGGCATAGACATCCTCGCCCAGGTATCCGGTGAATACGATATCGGGATGCCCGGTCTCATAAAGCTTTCGCTCCGGCCCGTCGCCCACCACCACTTTGGTGCCGGGGTTTCCCAGGTTGAGGAATGCTTCCATGTTCTTTTCCTTCACGACCCGGCCCGCGTAGAGAATGATCGGACGTGGCAGGGAGAAGTAGTCCCGCGGCAGATCGTTGAATTTTTGGTGCTCCACACCGCGGGTCCATACTTTCACGTTAACGAATTTCCGCGTTTCAAGTTCTTTTGCAATTGTCGCCGTGGGAGTCATCACGGCGCGGCTTGCACTATGGAAGCGGCGCAGCAGCCACCACATGAGAGCGCCCACGCCTGGAATGGGGAGCCTTGTTTCAATGTATTCGGCAAAGCGCGTGTGAAAACTTGTCGTGAAGGGCAGGCCCCGGCGGAGGCAGGCGCGCCGCGCCGCCCAGCCCAGCGGGCCTTCGGTCGCGATGTGTATGGCTTGCGGCCTGATCGCATCAATCTCGCGGCCTATTCTTGCCGATCCGACGAGACTGAGCCTGATTTCCGCATAGGAGGGGATTGCCCAGGTCCGGTGGCCTTCCGGCGTGATGAAGCGAACCTCATGGCCGCGTTTGCCGAGTTCGCGGCCCACGGTCTGGAGGGTGCGGACAACGCCGTTAACCTGCGGTGGCCATGCATCTGTCACAATCAGGATTCGCATCGTCCCTCCTAGAGTTGCTTTGGGTCCCCCTCAGGCATGAACATCACAATTGCATGACAGCCTGGACTGCCTTGTCATGCTCCTGAAGGCGGAACGCCGCATTTGCAATGGCGAGTGCAGTCCCTTATCAATTGGGCATAAAGAACATTTTGCTGAACGGAGCGAAAGTGAAAGACCCATATGACATTCTGGGGGTCGCGCGCACCGCCACCTCTGATGACATCCAGAAGGCTTACCGCCGCCTGGCAAAAAAGCTGCATCCCGATCTCAACCCCGGAGACAAAAAGGCGGAAGAGCGCTTCAAGGAACTCTCCATAGCCAACGACATATTGTCGGATGAGAACAAGCGCAAAAAATTTGATCGCGGTGAAATCGACGCGCTGGGCGCCGAAACGCCGCGCCAGCAATATTACAAGGACTATGCCTCACGGGCTGGCGCCGAACATGCTTACCAGAACCCTTCGGGCTTTGCCGATTTTGCCGGTGCCGACGATATTTTCGCGGAACTGTTTCGGCGCCAGGCGCAGCAGGCCCGGCGTGCCAAAGGCGCGGACGCGCACTACCGGCTTTCCGTCGAGTTTCTCGATGCCATCACAGGGGCAACCCGGCGTTTGACCCTGCCCGATGGCGGGACACTGGACGTTACAATTCCGCCCGGTATTCAAGAGGGGCAGACCCTGCGTCTCCGGGGAAAAGGAATGCCGTCTGCCGGCGAGGGCGAAGCGGGCGATGCCCTGGTGGAAGTCTCAATCCGTCCCCATCGCTTCTTTACGCGGGTTGACGATGATATTCACATTGAACTGCCGGTCACTCTGGCGGAAGCATTTCTGGGCGCCAGAATCAAGGTGCCGACGCCGTCCGGCTCCGTCATGCTCAAAGTGCCGAAAGGCTCAAACACGGGTACAGTCCTGCGCCTTAAGGGCAAAGGCGTAGCGCGGCGCGCCGGCGCAGGCGATGAACTCGTGAGGCTCAAGGTCGTG
>Ga0138256_10009141_pt1 | contig 10397 bp, 14 predicted proteins | sample KNB2016incub_MG_FD_105486 | JGI IMG/M metagenome (GOLD analysis project Ga0138256, IMG submission 105486) | Active sludge microbial communities from wastewater in Klosterneuburg, Austria - KNB2014incub_MG | ecosystem: Engineered > WWTP > Activated sludge > Unclassified | place: Austria... | reverse complement strand
TGGCAAAGGACTGTCACATGCGGATTTGCTCATTACCTCTTTTTATCGCAGCTGCGGCACTCTCTGCCTGCTCTGTTGCTGCTCAGGATCGCCCGGTGCGCCTCGCGCCGCCAGCCGGTGGCACGTTGCGCCCCGTCTCGAACCTGCAGCCGGTGGAACCCTCGCGGCCGGTGCAGCCGCCAGCCATCTCGGCCGGACCAGAGACATTGCCGGCAGTGCGGCCCGAACCGGTCGTCGATTCCTCGCTCACACTGGCGGATTTGGAAAGCATGGCGCTGTCCAGTAATCCTTCAATAGCGAGGGCGGCGGCGCTCGTGCAGGCGGCCCGAGGTAACTGGGTGCAGGTCGGCTTACGTCCGAACCCAACCGTCGGGTATGAAGGGCAGCAACTTGGCAGTGGGGGCCGTGCTGAGCAGCACGGTATTTTTGCCGAACAGGAAATCGTGCGGGGCGGCAAACTCGGACTCAATCGCCAAGTCGCGGCCCAAGAATGGGCGCGAGCGGAGCGTGACATGGCTACCCAGCAGCAGCGGGTAGTAACCGACGTTCGGGTCGCTTTTTTCAGCGTCCTCGTTGCCCAAGAACAACAGCAGGTATCAGCCGAGCTGGTGCGGATCGCAACAGGAAGCCTGAACGCTGCGAAGGCATTGTTCGAAGCCAAGGAAGTGGGCGAGGCTGATGTCTTGCAGGCTGAGATTGAAATTGAGAACGCCCACATTTTTGCCACCAATGCCCGAAATCGTCACCTGGCTGCGTGGCAGAATCTGTCCGCCGTAGTCGGTCAGCCGAAGCTGCCTGTCCAGCGACTGGCAGGCGACCCGGCAGAAGCTCTGCCTCAGTTTCGCTTCGGCGATGTCCTTCAACGCCTGCTCACATCCAGCCCAGAGATTGCCTCGTCCATCGCGAATGTCGAACGTGCCCGATGGGCTGTCCAGCGGGCCCAGGTCGAAGCAGTGCCCAACGTGACTCTTACCGGCACGGTGAACGTGATCGACAATGGCATCGACGGACGAACTGATGGCAATTTAGTCATCGGCGTGCCACTGCCGCTTTGGAACAAGAACCAGGGCCGCATCATTCAGGCGCAAGGGGAAGTGACGGCAGCGGAGCGAGCAGTCGACCAACTGGAGCTTGACTTGCAAAACCGCCTGGCACCAGTCTTCGAGCGATATGCCAACGCAAGTAACCAGGTCGCCCGCTACCAACGCGTCATCCTGCCGGCGGCACAGAGATCATTCACATTGGTCCGGCAGAGCTACGAGGCCGGGGAACAGGGATATACGAGCTTGCTTACCGCGCAGCGAACCTACTCGCAGACGCGGCTTAGCTATCTGGAATCGCTCCGGGAATTGCGAGTCAGCGGTGCCCAGCTGGAAGGGTATTTGCTCGATAACAGCCTTCAATCTCGGTGACCAGTTAGCCTGATCTAGGAAGGGGGAGTCGTCAGGCCAATCCGCTTACATTTTCAACCTGCTCTAGGCGCCGAATCGAAGCGGTTTCGGACCGACGCAAAATAGAGCAGGTAGAGGTGCTTGGCTCACCGAGCCGCAATCACCGAAACTTTTGCTCAAGTCAGTTCTTCGACTAGCAGATCTCTAATCTGGGCAAGGCTCAATCCGCGCGTTTTCGATTGCTTGATTTGCTGCAACCGCGCAATTGCCTCATGTTTGAACAGGCGAAAACCGTTTGCACCGCGAATCGCCTCTTCAACTAGGCCTTGGCGTTCATAGTACCTGATTGTTGCAACAGAGATACCTGCTTCCCTAGCGATATGGCCAATCGGTAACCATCGCATAGTCGTGAGCCTCTCTTAGCGTTTGTTGGTTTGAATTCAAAGATCCAAGCGAAGCCGTAACAAGGGGAGCATCTGTTGGCGATGAGATCGCAAAATGAGAAGGTTTACAGCAAGAGAGACTGGACGGCGATGCACAGACCCATGTCCGATTCGTCGTCGGGCAATCAATGCTCATTGGATACCGTCGACGCGTATACATCGGAATTTTGTGCTGGTAGTTCGACAATTGTCCCGATCTGCGAAGAGTAGATGTCTTGGTTTATCTGAGTGCATGTTGCAGATGGCAAGGGGGTAATTCGCGGGGAGCGTGCGGAACCTCGCCTGTGCCCCGTCATCCGGCTGCTTGCGTTCGGATGTGCAAGCACATCGTCCAGCACTAGAGCCGAGGTGTTTCGCTTCAGAACCGTTACCAGCGACCGCTAGAGCATCCGTGGATGACTACAGCAACAATGGTAAGCAGCCAGCGGCTGGATCAGCACCATGATAGCCACTATCGGACGAAACCTCGCAACAAACTCCAGTTATTCGATTCACGAGATTCAGGCTCCGTTCTGAACCGTTCTGAAGGAGCAGACGCATTGTCCGCCTACTCCTTATCATCTGTATCGACATTTCCAAAGCCGATTTGAACTTTCAAGAGGGCGCTCACGGCGAATCTTGCTTCGTAGCCAGCAGATCGACATATCGCATCGACCTACATAACCAGCGGCGATGAGAAACTGCCTTGACCCTGTAGTAAGGTACGGGGTGTAAGATTTGCATGGAGACCAAACCATGCAGACTTTGACAATCGGGCAGGTCGCTCGTGAGGCGGGAATCGGTGTGGAAACCGTCCGATTCTATGAGCGCGAGGGGTTGCTGGATCAGCCGGCGCGACGGCAGTCTGGCTATCGGCAATTTGAACCAGACGCAATTGCTCGCCTGCAATTCATTAAGCAAGCACAGCGGCTTGGCTTTACCTTGCGCGAGATCAAAGAGCTGTTCGCCCTGAAGCTGGACCCCACGGCGACACGGGCTCAGGTTAGTCAACGCGCCGAGGCAAAAATCGCGGACATTGAGCGACGAATCACGAACTCAAGCGGATGAAGAAGGCACTAGCCCCGCTCATTGCCGCCTGCGACGGCAAGGGTCCACTGGAAGGCTGCCCAATTCTGAATGCCATTGAGAAACCATGCGAACACAACTGACATTGCGGTAATCGCGATCAAGGAAAACCAACCATGTCTCATGAACATCACGCCGCAGATCACTCGTGTTGTAACGACGGCGCAAGCGCACCCACCAAAGACCCCGTCTGCGGAATGACGGTCGATCCGAGCCAGGCGGCCGGATCGCATGAGCATGGAGGAAGCATGTATTACTTTTGCAGCACGCACTGCCTGACAAAGTTCATGGCAGCGCCAGAGCAATTTGTCCAGCAATCGACATCGCTAAAGCCAACCTCGCAGAAGCCCGCCCAAATTCAGCCTTCGGCAGCGGGCCAATACACCTGCCCCATGCACCCCGAAGTCGTTCAAGACGGCCCCGGTACGTGCCCCAAATGCGGAATGGCTCTGGAACCGATGCAGCCATCGGTCGACGATGGACCAGACCCCGAACTGATTGCAATGCGCCAGCGGCTATGGATTGGCGCGATTCTGACGGCGCCCATCTTTATGATTGCGATGGCGGGAATACTTCCGTCCGATGCGGTGATGAAGTTTCTGCATGGCAACATGGCACTGCTCAACTGGGTCCAACTCGCTCTGGCCACGCCGGTCGTGCTGTGGTGCGGTTGGCCATTCTTTGAGCGGGCTTGGTCGTCTGTTGTGAACCGCAGTCCGAACATGTTCACGCTGATCGGGCTGGGCGTCGGAGCAGCTTATCTCTACAGCGTGGTCGCAACGGTTGCTCCTGGTGTGTTTCCCCTTGGTTTTCGTTCAGCGTCCGGAGCGGTCGAGCCGTACTTCGATAGCGCCGCCGTCATTGTCGTGCTTGTCCTGCTGGGACAGGTGCTGGAATTACGAGCCCGGTCCCAAACGGGTGCCGCCATTCGGGCGCTGCTGGGCCTGGCGCCAAAGACGGCGCGCGTCGTGCGGCCGGATGGCAAGGAAGAAGATGTGCCGCTGGGGCACGTTCATGTCGGCGACCGTATTCGGATTCGACCAGGCGAAAAGGTACCCGTGGATGGTGTGGTACTGGAGGGGACGAGCGCCGTCGATGAGTCAATGGTGACGGGCGAGCCGATTCCCGTAGAAAAGACCGCCACTAGCAAAGTTGTTGGCGGAACTGTGAATGGCATCGGCGGACTGATAATGCAAGCCGATCGAGTTGGCGGTGATACGCTGCTCGCTCAGATCGTCCGCATGGTGGGCGAAGCCCAGCGGAGCCGCGCTCCGATCGAGAAGCTGGTCAACAAGGTCTCGTTGATATTTGTGCCGACAGTGCTCGGGATCGCCCTTGCGGCGTTCATTGGCTGGGCCGTTTGGGGCACAGAGCCGCGATTGGCCCATGCCCTGGTGAACGCCGTCGCGGTTCTCATCATCGCCTGCCCGTGCGCTTTGGGACTGGCGACGCCAATGGCCATCATGGTGGGGACCGGACGGGGGGCCACCGCGGGCGTGTTGTTTCGGGATGCAGAGGCATTGGAGACTTTGCGCAACGTCGACACGCTGGTCGTTGACAAGACAGGCACGCTTACCGAAGGCAAGCCGAAGCTCGTCACCATTGAACCTGCGGATGGGTTTGACGCCAACTCATTGCTGGCCATTGCTGCCGGCTTGGAGAAGGGGAGCGAGCATCCGCTGGCAGCAGCGATCGTTCAAGGGGCCAAAGAGAGGAACGTCGCGCCGACGGTGGTTCGCAATTTCCAGTCGGTGACCGGGAAGGGCGTTCGTGCCGAGGCCGACTCTCGCCGAGTCGTGATCGGAAATCTGGCGATGATGACGGAAGAGAAAGTTAGCATTGGCCTCAGCGAGAAGCGACTCCAGCAACTGCGTGAGGAAGGCCAGACGGTAATGATCGTAGCGGTGGACGGTCAAGTCGCCGGGTTGATTGGCGTAGCGGACCCCATCAAAGCAACAACCCCCGAAGCACTCCAATTGCTGCATGCCGAGGGCTTGCGGGTCATCATGCTCACCGGCGATAGCCGTGCGACCGCCGAGGCTGTGGCTCGCACGCTCGGGATCGACCAAGTGATTGCCGAGGTGCTGCCAGAGCAGAAAGGGGAAGTCGTGGCCCGCCTGCAGCGGGAGGGCCATCGCGTGGCGATGGCCGGGGACGGGATCAACGATGCCCCTGCACTCGCACAAGCCGATGTGGGAATTGCGATGGGGACGGGAACCGATGTAGCGATGGAGAGCGCGGCTGTGACTCTCGTGAAGGGCGACCTGCGCGGAATTGTTCGAGCCAGGCGTTTGAGCCAGGCGACCTCCGCCTCGATCCGTCAAAACCTATTCCTGGCTTTTGTGTACAACGCCCTGAGCGTCCCGTTGGCGGCATTGGGCGTGGTTTCACCGATGTGGGCCAGCGCCGCCATGAGCCTCAGTTCAGTCAGCGTGATCGCCAACTCTTTGCGATTGCGGGGGACCAAACTTTAGGGCAACGCAACTTCCGAGCCGAAAGGGTCTGCCGAGCCCGCTGAACTGGTACACCAAGTGCTCGCGTCCACTTGCTTCGTACATGGTCGCGATTCGCCCATTGTCGCACAGCGAGTCGGCGCAGTGATGGTCGGTGTCGTATCACTCTGGACCTTTAGAGACCAATGGAGAACACGATGGCCCATGAACAACATCAAGCCTGTATTGAAGCGTGCGTTGCCTGTGCCCAGGAATGCGAGCATTGCGCCAACGCTTGCTTAAGTGAATCGGACGTCCGCAAGATGGCCGAGTGCATTCGCCTCGAACGCGACTGCGCCGCGATTTGCTGGGGTGCTTCGGCGTTTATGAGTCGCGGTTCTCGGTTTGCGGAGGACATCTGTCGCGTATGCGCGGAAGTCTGCGAGGCGTGCGGGGCCGAATGCCGCAAACATCAAGCGGATCATTGCCAGCGTTGCGCAGATGCCTGCGAGCGTTGTGCAGCCGAATGCCGCAAAATGGCGGGGGTCGCTGCTTGATCGGAAGCGCTGAAGCCGGCATGGAATTGGTCGGCATCGAAACTGCGCGGTCGCAATGTGTGGCCGGCTTTGTTCAAGAGTTCTATCGGGAAGGAATTGCCATGAAGCGACGTGACGTATTGGGGACGCTAGGAGCCACCGCCGTTGGGCTGACGGCGTTTCAGGCAGTAGGCGCGCAAGAACGGCCTGACCGACAGACCGGGAAAAAGAAGGACAGTCCGGCCGATATGGCGGCGATGGCCTGCGCCGAATGCATGGTCGAATGCTCGAAATGCATGCGGCATTGCATCAAGCAAGCCAAGCCTGAGCTGGCTAAGTGCGCCGAGATGTGTGCCGACTGTGCCGTATGCTGCTCGTGTTGCGCCCAGTGCTGCACCGGTTCAATGCCCGGCGCGGCCTGTGAAATGTGTGCCAAGATGTGCGAGGGTTGCGCGACCGAGTGCGAGAAGTTCGCCAACGATCAAGTGCTGGCCGCCTGCGCCAAGTCGTGCCGCGATTGCGCCAAGGCTTGTCAGGCGGTGAAGCGCTAAACCTCCGCTTGCCAATGGTTCGATGCTGTTTTCGGTCAGGAATGTCCGTCGGGGCATTCCTGGCAAACTTGCGAAGCAGCGACAGCTTACCTTGATCGGCTACCGATGGAGGGGCGACGTTGCCGTCATCTTGTCAGCATTGCCGCAAAGCGCTCAGAACGGATCATTCCTTCTATACGGAAGTTTGCGAGGCCTGCGGCGTTGAATGCCGTAAGCAGCAAGTGGATCACTGCCAACGCTGCGCTGATGCCTGTGAACGCTGGGCCGAGGAGTGCCGAAAATGGCTGGCGTGTCGAGCTAATGCCGGAAAAACCCTTTTTGAGAAGGAGCAAGGTCATGTCGAAGCTCATCTACACTATGATTTTCACTGTCCTCGGCCTTGGGCTGATCGGGACCGATGCTCAGGCTGGCCACCGCCGTTGCGGTTGCTGCGGTACTTACAATTACATTCCGGCGCCGGCCGCGCCCGTTGAAGCAGCGCCGGTGGAAGCCGCGCCGGCTCAGGCGCAAGCACCGCGGCAAGGCTATCGCGCCATGTCCTATGAACCTGCTCCCGCTCCTCAGTTCACGGCGCCAATGAATCGGGCCTCGCGGACTGGTGGACAGGATCTCTGGCGACTTCAGAAGACCGACCCGCGGAAGTATCGATAGACTCGATAAAGGCCGAGATGGTGCGCAAAAGCACGTTCATTCGGATGGCGTCTCTTCGTGGCCTCAACAACTCGCCGAAGGCGTACTACCTAAATTTCGCCTTCGGTCGGTTGCAAAAAAAACAGCACGCATCACTCCTGATGCGTGCTGCACGCGGACCAGACTATTTGTTGCCGTTAATGGGGCAGCATTTTGGGCAAGGCAGTTCTTCGCCCGTAAGCGGGCAAGTGTAACCAACCTCTTGATTGGCTTGAACCTGCTTCGTTTCGGAATTCGACTGCGAATTGGCGATCACCAACCCGCCACCAATTGCCAAGGGTACTACCGCTAAGGCAGCGCCGAGAAACTTCTTATTCATCACAGTCTCCTTGAACAGATTACGAAAACGATCACTTGACGAACTTGTAAATGGCCTCCATCAGGTCGTCATACACTTGCGTGTCGCCAGACTTGATGGAATCCGTGGCGCAGCGTTCCAGGTAGTTCCGCAAAACATCCTTGGTCACGCCTTTGAGTGCAGCCTGAACGCTTGCCAACTGCTGCAGCAGTTCCATGCAAGGTCGCTGTTCTTCGAGCATTCGAGAAACGCCACGCACTTGACCTTCGATGCGGCTCAAACGGCTTTGCATCCGCACCTTTCGTTCATCGCCGTACATCGGCAACGCCACTTCTTTGTTCGCCATAGTGATACTCCCTACCCCTATATTAACGTGGCGGACCGACGCGTCAAGCGGATCAGTGAACTAAGTTCTCGTCGCGAATAGGAGGCTTGCACCCACCAAGAGCAAATGACCGGATGCCGATCAGAGCGAAAGCGTTCTTACTCCGGTCTCCGTTGAATTGTGCCACTCGACCTACGTCAAACCGAGGAGATCACGTTTTTGGCTCATTCCTTCTTCAGCTTCACAAGGTAAGTATCTTTATTCGTCAGCAGTTCTTCGCGGCACCCATCGCAGCAAATCCAAACTTGCTTTCCGTTGACGTCAACCTTCTGCGGGGCGCCCATCGTGCCAAGCATTTTGTCCGTAACGGGACAGATGTGCTGCTTTTCGGCAGAGGCAGCATCCCCTGGAGAGAGCTTCGCTAGTTCAACTTTCATCTTCTTCATGTCAGAGTCGCTTTGCTCAGCGCTTCCGCCGGTGGCAGGAGGTGCCACTGCCGGTGGATTGGGATTGCAACCTGCGACGGTTGCCAAAACAACTGCCAGCAAGAGCAGGACTGATGCAATTTGTCGAGTCATAGAACACCTTTTTCTCATGAAATGAAATTTCAGTGCGAGTTTAGAAGCGGACTCACTTATCAATCACCTGACACACAATCGTGTAGTTCTTCCCATCTCTCGATTCCCATGTCGCCACGACTGGCCCTTTCTCATTTGGCCCCGCGGCAATCACTGGATCGCCAGCACGGTTTCCAAGAGGCACTGGTGAAGCCTGGCTGGGGGTTAGTAGGTACGCTTGTTCTCCCCGCTTGTTCAACCAAACTACATAAGGTCCCGCTTTGCTAGACGCGATCCAGGGCTGTTCACCCATTCCGAGAGGCTGCTCACCCGATTTGCCGGAACGAACCAGGAAAAGCGATTTGTCGCGCCGCCAAACAGAACTGACTTGATTGCCGGAGATCGAAATTGCGCCGCCATCCATCGGGCATGCCTTTAGCGGCCAAGTTCCTGTTCCGAGTTTGGTTGCGGACGCGAATTTCTTACCGCCATCGGCTGATGTAGTGACGTAGATGTCTCGGTTCCCAGCAAGTGAATTACGCCACTGAACGTAGATCTGTCCGCGGTCGTCGAACGCGACGCTTGGATGGCAACACTCACAGACGCTGCCGTCCGGTGATTTGTAGGCCAGGACATTCTTGTTCCAGGTCTTTCCCCCATCGAGCGACGTCGAGGCCATGATTTCGGTCGCGCGATTCCGGAGATCGAGCCAGACACAGCACATTTCTCCTTTCGGCCCAGCGGCCATCGCGTGCAAGCCTTCGCGAGCAGCATCATCCACGTCATTTACCTGCGTTGGGCCAGTCCATGTCTTGCCTCCATCCTGCGAACTCATCGCCAGCACGTCGCCATCGCGTCCTTTGCCCTGTTTCCCGCCGATGGCGGTAATGCAAATTGCCTTTCCCGTCGCCGCAATTCTTGGTCCGCGCCGCATCCCTAGCGACATTGCATGTGCAATGTTGAGTTCTAAGGGCTTGCTAAAAGTCTTGCCACCGTCGTTCGACGATTGATAGCAAACGACGTCGTGAATTCCGTAGACAACATGAATGCCGCCGTTGCCATCGACGGCCAACTGTGGCTGTTGCGGATGTTTAGGCGCCTCACCCCGAGCGAGTTCAGTTGGTTCTGCCGCCCGCACGCTTACTTGGATTGCTAGTAAGCAAATCGCAAACCGAAGCAGAGTGTCAATCGCTGATCGTCGCTTAGGCATGAGGTAACTCCGTGGAAGGATGATTGGAAGCTGCTGGGGTAGTCTGCAGCGCGTCGGTCGTTGCTCGATTGCGATGCAACTTTAGCCAACGAGCACGGCGAACCCAGTAGAAGCGGACGGGGAGAAAGAGATCGACGACTTCGTCGGAGATTAAGAGGCCGCCCAAGACGGGCAGTGCCATCGGCGCCAAGATCTCTCCGCCAACTCCGGTGGCAAAGACCATCGGAAAGATGGCGATGATGGCTACGCCTTCGGTCAATAACTTAGGCCGCAACCGATGCACCGCTCCTTCGATTACTGCTTGTCGCAGTTCCTCCAGAGAGGCGATGTTTTCCAAGCCACCGCGCTTCTCAATTGCTTCCCGGAGATAGACAAGCATGATGATACCGGTCTCGGTCGCCATGCCAAAGCAGGCAATGAAGCCCACCCAGACTGCGACGCTGAAGTCCATCGGCGGCGCATCCCAGCCATTCATGATCTTGGGGAAGAAATACATGAAGAAGGCGCCGCCCGCCAGCGCCTCGGGAACGGCGAGCATCATCAGCACGGCATCGGCCAGATCGTTGTAGGTCAAGTACAGAATGACGAAGATCAGCACAACTACGATCGGAAATACGAATCTAAGCGTTTGCGCAGCCCGCACCTGATGCTCAAACTCGCCACTCCATTCCAGATGCACCCCTTCCGGCAACTTAACTTTCTGAGCGACGGCGCGCTTGGCTTCCTCGACAAAGCCGCCGATGTCCCGTCCCCGCACATTCAATGTGACATAGTTTAAGAGTCGCCCGTTCTCGCTCTTGATCATCGCCGGCCCCTCGACAATCCGTACGTCGGCCAGTGCGCTTAGTGGAATGAGTGGTTGTTGCGAGCGGGCATGGGCACCGGTACCGACGTGCGGG
>Ga0138256_10009140_pt1 | contig 10398 bp, 8 predicted proteins | sample KNB2016incub_MG_FD_105486 | JGI IMG/M metagenome (GOLD analysis project Ga0138256, IMG submission 105486) | Active sludge microbial communities from wastewater in Klosterneuburg, Austria - KNB2014incub_MG | ecosystem: Engineered > WWTP > Activated sludge > Unclassified | place: Austria... | reverse complement strand
TTGGGCATTTAATATTTGTAGCCATTACGATTATTTTTTACAAAGTAATGATAATGAAACAATTTATAAAATATCAATTCTTTTAAACAATATTGCTGCTCAATTAAATTCTGTTCATTCGTTTGCAAAAACATATTTTATAAGTGTACGCAGTTTTTATTGATACATCATCTAATTTGTATTCATTGAAATACGGGTTACAAAATCTTCAACAATAGAGCTATTGTAAACTCTGCTTTGTGCTTTTCATATCTTTTTTAATTTTATGATTATACTCAACCAATGCTGTTTAAAACTCATTATTTTCGCTACCTACAACAAAATATTCTAGTTGTTGTAATAAGTAAGAAAAGATGATAAAACTGTATCCCGAATCGGCATTAACACAATTGGAATTCGATAAAATTAAATTGCTTTTGGCTGAGCATTGCAAAACTGTTTATGCCAAATTGAAGGCTGAAAATTTGCGAATTCATACAAGAAAAGAATATATAGAGATTGAATTAAGACAAACTTTCGAATACAAACTTTTACTGCAACAAGGTCAATATTTTCCAAGCGATTTTACATTAAACCTTTCTAAAGAGTTGAAATTATTGGGCATTGATGGTGCTACATTAAAAGAAGATGAAATGATGGACGTAAAGCGTTTGTCTGAAAACATGAGCAATATTTTTAGATGGTTCGATGCTGAAAGAAGAATGGCTTACAGTGCATTGGCAAACGTTATTGAACATAGTTATTACGAAAAAAACATTAAAGATTTTATTGAAATAGTATTAGATGAATATGGTACAGTAAGAGATACAGCAAGTGCCGATTTGCAAAAAATAAGGATGAGCTTGTATAAAAAAAGAAATGAATTAAGGCGAACTTTTGAAAAAGTATTACAAAAATTGGCAAAGGCTGGTTACTCTGCAGATATTGATGAAAGCTTTAGCAGTGGAAGAAGAGTAGTTGCAGTTTTTGCTGAACATAAACGCCAAGTAAAAGGAATTTTACATGGAGAAAGCGATAGCAGAAAAACAGCATTTATTGAACCCGAAGAAACCATTGAATTAAACAATGAATTATATTCTTTAGAAGGCGAAGAGCGTAGAGAAGTTTTACGAATTCTAAAAAGCTTAACCGCAAAACTCAGTGTTTATGCACCTTTGCTTACAACCTACTTACAAATAGTTGGTGAGTTTGATTTTATTAAAGCCAAAGCTAAATTGGCTATTGACGTAAGTGGAGAATTGCCAAATGTAACAGACAAAGCTCATTTAGATTTAAAAGATGCGTACCATCCATTGTTGTTTTTATACAATAAAGGAACTGGTAAAAAAACAATTCCTGTTAGTTTAACGTTGGATGAAAAAAATAGAATATTGGTCATCAGTGGCCCCAATGCAGGCGGTAAAACTGTTACTATGAAAACAATTGGTTTAAATCAATTGATGTTGCAAAGTGGCTTGTTGGTACCAGTTCATCCAACATCGCAAATGGGTATTTTTAAGCAATTATTTATTCACATTGGCGATACACAAAGTATTGAATTTGAGTTGAGTACATACTCTAGCCATTTATTGCACATGAAGCATTTTATTGAAGTGGCCAATGGCAAAACCATGTTTTTTATAGATGAATTGGGTAGTGGAAGTGATCCCAATTTAGGTGGTGCTTTTGCCGAAGTAATTATGGAAGAACTTTGTAGAAGACATGCAATGGGCATTGTTACAACCCATTATTTAAACTTAAAAATAATGGCCAATCATACACCTGGTATTGTAAATGGTGCAATGGCTTTTGATGAAAAAAACTTATTGCCCATGTATCAACTTACTGTTGGTAAACCTGGTAGCAGTTATACGTTTGCTATTGCACAAAGAATTGGTTTGCCACAACCGTTAATTCAACGTGCTAGAAAATTGGTAGATGATGAGCATTTTCAACTTGATAAATTGTTGAACAATACAGAAAAAACTTTGCAGCAAGTAGATAAAGAAAAGAAAGATTTACAACGTTTGCTCAAAGAAAATGAACATTTAAAAAAAGAAATGGAAATTGTTTTAAACAAAGAAAAACATGTACAACAAGTTGAATTGTTGAAACAACAAAACAAAATTTCTGAAGATAGAATTGTTTATTTAAAAGATATGGAGCGTAAGCTTAGACAAATTGTTTTAGATTGGAAAAAAAGCACCAATAAAAACGAAGTAATTCAACATTTACAAGATTTACTGTTTAAAAAGAAAGAACAAGTAGTGATTAATAAATTGGCTAAAAAAGTTGACAATAAATTCAAAGAATTGGTTACACCAGTTGAAGTTGGCAGCTTAGTAAAACTGAAAAAAAATTATCAAATTGGTGAGGTTAAAGAAATTAGGGGAAAAAGAGCAATTGTACAAATTGGATTAATTCCCATGAACGTAGAAATTGTAGATTTGGTAACCGTTGAAAAATTAGTTACAAATGACAGTAAAAGCTGATATTTGGATACAACTTTACTAGTAAATTTTCGTTAACGGCTAGAACTCTATTGAATTGTTAAAACTACTACACATTATTGCTTAAATATGAATACCCAAAAATTACCCTCTGCTTTTTCTGCAGAAAACATATTAGAAGCATTTTTAGCAGGTACACACGATGCTTATTTAATTGTTGATAAGGATTTATTCATTATTTCTTCCAACAAAAAGTATAAGTTAATACACAAAAATTTATTTAACCAAGATGTACAAGAAGCCAGTCATTATGGAACTTTAATCAACCAAGTATTTTTAAAAGCATATTATCAACAAATAAAAAATTGTATTCAAAATCCAGAGGTAAGTAAATTTTCTTTCAATTTAAAAAATACAAATCTTGGCGATAGTGTTTGGTTTGATTGTGAGTTGCATCCATTGCACAATTCAGAAGGATATTTAATGGGTATTGGAATTGGACTTTTTGATACAACCAATAAACATGAATCGCTTAAACAACTCATTAAAAGTGAAGGATTGTTTAAAGCATTGGTTGTAAATTCTACCGACACATTTCAATTGGTTGATGAAGAATTAAAAGTTTTATACGTTTCTGAATCTGTTAAAAATGTTTTGGGTTATGAAAAATCGGAATTAGAAGAAACACATTTTTTTAATTTAATTCATCCCGACGATAAGCTAATTATTTCAACTTGGTTACATTGGTTGTTGCACAATCCTAGTAGTATTAGATCGGTTGAATTGAGGGTAAAAAATAAACAAGGCAATTGGATTTTTATTGAAGTCAATGGCAACAATATGTTGCAGGTTAGTAAGATAGAAGCCATTGTAATGAACTATAGAGACATTCAGGCAAAAAAAGTTGCTGATAATGCATTGGCTTTAGCCGAACAAAGAATGGGCTTGTTGTTAAACAACACAAAAGAATCATTTATCATTGTAAATAGCCGACTAAGAGTAATTACATACAATAAAGCTGCACAAGAACATTCACCATTTTTCTTTGGCCAAGAATTACAATCAGGCATCTCATTATTAGATTTAATTAGAGATGCTGATGTAGAAGAATTAATTAACACATTTGAACAAGTATTTGATGGGCAAGAAGCAGAACGTGAAACTAGTTTTGCCGATGATAAAGGAATTTTGCACGTTTACAACCACAGCTTTAGACCATTATTTAGCGAAGATGATATTGTTGGCGTTTTCATAACATCAACCAATATTACTGAAAAGAAAAGTGCAGAGTTGAAGTTAAAAGCTAGTGAAGAAAGAAATAAAACCATTATTAGAGAATCGTTTGATGCCATGCTGATTAAAGATACCAACAACTTTATTGTTGAAGCATCGCCAGCAGTTGAAAAAATATTGGGTTACTTACCAGAAGAATTAATTGGTACAAAATGTTTTGATTTTATACATGAAGATTATAAAGCACAAGCTGAAAAAGTTGTATTTGAAATTGCCAATGTTGCAGAAAGTGAAGGCAGTTTAGATATACAAATTAAACATAAAAATGGGCATTATGTTTGGGTAGAAATGAAAGGAAAAAATATGTACCATGATGTACATATAAAAGGAATGATTGTAATGATTAGGGATATTGAAGTGAGAAAACTTGCTGAAGATGAAGTGCTACTTTCTGAACAACGATTTAAAGGGTTGGTACAAAGTGGTGCAGATATGATTTCGATTATTGATGAAGAAGGGTTTGTAAAATATTCAAGCTCTACTGTTACTACAATTTTAGGAAATGATCCAGTAACAGATATTGGGAAAAATGTATTTCAGTTTATTCATCCTAAAGATATGGAATGGACTAGAGCAGCGTTTGATAGTATGCTGAGAGATGGAACTAGACAAATGCACTTTGGTCCTTATCGTTTTCCAAATGCAAAAAAAGAATATCGTTGGTTAGAAACTGTTGTTACCAATTTATACGATGATCCTGCTGTACGTGGCATTGTAATCAATTCTAGAGATGTTACAGAAACCAAAAGATTAAATGAAGAACAGAAATCTTTAACAGAAGAATTAATTAAAAACAACCAAGATTTACAACAGTTTTCATTTATTACTTCTCACAATTTAAGAGCTCCTGTAGCCAACTTAATTAGTTTGCTTCATCTATACGATAGGGAAAATCCAACTGAGCCATTTAATAAAGTATTGATTGAAAAATTTGAAGAAGCTACCAATCAATTAAATGAAACCTTGAACGATTTATTGGAAGTTTTGGTGTTAAAATCCAATACCAATATTACTTTAGAAACATTAAGTTTAACCGAAACTGCAAACCTAGTAAAACGAAATATTGATAGTTTATTAAAAGATCAAAATGTTATAATTGAAACCAATTTTAATGAAGTTGATAAAGTAGAATACAATAAACTGCATTTAGAAAGTATTTTTTTAAACTTAATTTCTAATGCTATAAAGTACAAATCTCCATTACGAGAACCTGTTATTCAAATAACCACTAACATTATTGAAAAGTGGATTGTTATTGAATTTAAAGACAATGGAATGGGGATTGATTTGGTAAGATATAAAGATAGAATCTTTGGCTTGTACCAACGTTTTCATTCAGGAAAAGAAGGGAAAGGATTGGGCTTGTATATGATTAAAGCACAAATAATGGCAATGGGTGGAAAAATTGAAGTTGAAAGTGAATTATATGAAAGTACTACCTTTAAAGTGTATTTAAAATACAATGACAAAATTTAAGAAAATACTTTTAATAGAAGATGATCCTATTACAATTTTAGTTTGTGATAGAATCCTTAAAATGACAGGCTTTGGCGAAACGATTGTATCTAAAATAAATGGGCAAGAAGCAATTGACTATTTACACAACTTAATTGAATTGAATGAACCATTACCCGAGGTTATTTTTTTAGATATCAATATGTCAGTTATGAACGGTTGGGATTTTTTAAATGAATTCCAGTTAATTGACAATCACCTAATTAAAATTCCAAAAGTATATATTCTTTCTTCAACTGCCGATCCTGAAGATACCAAAAAAGCACATTCATATAGTTGTGTAATTGGTTCTATTTCTAAGCCATTAAAAAAAGAGCATTTAGATGCAATTTTTTAAAATATTTAAGTTAAAAATACAATGAAACATTTTTTAAAATTCTACATGCAAAAAATATTTTTTTTAGCTATATCATGTATGTTATTTAGTAACATTCATGCACAAGTGTCAGATACAACTCCACCATATTTAAAAGTTCCTTTTGTTCCACCTTTTAAAATAATGTTAACGGATAGTAGTAATTTTTCAAAAGCCAACTTGCCAAAAGATAAGCCTGTAGTAATTATCTACTTAAGTCCAGACTGTGGTCATTGTAAAATTCAAACCAAAGAATTAACTGATAGCATCAATTTTGTAAAAGATGTTTTTTTTATACTAACCTCATACAAATCACTGAAAGAGTTATCCGAATTTGAAAAAACATATCATTTAAAAGATTTCGATAACATTAAAATTGGTAGAGATTTAAAATATTTTTTACCTACTTTTTACAATGTAAAATTTACGCCATTTGTTGCAGTTTACGATAAAAATGGCAAGCTTTTAAAAGCATTCGAACATGGTTTTAGCATTAAAGAATTACATAAATTATTGTAAATATTAAACCATTCAAATGGTTTACACGTAATTAAGATAAATTCCTTAATTATGAATAAATGTTACTTATTTCTTGCCTTTTTGGTGGTTTGTTTGCAAGTGCAAGCACAACCCGAAATCAGTTACAATGTTGTAACTAATGGTTTTACCGCACCTGTTGATATTGTAAATGCTGGCGATACAAGATTGTTTGTTGTAGAGCAAGCTGGTAAAGTAAAAATTTGGGATGGTACAAACACTATTGCAACGCCTTTTTTAGACATAACTTCAATTACAAATTTTAGTGGTGAAATGGGTTTACTAAGTTTAGCATTTCATCCAAATTATGCAAACAATCGATACTTTTTTGTTTATTATAATACTGCAAACGGAAATATAAATTTAGCAAGATATAGAACTAAAGAAACAAATGCACAAGAAGCAGATCCTACAAGTGGTGTTGTATTAATGAGCATACCAAAGCCTTTTACCAATCACAATGGAGGAAAATTAAATTTTGGAATAGATGGTTTCTTGTACTTTGGAATAGGGGATGGTGGCAGCGGTGGCGATCCTAATAATTATTCACAAAATGGCTCGTCTTATTTAGGTAAAATGTTACGTATTAATGTCGATAGTTTTTCAACTCCTCCATACTATACAATTCCTCCTAACAATCCCTATATTGCTACTCAAACATTTAAAGAAGAAATTATAGCAATGGGTTTACGCAATCCTTGGCGTTGGAGTTTTGATAGACAAACTGGAGATATGTGGATTGCCGACGTTGGTCAAGGTGCTTTGGAAGAAGTAAATTTTACACCATCTACCGAATTAAACAACAACAATTATGGTTGGCGTTGTTACGAAGGAACTCAACCATACAATACAAGTAGTTGTAGTATTATTAGCAGTTATAAAATGCCCATTTTTGAGTATGGGCATAACAATGCCACAGGAGGCTATTCAATAACAGGAGGCTATGTTTATAGAGGAACAGAATATCCTTCTTTGCAAGGATATTATATTACATCAGATTATATAAGCAAGAACAATTGGTTAATTAAATCAAATGGTTCAGGCGGTTGGCTATCGTATCAAACAACCAATAAAGCACCTACTAATATTGTAGGCTTTGGCGAATCGAATAATGGAACATTATATGCAGTTGGTGCTAATGGAAGTTTGTACAAAATAATAGCAGTAAATCCACTACCTATTAAATTGCAAAATTTCTCAGGTAAATTAATTGCCAATAAACATCAATTAAGTTGGACAGTATTAGAACAAGAGTTGGGCGATGCTTTTGTAATTGAACAAAGTAAAAACGGTGTAAACTTTAGTGAAATAGGCAAAGTCTTTGTATCAGAAGAAAAAGCATTTGCCAGTTACAGTTTTACTAGTTTAGCAAGCACCAATGCTGCAATTTTTTATAGAATTAAAGTGATTGGTAAAGATGGAAAGTTTAGTTACTCATCAATTATTAAACTAGAAGCAACAACAAACGAAGCCATAAAAATTTCGAAGCTTGGCAACAAGGTTTTAGTAACAGCAGTTGAACCAATTCAGTTAGTTCAAGTAATAAATACCAACGCCCAAATTGTTCAGAAACAAACAGTGAACAATCAAAAAACTGCTTTTATAAATTCTTTTGAATTGCAAAAAGGAGTACTCTTTATTCAAGTATTTCAAAAAGGTCATGTTTCAACCCATAAATTTTTTAATGAATAATTTTTTTTTAATTGAAATGTAAAAAAATAGCCCAATCCACAAAATCCAACTGTACATTTGCACCACAAAAAATAATCCTTTCATTTATAAACTTTCTATTATGAAAATTACAGTAGTAGGTGCAGGTGCGGTAGGAGCAACAACAGCCGATAATATTGCACGTAAAGAATTGGCAACAGAATTGGTTTTATTAGATATTAAAGAAGGTTTTGCAGAGGGTAAAGCTCAAGATATGATGCAAACTGCAACGTTGTTGGGTTTCGATACAAAAGTTGTTGGTAGTACCAACGATTATAGCAAAACTGCGAATAGCGATGTAGTTGTAATTACTTCAGGTTTACCTCGTAAGCCAGGTATGACAAGAGAAGAATTAATTGGTGTAAATGCAGGAATTGTGAAAGGAGTTTGCGAAAACATTTTAAAGTTTTCTCCAAATGCAATCATCATCATCATTAGTAATCCAATGGATACAATGACTTACTTGGCCTTAACTTCTACAGGATTGCCTAAGAATAGAATTATTGGAATGGGCGGTATTTTAGATAGTGCTCGTTTTAAATATCAGTTAAGTACAAAATTAGGTTGCAGCCCAGCCGATTTAAATGCAGTGGTTGTTGGTGGACATGGAGATACAACAATGATTCCTTTAATAAGCAAAGCAACTTGGAACAGTGTTCCTGTAACAGATTTTTTAACTGCCGATGAGCAAGCTAAAATTGTAAAAGATACAATGGTGGGTGGTGCAACATTAACTGCATTATTGGGTACTAGTGCTTGGTATGCTCCAGGTGCTGCAGGTGCTGCTTTAGTTGAAGCAATTGTACGTGATGAGAAAAAATTATTTACTTGTTGCGTTGCTCTAGATGGTGAATATGGACAATCTGATATTTGTTTAGGTGTACCAGTTGTAATTGGCAAAAATGGTTGGGAGAAAATTGTAGATTTTAAATTGAATGCCGATGATCAAGCTGCCTTTAACAAAAGTGCAGATGCAGTAAGAAGTATGAACGAAGTTTTGAAAACATTATAATTGTTTATCAATAAATAGTTAAAGCCTCAATGAAATTACATTGGGGCTTTTTTATGCAACAATTCTTTCAGTATTGTTTCTTACAACAAAAAGCATAAACAACTTACCCATAAATTCAACAATAAAATAGTTATTTTTACAGCCTAAATTTTGCCTGTCCTGCAAACAGGTTCATTTATTACTGAAACATTGGTTTAAAAATACACTGTATAATTTGCCGATGTCTAAAATTTTATTATGCCCGTATTACACAACAAAATCAGCAGTGAAGAGCTGAAACAGAAAATGTTGGCTGAAATTGAGCCAAGGACTACCATCAGTTTTTACCATTATTTTCCTATTCAAAATTCTCAGGAATTTAGAGATTTTTTGTACAAAAATTTAGACATACTAAAAGTTTTTGGTAGAATTTATGTAGCTAAAGAAGGCATTAATGCACAAATAAGTGTGCCTACAAATAACTTTGAAAGCTTCAAATCATTTTTATACTCTATTGAACTATTAAATGGTTTGCGTTTAAATATCGCTGTTGATGATGATGGAAAAAGTTTTTGGGTATTGAAAATTAAAGTGAGAGAAAAAGTAGTGGCCGACGGAATTAATGATCCCAATTTTAGCATGGAAAATAAAGGTCGTTACGTTAATGCTCAACAAATGAATGAGTTGTTAAAAGATGACGCAACTGTTGTAATTGATATGCGTAATCATTATGAATTTGAAGTGGGGCATTTTGAGAAAGCCATTGAAATTCCTAGCGATACTTTTAGAGAGCAATTGCCAATGGCTGTAGATATGATGAAAGGCAATGAAGAAAAGAACATAATAATGTATTGCACTGGTGGTATACGTTGTGAAAAAGCTAGTGCATACATGTTACACCAAGGGTTTAAGAATGTATTTCATTTAGAAGGCGGCATTATTAATTATGCTCAACAAATAAAACAAAATGGATTAGATAGTAAATTTATTGGTAAAAATTTTGTGTTTGATAATAGATTGGGCGAAAGAATTACTGAAGATGTAATTGCAAAATGTCATCAATGTGATAAGCCATGCGATGCACATACCAATTGCAAAAACGATGGCTGTCATTTATTGTTCATTCAATGTGAAACCTGTGCAAAAGAAATGGATGGTTGTTGCACCAAGGAATGTAAAGAAACCCTTCATATGCCAATAGAAAGACAAAAAGAATTGAGAAAAGGAATTGAAAACGGCAATAAAGTTTTTAATAAAAGTAAATCTAGATTAAGACCAAGATTAGATGAAATAAACAAGCTTAAAGATTAATATTGCAATTGATTTATTAAAACTTGAAAAAATTTTTTACCTTTTTTTTGCTTATCATCATGCTAGTTTATACTGGCGGAAGTTTTATTGTATATAAATACAAAGAATCAGTACTAAAACAAGAGATGAAAGTTTTTATTCAGAAAAATCCAAATCACCAGTTTGCAAGTCACTTTAATTTTGATACAAAAGAATTAGAGCTCGGAATAAAGAATTTTAGTTGGGAAGATGATGGAAAAGAGTTTAAGTACAATGGT
>Ga0138256_10009139_pt1 | contig 10399 bp, 9 predicted proteins | sample KNB2016incub_MG_FD_105486 | JGI IMG/M metagenome (GOLD analysis project Ga0138256, IMG submission 105486) | Active sludge microbial communities from wastewater in Klosterneuburg, Austria - KNB2014incub_MG | ecosystem: Engineered > WWTP > Activated sludge > Unclassified | place: Austria... | reverse complement strand
GTCGACGCCAAGGACGATGGCCTGTGGGTCAAGTTTGAAGGCGAAGGTGCGCCGAATGCCGATGCCGTGCGTTACGACATGATCCTGCAAGCCGCCGGCCGCTCGCCGAACGGCAACAAGATCGGGGCCGAAAAAGCCGGTGTGGCGGTTACTGATCGCGGTTTCATCAACGTCGATGCCCAGATGCGCACCAACGTGCCGCACATCTTCGCCATCGGCGACCTCGTCGGTCAGCCCATGCTCGCCCACAAGGCGGTGCACGAAGCGCACGTCGCGGCGGAAGTTGCGGCCGGCCACAAGGCTGCCTTCGACGCGACGGTGATTCCCAGCGTCGCCTACACCCATCCGGAAGTCGCATGGGTCGGTTACACCGAAGATCAGGCGAAGAAGGAAGGTCGCAAGGTCGAATCAGCCAAGTTTCCCTGGGCTGCTTCCGGTCGGGCGATCGCCAACGGCTGCGATTACGGTTTCACCAAGCTGATCTTTGATGCTGAAACGCATCGCGTCATTGGCGGGGCGATCGTCGGCCCGAACGCCGGCGACATGATCGGTGAAGTCTGCCTGGCCATCGAAATGGGTTGCGACTCCGTCGATATCGGCAAAACCATCCACCCGCACCCGACGCTGGGTGAAACGATCGGTATGGCGGCGGAAGTGGCGCACGGCACCTGCACCGATGTGCCGGCACCGCGCAAGAAGTAGCAAGGCGAACCAGATGCGTTACTGAACCGCATCAGTCCCCAAGGAATCGGCCGAGCCCCACACAAGTGGCGTTCGGCCGATTTTTTTGTGACTGAAGGAAAGCGCAGGAAGGCGAGACGTAACAACGATGGCAACCCAAGGCATACTGCCCCCTCCTTGATTGACCACATTTCCCGATGACCAAACATCACCAAGCCTCCCTCTTCGATGCCTCTCCGGACAACGCAGTGAGCGTTGTCCGCGCCCTTGGCCGGAGCAAACCGGCGGACAAACAGCAGGCGGCCTTTCAGCGCCTGCTCCGCCAAGTGGACGAGCAGCGCAGCCTGCTGACCGACTGGAGCACCTACGGCACGCGCTACCATCAGCGCCTGGGTAGCGAATTGCTGCCCGTCTATGACGAATTTCGTAAAGCGCGCCGCAGCATTGCGCTGCTTCTCGACGAGCACTGGGAGAAAGGTGTACTGCGGGGCAAGGCGCAGCGGACAAAACTGAAAACCCTGCTCCTCGATTTGCTCGACTCCCTGCTCGAAGAGGGACCGGACAGCGAACTGGAAGCCCTCTACACCAAACACGGCAACACCTCCTTTGCCGATGAGAAGGCAGCGGAGATGGCGCAAACCCGGGAGATTCTTGAGAGCATGCTCGGCGTCCCGATGGATGATTTTGACGGCGCGGACAACCTGGAAGAATTGCTCTTCCATGCGCAGAAAAAAATGTCCGGGGAGATGTCGGACAGAGCGGATGACACCCCGCAGCGGGCAAAGCGCAAGACTGCCAAACAGGAAGCCGCCGATCTCAAAAAGGAACACGCGGCCAAGAAAATCAGCCAGACCGTGCGCGAGGTCTATCGCAAACTGGCCAGCGCCCTGCACCCCGATCGCGAAACCGACGCCGCCGTCCGCGAGAAAAAGACCGAGCAAATGCAGCGGGTGAATCAGGCTTACCAGGCCGGCGACCTACTGGCGCTGCTCAATCTGCAATTCGAAATCGAGCAGATCGACACCGAACACCTCGCCTCGCTGTCCGGCGAACGCCTGACCCACTACAACCAGGTGCTGCGCGAGCAACTGGCGGAACTGAAGGCCGAAGTCGAGGCAGTGACTGCGCCGTTCAAGCATTTTTGCCAATGGCAGAGAAAATTCACCCCGGAAGACGTGGACCGCAAGATGAGCGCCGAAATCGTCAATGCCCAACGGGATCTCAGGCAGGTCAAGGAGGATCTGGAACGACTGCAGAATCCGGCAGAACTCACGCGCTTTCTCGGGGAAATTCCGAGCGCACCGACTTTTGCCGACGACCAGGCGCTGGATATCTTCCTCGACGCCATCGCCCCGCCGCGACCGCCCAGAAAAAGCGGTAAAAAGAAAGCATCCGGCCGCCGCTAAACCGCGCCGGCCAATCCCGGCGCCGGCTCAAGCAAAACGATCAGCGCCGGTTCTGCAAGGCCTGGGCAATGCCCAGCAACGCGCCGGCGATTTGCTGCGCAGTTTCCGGTGGCGGCAGCGGGATGCTCAACCGACGTTCGCCAGTCTGCGGGTTTTCCGTCACCCACGGATGCTTGGCCGGCTGGCCAGCCGCGGCATTCGTCGCCCCGGCCGACAGTGCCGCCAGCAACTGACCACCGATCTGGGCGATGGCTGCCCACGGGTCAGGGGCCGGCGGCGCTAACGAAGCAGGCACCTCTTCCTGAGCACCTGTCGCCCCATCCGCCGACGCCACTTCTGCCGACGCAAGCGCCTGGGCCGACGCTTCGCCGACCATAGCACTCGCGACCCCCGCTTCCGGCGCCACGGAATTTGCCACCAAAGGCACGTCGACCGCAGGGTTCTCCTCGGCCGGCGTCATTGCCTCGCCTTCACCCATCCGCCCGGTGACGTTCTCGACATCTTTCATGAAACGATTCAGGCGCGAGCCGCCCAGCGAAATTTCGCTGCTACCGCCGTCCAGAATGCCTGCCGCCAGCGAGCGCTTGAAGGCCAGCACCGACAGCATGCCCTCCTTGATCGTCCCCTTGGCAATAAAATTGACGATCTGCACCGGCCGCTTCTGCCCTATCCGGTAAATCCGGCCGATACGCTGTTCCAGCAAGGCGGGATTCCACGGCATATCCATGTTCACCAGGATGGATGCATGTTGCAAATTGAGCCCGGTCGCCCCGGCATCGGTAGACAGAAATACCCGGCAGGCCGGATCGGCGCGGAATTGCTCGACTAGCGCCGGGCGTTTCTCGGCGGCGATGCTGCCGTGAAAGCTGACATAGCCAATGCTCCGCGCCTCCAGTCGACGAATCAGAATGTCATGCGTGCGCGTCCATTGGCTGAACACCACGGCCTTGGCGTCCGGCTGGGCAAACAGATCGTCGAGCAGATTGGCCAGTTCGTCGGCCTTGACGCCATGATCGCTCTGCTGATCAAGCAGATAGGTGCTGTTGCACGCCATCCGCATGTTCTGCAAACAACAGGTCAGGCGCCGCTGATCCTTGTCGGACAGAAATTTCATGCGCCGCCAGCGATTGACGATCTGCGCCACCGTATCGGCATTTTCCTGATGCAGCAGCATTTGCGGCTCGGTCATCGGGACCAGCAGATTCTGGTCGGTCCGCGTCGGCAGTTGCTGCAAGACCTCGGACTTCTTGCGCCGGATCATCACCGAAGCCAGCGTTTCGCCAATCCTGTCCAGATCGCGATACCCCGTCACCCGACCGGCCTCGTCCTTGACCTGATGGTTGTGCAGCAGTTTCCAGGTCGGCCCGAGGCGATGCTGGTCGACGAACTGCACAATGGAAATGAGCTCTTCCAGCTTGTTTTCCAGCGGCGTCCCGGTCAGCACCACGGCATAAGGGCTATCGATGCGTTTCAAGGCACGGGCAGCGATAGTGTTCCAGTTCTTCACCCGCTGCGCCTCGTCAACGATCACCAGGTCCGGCGCCCAGGCGGCAATCAGGTCGAGATCGGGCTGCAGCTTTTCGTAATTGGTGATCTTGCAGAAATCGTCGAGCCCGTAATCCTTCTGGCGCTGCACCCGGCCGCCACCCATCACCCGCGACTCCCGCCCGGAAAAGCGGGCGATTTCACTTTGCCATTGATACTTCAGCGAGGTCGGGCAAATCACCAGCACCTTCGCCACGCCGAAATGCCGGGCCAGAATTTCCGCCGCCGCAATCGCCTGGATCGTCTTGCCCAGGCCCATTTCGTCGCCGATCAAGGCCCGCCCGGCGCGCACCGCAAACAGCGCGCCCTCGGCCTGATACGGATAGAGCGGTACTTTGAGCAACTTCTTCAAGCCACCATCGGCCGGGCCGCGCGGAAAGCAATCATCGAGCAGCGCCGCCCGCCGCTCGGCATCGCGGCAACCGGCGATAAAATCCAGCGCATCGTCGTAAGCCCGCAATTCATGGCCGGATTTCTTGACCAAACCGAGAAACCGTTCCAGCGCATCAAAACGCGCCGGCGGCAAACACCAGTGATCGGCTACCTCGAACAGGCCTCTGGCCGCCTGCTCGATCGCCGCCGGGCAAGTCACACCGGCACGAAAATGCACGCTGCGCTGGCCGTCGTTACGCAAATAAATTTCCGAAAAGGCCGGCGCATAGCCGCGCGCAAAAGCCGCTTTCACCCCGCGCTTTTTCGCCAGCGCCGCCAGCGTAAATTCGATGTGCTTGCAGGTGCCCAGCTCATTGGTGGCGTAATCAGGGCAAGCACAAAAATTTTCCCCCGGCTGTGCTCCGCGAATCGCCACCCGGTAAGCGCTCTTCGATTGCGGATTGGTGACGCGAAAATCCGAGAAAAACGGCTCGCTCCCGAGATTATCCAGGCCAAATACCTGCTCCCGCCCAAACTGCCGCCGCAACCCGCGCTGCCACTCGACGGCCGACCAGTTATCCGGCATCTGCGTACGCGACAGCTTGATTTCCCTGGGCGTTTTCGCGGCACGAGCCGCCTTTTTGCCGCCAGCAGCTTTTTTGGTGGACTGAGTTTTCATGACGAGGGGCCGGAAAAGACAAAGCGGACATTTTACTGCCCGTCTGACAACCAACACACTGACCGACTTGGCGCAGGACCGCCGAAGTCGCCCACGGCACCCGCACGGACGTCCCGGCACCGCGTAAAAAGTAAGCTGCGTTAAAATTGCGTTCGAGTTGGGCGACGGCAAACCCGTCGCCCTTTTTATTTCTAGCGGACCCAATGACCCTCACGCCTCAGCTGCCACGCCGCTCCCCCGAGGAGCAAATCCGTCTCGAAGCCAGTCTGCGAGACGTTTTCGAACACAAGCTCTGTTTCAACGAATTGCTTGGCTTCAAAGTCGAGTCGCTCGACCCGGCCACCCCGCAGATCAGCTTTGCCATGCGCCCCGACCTGATCGGCCACTTCCTGCATGGTCGTCTGCATGGCGGCGTGATCGCCACCGTACTCGACACCGTGGGCGGCCTGGCCGTCACCGTAGCTATTGCCGAAAAATTCAATGGCGAAACCACCGAACAGGTCGGCCATCGCTTCGGCCGGGTCGGCACCATCGACCTGCGCACGGATTATCTGCATCAGGGCATCGGCAAAAAATTTACGGCCACGGGACGGATTACCCGTCTCGGCGGCCGCATCGCCTCGGTGCAGATGACGCTGGAGAACGAGGCCGGTCTGCTCATCGCCACCGGCAGCGCGTCCTACGTCATCAGTTAGCGCAAAACCATGGTCACCCTGGATTGCTGCGGTGAACCTGAAAAAATGGCCAAAATAGAAATCTCCACCTTGGCCAAAGCTTACAGAATCGGCACGCCCTGCTGCTCCCCGCGCTCGTAAACCACATTGGCCCGGCCGACGATTAGTGGGTCGAGGTGGCCGATACGCGACGCTTCCTTGTTGTTGTAGGGCAATTTGTGCAGCACATAGCGCATGGCATTCAGCCGCGCCCGTTTCTTGCAGTTTGACTTGATCACTGTCCACGGCGCATCGGCGGTATCCGTATGGAAGAACATCGCCTCCTTGGCCTTGGTGTAATCATCCCATTTATCAAGCGACGCCAGATCAATCGGTGACAGCTTCCACTGCTTGAGCGGATGCACCTTACGTTCGCCAAAACGGCGACGCTGCTCATCGCGGCTGACCGAAAACCAGAACTTGATCAGGTGGGTGCCGTTGCGCACCAGCATCCGCTCAAACTCCGGCGCCTGCCGGACGAACTCGGCGTACTCATGATCCGAGCAGAAGCCCATGACGCGCTCAACGCCCGCCCGGTTGTACCAGGAGCGGTCAAGCAGCACGATCTCGCCACGCGTCGGCAGATGCTGAACGTAACGCTGAAAATACCACTGACCCTGTTCTATTTCACTGGGCTTTTCCAGCGCCACAACCCGCGCCCCCCGCGGATTCAGATGCTCCATCAAGCGTTTGATCGTACCGCCCTTGCCGGCCGCATCGCGCCCTTCAAAGAGGATCACCACCTTCTGCCCGGTTTCCTTGACCCAGGCCTGCAACTTCAGTAACTCGACCTGCAAGCGATATTTCTGCCGCTCGTAGTTCCGGCGCTGCATCAGATTTTTATAAGGGTAAGCACCATTCCGCCAATCCTTGGACAGATCATCATCCGGATTGGGTGTGCGCACACCGGCAATCATGCGCTGCTGCTTCAGCAAGCCTTTCAGCAAAGCCATCGACTCATCGACCGGCATGCCGGCAATCAAGTCCTGCATGGCACCCATTTTTGACTCCTGGGCAGCGTCGACCGCAGCATGCACGACGAACCCTTCAATCCCGGGCGCAGTAAGTACCGGCGGGATATCGCCGCGTACCACGGCCCGCTGACGTACTGCCTGCGCCGCAGGCTTCTTGTTGACAGTTGCCGTCACAGGCCTTGAAACATTATTTTTTCTTGTCGCCATGCCTCTCTCCATCCACTGATGCAAAGAGCTTATTCCACGGCAAAGACGGTGCTTTGTCTACTCCAGCAATTCCGCAGGAATTACCGCCCGCAAAACAGTCTGGGTTTCACCACGACGAACGCGGTTGGTCAGCCACCAAAGCGCCCCTTTTTTGATCGTCCATTCCGACTCATGGCCCGCCAAAAGCAAGGAGGCCATCCGCCCCAACGAAGGCTGGTGACCGACAATCAACACTGCGCCGCTCGCCTGTGGCCAAGCCGAGGCGGCGATCAATTCCGAAACACAAGCCTCCGGACCAATCTTGCGCAGAGTTTCGAAAGGCAGTTTAAGAGCCTCGGCCGTCTGCTGCGTGCGTACTGCGTGACTAACGATGATGCGCAAATCTCTCGGCTGATGTTCGCGAATCCACTTCGCCATGACCCGCGCCTGCTTCTCCCCACGTTCAGTCAGGCGCCGCTTCAAATCATCCTCGCCATCCTCGGCTTCGGCATGGCGCCACAGCAACAAATCCATTGTTGTCTCTCTGGAAAAAGCCGACATCTTGGGCTCCCAATATTACGTCTGTATTTCAGCAGTATAGATTGTCCATAACGTCAAAGTTGAACGGACTGGCGATTGTGCTGATCTCTATCGAGGGAAAAATCCTGCTGACCAAGCTTTTCAAGAGCCCTGTAGGCTTCTCGCTCATCGTCGTTGCTGTCATCATCGGCCCATCAGTCCGGGCATCGGCCACGCAAGGAGAAACAATGAACAACACACAAGAAAACAATCCACGCCATGGCGTCACCCTGGAAATGATGTTGAACGTACTGGTCGCGCACTACGGCTGGGAGGAACTGGGGCGGCAAATCGACATCCGCTGCTTTAACCATGAGCCCAGCATCCCTTCAAGCTTAAAATTTCTCCGTCGTACACCTTGGGCAAGGGAACGGGTAGAGTCGCTCTACGACGACACGGCACGGACAAACACGAGAATTGCTTGAGTTCGGGTCCGTCAAACAATTTACCAATCTCCGCTTCCAGCCAGCGCCGCTTCACAAAGACGGACCGCTAGGCGGTCGATGGTGGCATAATGCTCGGTTACGCGGCTCGATAGCGCCAGTTTTCATCAGATTTATGCCGCTCAAATCGGCATTTGCCACCATCAAAGGTAACCTCTTGGCCAAACCAAACTACCAGTTCGAAAAACGCCAAAGAGATCTGGCAAAGAAGAGCAAGCAGGAAGAAAAACGCCAGCAGAAGCTGGCCAACAAGGCTGCCGAAGACAACAATCCCCCAACCGAAGTCCCTGCTGCAAACCCCCATAGCGAGATCAAGCCAGAAGCCTGATGTCGCTGCACCATCAATGGTGCCCACCCACACGAAAACCTCAGCACTCAACCCATTCACTCATATCCGAGTCGATGATTTGAGTGCCTGATTTTTTCGTAGGCGCAGAATGCTTTGCTGGCAATCGTGCGCAATCATTCAGAAAGTTTTGCTCATGATTATCCTGAAGAACGTAACCTTGCGCCGCGGCGCCAAAGTGTTGCTCGACAACACTTCCGTCACCCTCAATCCCGGTGAAAAGGTCGGTCTGGTCGGCCGTAACGGTGCCGGTAAATCCACCCTGTTTGGCTTGCTCAATGGCACGCTGCATGAAGACGGCGGCGACTACTCCATCCCGGCACAATGGCGGATGGCACAGGTTGCACAGGACATGCCCGAAACAGATCAAAGCGCCACCGATTTTGTTATTGAAGGCGACACCACGCTGCTTGCAGCGCAAGCCGAAGTACATGCCGCCGAAGCCAGCGATGACGGGATGCGCATGGCGCACGCCTACATGGAACTGCACGATGCCGGCGCCCACGATGCCGAAGCAAGGGCACAGGCACTCATTCTCGGTCTCGGGTTCAAGGTCGGCGAACTGAGCAACCCGGTCAACAGCTTCTCCGGCGGCTGGCGCATGCGCCTGCAACTGGCCCGCGCCCTGATGTGCCCATCCGATTTGCTCTTGCTCGACGAACCGACCAACCACCTCGACCTCGACGCATTGGTCTGGCTCGAAGCATGGCTCAAGCGCTACACCGGCACCCTGATCATGATCAGCCATGACCGCGAATTCCTTGATGCGATTACGCAGGTCACCCTGCACATCGACAACGCCAAACTGGTGCGCTATGGCGGCAACTACAGCGCCTTTGAAGACATGCGGGCCGAGCAGATGCTGTTGCAACAATCAGCCATGGCCAAGCAACAGGAAAAGATCGCCCACTTGCAGAAATTCATTGACCGCTTCAAGGCCAAGGCCAGCAAGGCCAAGCAGGCACAGAGCCGGGTCAAGGCACTGGAGCGGATGGAAAAGATTGCGCCGGTGCTTGCCGATGCCGACTTCAACTTTGAATTCCAGGAACCCGCCAACCTGCCCAACCCGATGCTCTCAATGCTCGGTTCTAGCTTCGGCTACCCGCCGCCTGAAGATGCCCTTGCCGGCACACCACCCACCGTCATCGTGCGCAACATCAACCGTTCCGTACATGCCGGCCAGCGTATCGGCATCCTCGGCGCCAATGGTCAGGGCAAGTCCACCGTAGTCAAAACCATTGCTCGGGCGCTTGATGTCATTGGCGGCGAAATCACCGAAGGCAAAGGCCTCAACATTGGCTATTTCGCCCAGCAAGAACTCGATGTGCTGCGCCCGGAAGACACACCGCTTGAACACATGATCCGGCTCGCCAAGGAAACTATCGCCGCCGGCCGTAGCGGTTGGGTCAATGCGCGCGAGCAAGACTTACGTAACTTCCTGGGAACCTTCAACTTCAGCGGCAACATGGTCAAACAGGCTGTCGGCACCATGAGCGGCGGCGAGAAAGCGCGCCTGGTTCTCTGTATGATCGTCTGGCAACGCCCCAATCTACTGCTGCTCGATGAACCGACCAACCACCTCGACTTGGCCACCCGAGAAGCACTCAGCGTTGCGCTGAACGAGTTCGAAGGGACGGTCATGCTGGTCAGCCACGATCGAGCCCTGTTACGTGCGGTATGTGATGAATTCTGGCTGGTCTCGCGGGGTGGAATTGAGCCATTCGAAGGCGATCTTGACGACTACCAGCGCTACTTGCTAGACGAAGCCAAACGATCTCGTGAAGCGGCTTCTGCTCAGGAAAAACAAGCCGCATAGACAGCGAATATCGCTTCTCATAACGAACATCCCCCTGCGTTTCAAGTTCTTACGGAAATGTCAGGGGGCCTCGGCGACCGCAAGCTTATTGTTCGGAAACCGAGGCAAGAAGCCTAACACCAAGTGCCTTGTCGTCTTCAGCGATATGTCGCTCAAACCAATATTCGACGTAACGCAACAAGCCGAAGACATCTTTTTTGCCAGCGTTTACCTTGATAATTCCATTGCGGATCGCGGCCAGCATCTTTTCATGTTTCATGGCATGTTCCGTGAAATCGTAGCTAGCAGCAATCGCCAAACGCTCCTCAGTCTCAAAGTGCTCCTGCAAGGTCAGCAACAAGGCCTCTGCACGAGCGATCGGCAAATGATTTTGCTCAACACAGATAGCCTTGATCTCTTCCAGTTGAGCGAATAATGCCTGATGCTGGCAATCAATTTCAGGCACCTTAAGAACAAGTGCTTCTGGCAGAAAAATCGAAGCGTCAGTAACCATTTCCACTCCTCCCAAAACTTGTTGCTTCGGATAGTCCTCTGATCTGAAGCAAAATCCAGAAGTTTGCCATCAAGCCGGTCGAGTAGTGTAAAAATTTTGAAGTAGACGCAGAAAGCCCCCGCGCGGAGATCCGGGCGGGGGCAGAATAGGGGAGCCTGGCGGTGAC
>Ga0138256_10009137_pt1 | contig 10399 bp, 10 predicted proteins | sample KNB2016incub_MG_FD_105486 | JGI IMG/M metagenome (GOLD analysis project Ga0138256, IMG submission 105486) | Active sludge microbial communities from wastewater in Klosterneuburg, Austria - KNB2014incub_MG | ecosystem: Engineered > WWTP > Activated sludge > Unclassified | place: Austria... | reverse complement strand
ATTTGCAGGAGGGAGAGCAAAATGGAGGCACGAGCCACTCCGCAGAAGCTTAGTTACAAGAACCCGACGATCATCGGTTTGGTCTCATCCGTGGTTCTTACCGCACTTGTCATAATCGGTTCCCGCAACCTGGAAAATTTCGATTCGGCTCTATTCGGCTACACGATAGCGAGCATCGTCGCGTTCGGCGCGATCGCCTTCCGCTATTCGGTATGGCTCCAAAGACCCGCAACCCGGATCTATTTCAAACGCGGACTTCAGCTTTTCTTCAATAGGAAGAAATTCGGTAAGAACGCGAAAAGCGCAGCAACGAGCATTGCGACGAACCTCGTCGAACAGCGCTTTATCTTCAAGCGTGCACGCCAGCGTTGGATAATGCACTTCTTCATCATGTGGGGGTGTATCCTCGCCGCTGCGATTACCTTTCCGCTCGTATTCGGTTGGGTGCATTTCACTCTTGAGGGCGATATGGGTTATCGAGCCCATCTCTTTGGATTTCCGCTTATTCTGATGAACGGCCGGAGCCTGATCGCCTGGATCACATTCCACGGCCTCGATATATCCGCGGTAATGGTGATGATCGGCTGCGGTATCGCGATCCACAGACGGCTTAATGACCGCGGCGCCATCGCTCTGCAGCAGTTTCTACTTGACTTTGTTCCGCATCTGCTCCTTATCGCGATCTCGATCTCCGGGATCATGCTTACCGCGTCAAGCCTTTGGTTCGAAGGATATATGTACTCCTTCATATCCCTTTCTCACCAGGCTCTCGTAATAATGACGCTGTTCTTCCTGCCTTTCGGAAAGCTCTTCCATATCGTCCAACGCCCTGCATCCGTGGGCGTCGAGCTTTATCAGAACCGCTCTGCCGAAATGGAACAGGCCGTCTGTCCGCGATGCAAGTCAAGCTTCGTAGGAAAGATGTGGATCGACGATCTCAAAAAGCTCGTCGACGAACTTGGCTACGATTATCGATTGCAGAATGGCCATACGATGCAGGACTATTGCCCGCGTTGTAAACGCGTGATGCGCGGTCTTGCGTACGCAAAGGCGCCTGACAAGGCCGAACCTGTCTTTTTTGGCTCCAGAGTTGGAGGACGTAATGTCTAAAGTTGAAAATCTTGCCGAGATAATTGAGAAGTTCGGGCCTCATCTTTACGATGCCCCCGTCGATGGCTGGCACGCCGATAGAAAGATCGATCGTGCCGTGCCGACACATTGTCCATACTGCGGCGTGCAGTGCGGAATGAACCTGCTTGTTCAGGACGAAACGGTCATCGGTTTTGAGCCGCGGTACGATTTTCCCGTAAACGAAGGCAAACTCTGTCCCAAAGGCGTTACGGCATATATGCAGATCCATCATCCGGATCGACTGCTCTATCCGCTGGTCAAGAAAGACGGCGTATTTGAACGCGCAACTTGGGACGATGCGTTGGATCTCGTTGTGTCGAAGATCAAAGAGATTCAGGCAAAACATGGCAAGAATTCTGTAGGCGTGTACTCAGGTTCTTCGCTTACGACCGAAAAGACATATGTGATGGGCAAGTTTGCCCGTTTAGGCTTGGGCACTCGGTACGTTGATTATAATGGGCGGCTTTGCATGGTCAGCGCCGCTGCCGGCAACAACAAAGCATTCGGGGTCGATCGTGTGGCGAATTCGTGGGACGACATTCCGCTCGCTGAGGTACTGATGATCGCCGGCTCGAATTGCGCCGAGACCTTCCCGATCCTTAATAAATACCTTTGGCAGCAACGCGACAACGGAGGCCGTTGGATCGTTATTGACCCGAGGGCGACCGCGACCGCACGTCAAGGCGACATTCACCTGCAATTATTGCCGGGCACAGATGTCGCCGTTGCGAACGGACTGCTGAACGTGATCATTCGCGAAGGCCTCGTTGACGAAGAATTCATTTCGAAACATACGAATGATTGGGATGCGGTGAAAGCAGTTATCGACAAATATCCGCCGTCAAGAGCCGGGGAATTGTCGGGCGTCGATCCCGCGAAGATCGAGAAGGCGGCGATCCTTTACGGTCAGGCTCAGACAGGAATGATCCTGCATGCCCGCGGCATCGAGCATCATTCGAACGGCGTCGATAACGTCTTGAGTTATATAAACATTGTTCTTGCGACCGGAAAGATCGGCGATCCCGGCCGCGGTTATGGGACGATCACAGGTCAAGGCAACGGTCAGGGCGGCCGCGAACACGGACAGAAGGCGGATCAACTGCCCGGCCAACGCTCGATGACGAATCCGGAAGATCGCAAGCATATGTGCGAATTCTGGGGATTGCCCGAGGACGAATTGCCTGAAGCCGGTGTTTCCGTCGTCGAGATGTACGAAAAGATGCGGGAAGGCGAAATAAAGTGCCTTATCTCGACGTGCAACAACGGAATGGTCTCGCTCCCGGACGTGAATGCGATCCGCAAGTCGCTTGAGGGGCTTGAATTTTACGTCAATATCGACTTCTTTATGTCAGAGTCCTCGCGATTTGCCGACGTTGTCCTCCCGACCACCACGTGGGCAGAGGACGAGGGCGTTACGGCGAGTGCAGAGGCACGTGTGGTCAAGATCAATAAGGCGATCGATCCGATCGGAGAAACGAAGCCGGATTGGTGGATCGCGAAGGAGATCGCCCGCAGGATGGGCCGGGAAAAGTATTTTCAATTTAATACCCCACGCGAGATCTTTGACGAGCTGCGTGAGGCGTCGAGGGGCGGAAAGGCTGATTACTACGGCATTACCTACGAAAAGATCGATGCACAGAATGGTGTGATGTGGCCTTGCCCAACCGAAGAAAGCAAGGGAACACCCCGAATGTTCGAGGACAAAAAGTTCTATCATCCGGACGGTAAGGCGAAGTTCTTCCCGATCGAATATAAGGGACCGGCGGAGGTTCCGGATGAGGAATATCCGCTCGCCCTTACGACGGGCCGTGTCGTTTACCAGTATCTGTCAGGCAATCAGACGCGTCGGATCGGCTTCCTCGTCCAGCAGTGTCCGGAACCTTATGTCGAGATACATCCGGAGACGGCGGCGAAGATGGGCATCGCAGACGGTGAACGAGTAAAGGTCGTTTCGCGTCGCGGTGAGGGCGTTTTCCCGGCTCTCGTCGTTAAAACGATACGAAAGGATACTATCTTCATCCCATATCATTGGGGCGATGCGAAGGCGGCGAATCTTCTCACAAATTCGAAACTCGACCCGATCTCAAAGATCCCGGAGTTCAAGGCGTGTGCCGCCAGGATCGAAAAGGTTGCGTCAAGAGAGCTCCCGATATTGGGCGGCTCACGCAAAGGAGCAAGTTTAAGCGAAGTGCAAAAGGGACGGTAACACTAAAAAAGGAGGCTCGGAATATATGAAAGTATTGATCGCGGTCGATGGATCGGAAAACAGCAGTTTGGCACTACAGGGAATTGCGAACCGCAACTGGGCCGATACCGATGAAGTGAAGATCATTCATGTCGTCGGAACTCCGATCCCGGTAACGGATATGTTGGGCGTCAATGCTGAGATCGCCCGCGAAGCGCACAATGAAGCGGTTAGACAAGGACGCGAGATCCTCGATGCTGCGGAGCAGCTGATCTCGCAGAGAGCAAAAGGCCTGAGCGTCTCGTCGGAGATCATTACAGCTCAACCGTTCCATTCGCCTGCAGAGGAGATCGTTAACTGTGCCGGACGCGAAGGTACGGATCTGGTTGTGATGGGTTCGCGCGGAATGAGCATGTGGAAGAGTTTGATCGTCGGCAGCGTGTCGCTTGCTGTGATCCAGCACGCGCCTTGTTCTGTGATGATCGTTCGTCCTAAGCAAGATGTTCAAGCGTGATTTTTGAATAAAAGGGGAGAGTTATGCAGGAAACGATGTTCGTCGATCCGCAGCGGTGTATTGGCTGCCGGTCGTGCGTGGCCGCTTGCCGGGAATGTTCTACGCACAAAGGCTACTCAATGATCTTTGTCGATTTCTTCGACCGCGGAGAGACAACGGCAACGATGCCGACGATCTGTATGCATTGCGCGGAGCCAACGTGCGCACAGGTGTGTCCGGCCGATGCTATCAAGCAGAACGAGGACGGCGTGGTTATGACCGCGCTAAAACCTCGTTGCCTTGACTGCCGCAACTGCGTGAATGCGTGTCCGTTCGGTGTGCCGAAGTACAATTCAGCGATGCACCTGCAGATGAAGTGCGATATGTGCTACGACCGTTCTTCCGAAGGCCTGCAGCCGATGTGCGCGAGCGTCTGTCCGACCGGTGCTCTTACCTTCGGCAAGTACGAGGATGTCGTCCCGCTTCGGCGCACAAAGCCCGTCAATATACACTACTTCGGAAATCAAAAGGTCGAGACGAAAGTGTACCTGATGATGCCGACCAATGAGGCGGATGCGATACGCATTGACGGTGATACGGAGTTTGGTGAACATCTCTCGGCCCACGCAGGCGAGGATGCCTCTTGGATCGAGAATGAGATGGGTGAGACCGACAACAGCAACGAGTTTCGCTCGTAAGGAGAATGCAGAGAAATGGCGGCTTCTGAAAACAAAAATTGTCCGATATCGGATGAAAAGGACGTTCGTCGAGCGACAGATTCGCATCAGGCGGAATTTCCATATAACCGCGATGCAGAATCAGAAGTTACGCGGCGTGAATTCTGTAACTTTCTAGTTCTTGCGTCAGGCACTTTCTTTGTCGGCACTGTCGGTTTCTCCGCCGTGTCGGCCTACGATGCGAAGAAGGAGCGTGTTTTCACGCCAACTGCTATCGAGGGTGCTGAGAATATGACGCCCGGTTCTGCCCTTAATTTCGCATACCCGACGCCGAACGACACGGCTATCCTGATCCGTACATCGAACGGTGAATATAAGGCGTACGGTCAAAAGTGTACGCACCTTTCCTGCCCGGTGTACTATTCGAAGGAACACAAACGTCTTGAATGCCCCTGCCATGAAGGCGGATTCAGCGAAGCGACGGGTGAGGTGCTCTATGGCCCGCCGCCGAGGCCGCTCGATAAGATCGACGTAGAACTTCGTGCCGGCAAGGTGTTGGCTCTCAAGAGGGAGGTCCGCGGAAATGAAGCTTAGATCAGCAAAGTCAGTCGGATTCAGCGAGCCGAATCGGCCGCCGTCCAGAGGCAGAAGGTCGGTCGCGCAAGCGCGTCTCGCTCTTCTTGTAATGATCAACATCGCACAGATGTGGGTTCTCGCTGCCGCGGTCGAGGCAGGACTCGCACACGAACTCGAACACCTGATACCGTTAAGTTTGGCATCGGCTCTTTGCTTTGTGATCTCTCTTACACTCTTCTTCTGGTGGAAGCCCGCGGGCCTCACCAAGCGCAAGATCAATGAACCGAATAGTTGATGATTTCGAGATCGACGACGAAGGACACTGGATGGCGAAACTCTCCTGCCGCCACTACCAGCATGTGAGGCACGACCCGCCATTGCGCGTACGTGAATGGGTACTGACGGCCGAGGGACGCACATCTCGGATCGGCCAAGAGTTGAATTGCAAAAAGTGTGACGAAGATCAACCCGGCGACTTCTGAACCGCTCCCGCACGTACCACGGTACGGCCGCTTCATGCGTGCCGCCGCCGACCTGTTTCCAGGCTATTTCTCAATGGTGATGGCGACCGGCATTACGTCCGTCGCAGCTAATCTAATGGGATTTGGCGGAATCGCCTGGGGCCTGCTCTACGTCAATATCATCGCATTCGCGGTTCTATCGATCCTTTTCATTACCAGACTTATCTTCTTTTTCGATCGGATCGAGAAAGATCTGATCGACCACCTTCGCGGCCCGGGATTCCTGACCATTGTTGCGGGCTGCTGCGTACTCGGCAGCCAGTTGATCCTCGTGGCCGATAGCTTTGCCCCAGCCGTATATTTCTGGATCATCGGCCTAGTACTCTGGGTGATCATCACGTATTCCTTCTTTACGGCAATGACGATCCGCGAAGGGAAGCCTCCGTTAGAAAAGGGGATCAGCGGCACCTGGCTTATTGCAACGGTTGCAACGCAATCAGTTTCCGTATTGGGGACTTTACTCGCAGCCCATTATCGAACGTACAGCCACGAATTCCTTTTTTTCACGCTATGTATGTTCTTTACGGGATGCATGCTTTACCTCATCCTAATTACGCTGATCTTCTATCGATTTACGTTCTTAGAGATCACTCGCGAGAACCTCGGCCCGCCGTATTGGATCAATATGGGTGCCGTCGCCATTACGACGCTCGCGGCATCCAGGCTGATCCTCGCGGCAGATGAATTTCATCTCTTAAAGGAATTGGTGCCCTTTCTAAAGGGCTTCACCTTGTTCTTTTGGGCAGCCGGAAGTTGGTGGGTACCGCTGCTTGTAATTCTCGGGCTCTGGCGCCATCTCTATAAGAAGCTCCCGATCAGATACGATCCGCAGTATTGGAGCATGGTCTTTCCGCTCGGAATGTACACGGTCTGTACGTTCCAGCTCTCGAAAGCTCTCGATTTTCCCTCATTAATGCTGATCCCTCGGCTCTTTGTCTATGCGGCCATTGCAGCGTGGACCGTCGCCTTCGTCGGGCTCATTTACACCTTGGTCCGGAGTTTCTCTGCTGAGCAGAGGTAAACCCGAAGCATCGATCTTTCGCTTGAAACGCAGTTTTCGACGGCTCGCGAGGATCCACTCATCCCATCTTGTCGGAATTCAGGCACAAAAAATGGCGTCTTTCGCTCCGTGGAGCAGAGGAAAGACGCCTAGGCTTCATTGGCAGAGGGGAGAACTTAGGAGTTAATGTTCGCAGCCGCAGCCGCAAACATGAGCTTGAGCATGGCCGTGGGAGTGCCCTTGCGCGTGCGCGTGGGCGTGGTGGGAGTGCTCGTGGCCATGCTCGTGGACACCGCAGGCCTGCTCTTGCAGGGCTTTGGCATCCGAAATGGTACCGCCGTCTTCCATCTCGATGGCTTTCGGGAAGAGAATGTTGTTCTCGAGATGAATGTGCTGATGAAGATCCTTCTCGAGTCCTTCAAACGCGGAGAAAAGCGTCCGATAGGTGACACAGGCGTCGCCGGGCACCGTAAAGTCGTTGGTTAGATCCCTCATCTCGTCGAGCATTTCCGCGGCCTTGTCGTGATCGCTGATCATTATGGCGATCGGATTCCGAGTTGAGCCGAACGGAGCAGGAGGACGCGGCATACCGAAATTGAACGAACTCTCCATTAGCGAGATATACGGGAAGAGCATTCGCTCTTCTTTGAGCATATGAGTCTCAAGCTCGTTCTTGAACTCACCGAAGATCTTCTGAACCTCGAAAAGTTCCGGATGGTTTCCGCCGTGGACAGAGCAGACCTTGTTAAGGAGGGCCTGAATTCGGATATCTTCTTCCCGCGTAAAGACGTGGTGACAGCGAACGATATGGTCTGATAACGCCGCAAGCGACATCGTTGCAAAATCGAGCTCGACAGCCTCGCCATTCTGAGGCTTGTTCGCTTCGGCATCAAGCAACGCGGCGAGGTCTTCCAACGCTACACCCTTCGAGGCACAAGCATCTGTGATCGACTTCTTGCCGCCGCAGCAATAGTCGATACCAAGCTTCTCAAAAACCCTCTTTGAAGGCGGATAAGTGACCGCATAATCAGCGACGGTTCGTGTGACATCAAGTTCCATTATAATTACCTCTAATAAAATAGCCGTACTTTTTATCCCGTACCTTTGGGATCGACGCAAGTGATCTCGGCAAATGATGCGTCCGGTCGAGGACTCGCATCATAAAGACGATCCCCGCCCGATACTTGAATCTTTCCAAATCAAAGGACAGGGCAATATGATTTGCATCATAAAGAACATCTTTTTTGAGAAATATCGATCTAGCCGCATCGACCACCTTTCTTTTTGCTTGAAAACTTCCTAAAATCGGTTCGGAACAGAGGCATCGAAATTGTGACAAACTCCGCTAAGATCAATGACTTCGTCGTCCGTTTTGCCAATGTGAACGGCACAGGCTCGGCTTCGGCAAATGCGCTTTTCACCCGTTCGGTCTTTCGAATGGGCGTGCCGGTCACGCCGAAGAATATCTTCCCGTCAAACATTCAAGGCCTGCCGACGTGGTACGAGGTCCGGGTGTCTGAAAAGGGGCATTTGGGGAGACGAGAAGGCGTCGATCTTGTTGTCGCTGTCAACCCGCAGTCGATCAAGAAGGATTATGCATCGGTCGCACCCGGCGGCTATTTTCTCTACGATAGTTCAAAGCCTCTGCCTCCCGGCTATGACCGATCTGATATAGAACTGATCGCGATCCCGCTGATGCAGCTTGCGAACGCTGAGTTCACCGATGCACGTCAGCGGCAGCTTTTCAAGAACATCATCTACATCGGCGCTCTTGTTACGCTCTTCGACATCGAATTTTCTGTCATAGAACAACTGATCGGCGAACAGTTTCGCGGGAAGGAGAAGCTTATCGAGCCGAATATCAAGGCGCTCAAGATAGGTGAAAAGTGGGTACTCGATAACTTCGATCCGAAGACTTTCTCGCTGCGTATCGAGCGCCGCGACCTCTTAAAAGGCAAGATCCTCTATAACGGAAATTCTGCTTGCGCTCTCGGTGCGATCTTCGCAGGCGCAACGGTCGCCGCCTGGTATCCGATCACTCCGTCAACTTCCGTTGTCGATGCGTTCGCAAAGTACGCCGCAAAGTATCGCGTCGATCCGGAATCGGGACGAAACAACTACGCGATCGTTCAGGCCGAAGATGAACTCGCCGCGATCGGAATGGTAATGGGAGCGTCCTGGAACGGCGCCCGTTCTTTCACGGCAACGAGCGGCCCGGGCGTTTCGCTGATGAACGAATTCCTCGGGCTCGGCTATTTCGCTGAACTGCCGACCGTGCTTATTGACGTCCAGCGAACCGGGCCTTCGACGGGAATGCCAACTCGGACGCAGCAGTCCGATCTTCTCTTAGCGGCCTACGCGTCGCATGGCGACACGAAACACCCGCTTCTGCTGCCGGCTACTCCAAAAGAGTGTTTCGAAATGACGGCATTGGCGTTCGATCTTACGGAGCGGCTTCAAACTCCGGTGATCGTGGTTACCGATCTCGACCTCGGGATGAACGACCACATCACCGATGAGCTGACGTGGGACGATTCAAAGGCATACGATCGCGGAAAGGTGTTGACTGCGGCGCAGCTCGATGGCATCTACGGAACTGGGACGCACTCGACCGCAAATGGCAACGGCAATGCAGAGGCCGCTTCGCCTGATCTGAATGGGGAAGCTTCGACCATTGAGAACGAGGGCGTCGGCGTTTCGGCGTTCAAAGGCAGGTTCGGCCGGTATCTCGACATCGACGGTGACGGCATTCCTTTTCGCACGATCCCGGGCACTCATGTCACTCGCGGAGCCTTTACGACACGCGGTTCTTCGCGAGATGAATACGCGATCTACACGGAGGACGGCGATGCATATAAACGGAATGTCGATCGACTTGCTCTGAAGTTTGAAACGGCGAAGGAACTCGTGCCGCAGCCGGAATTCATCAAAGCGGGTTCAACTGAGACGAGCTTTGAAGTAAGCAAGAGATCTCGCGACGGTATCATTTACTTCGGCACATCGACTTACGCCGCGATGGAGGCGATGGAAATGTTCGAAGCCGACGGCATTCACCTTGATGCGATGCGGCCGCGTGCGTTCCCATTTGGCAAGGCGTTCGCCGAGTTCATTACGTCGCATGACCGCATCTTCGTTGTTGAGCAGAATCGCGATGCTCAATTCCGCAGTCTGATGATGATCGAACTCGACGCCAACCCGGCAAAACTCATCTCCGTCCTCAACTACGATGGAACGCCGATCACCGCCGATCACATCTACAACCAGATAAAGGTCGCAATACGGTAGGCCCGCCCGCGGCGACAGGAACTAGCCTTGCCTGACGGCCTTCCCAATGCGGTCCGACGCATTGTAGAGCGTCCTCAACGGCAGAATATTGAACAGCTTATAGTCGCCGACGGCCGCGAGGCCGCTCGACGCAATACATCCGCACTGCGAGCAATCGGGCGTCCCGCCAAATTGGCAAGGCGTTACCTTACTCTCAAGATCGGCCGTATAATTCAGTGTCGTCCGTGAGAAGATGCACTCGCTCGGCGACTTCGGTGGCTTCCGATATCCGTTCGCGACGAGATCGTTGAAGACGAGTTTCGGGAATCGTTCGCGCAGAATGACCATACTGTCGATCAGATGCGCGCGTGCCTCGGGCGAAAGGATCTCGGCGTCGTCGGCGCCCATCTGCGGCGTGAAGATGCTGATCCATATCTGCCGAACTTCTTCGCGAGCCGACCAGAACTCAAGGAACTCCTCATAATATCCCGTTCGCTCTGCCGTCTGAGACGTTACCGTGCAGTGGACCGTGATCGAATGTCCAGCGATGTT
>Ga0138256_10009136_pt1 | contig 10400 bp, 8 predicted proteins | sample KNB2016incub_MG_FD_105486 | JGI IMG/M metagenome (GOLD analysis project Ga0138256, IMG submission 105486) | Active sludge microbial communities from wastewater in Klosterneuburg, Austria - KNB2014incub_MG | ecosystem: Engineered > WWTP > Activated sludge > Unclassified | place: Austria... | reverse complement strand
GCCGCCCGCAGCCGAACTCGCAAGCGCCTGTCGGCACGCATCAAAACCCTTGCGCGCGTCGGACTCGCTCTCGTCCAGGTACGTTTCGCGCTGCGTAGGCGTTAGGCAATCGGTGGTCGCAGACTGCAAAGCTTGTTGAAGCAGGGAGGCATCGACGAGCCATACCCGAGCGCTCTTGTCCTCGGGTTCGTTGCGACCCAACGGAGTCGTCGAAACGAGACGTTTTCCATCGGCGCTCCACGCCATGCCGGTAAAACCACGCGCGTGCCCTTTCAATACGATGGCCTCGCCCGAACCATCGGCGTTCCACACGCGCGCTGTCCGATCTTTGGACACGGTCACGATTCTTTTCCCGTCAGGGCTCCAATGAGCAAATTGAACCGGCCCGCCGTGACCCTTCAATGTCACCAATGCATTCGATCCGTCCACGTCCCACGTGCGCGCCGTGCGATCGTCCGACGCCGTGACGATTCTTTTTCCATCGACGCTCCACGAAACGAACGTAATGGCACCCTCGTGCCCTGTGAGCGCCGAAGACGTATTCGAGCCGTCGACATTCCATAGCCGCGCGGTCTTGTCCACCGACACCGTGACGACGCGTTGACCACTCGGGCTCCATGCGGCGAAGTGGACGGCTCCTCCGTGCGCTTTGAGCACGATGGGTTTGCGAGCCATCGGCATTCCAGATCTGCGCGGCGTTGTCGCCTGCTGGCACAATGACGCGTTTGCCATCGGGACTCCACGATTGCGCCACGACCGCCGCATCGGATGGATATCCGTCGAGAATCACGGGTTTGCCCGAGCCGTCCGCGTTCCAAATGCACGCCGAATTGCCAGCAGGCGCGGTGAGTACGCGTGTTCCGTCGGGGCTCCATACGATCGAAGTATCGTGACCCTTGCGACCCTTCAGCACCGCAGGCGCGCCCGAGCCATCGGCATTCCACACGCGCGTCGTTTGATCCGAAGACACCGTGGCAATGCGTTTTCCATCGGGGCTCCATGCGGCCGACCAGATATTGCCTTCGTGTCCCTTGAGAATCAGGGGTTTGCCCGATCCGTCCGCATTGCCGACGCGTACGGTCGCGTCTCCCGATGTCGTGGCGATCCGCGTACCATCGGGGCTGAATACCGCGCCGCTGACGTGCCGGTGGTGGCCATGCGAAATCTGCCACGACGAATGGGTCGCCCATACGCGTGCCGTCGTGTCGTCAGAAATGGTGAGGATATGCGTTCCGTCGGGGCTCCATGCGATGGAATCGATAACCCCCTCGTGTCCCCGTAGCGCCATGGGTTCGCCCGAACCATCGGCACTCCAAATCCACGCGATCTTTTCCGTGGATGCCGCGATGCGCCTTCCGTCATGACTCCATACCGCATGCGAGCCTGTGAATGCGACGGGTTTGCCCGAGCCGTCGGCATTCCAGACGCGAAGCGCGTCCGACGCGTTCGTCGTGAGGACGCGCTTGCCGCCGGGGCTCCACGAGGCAGACTTCAGAGCAATGCCCGCATCTTTCAGGATGACGGCTTCGCCCGAACCGTCGGCGTTCCAAACGCGGGCCGAACCATCCGTCGATGCCGTGACTACGCGCGTGCCATCGGGACTGAAAGCCGCCGATGCAACGACGTCCTGATGTCCCACGAGGTCCACGGCGTTGCTCGAACCATCGGCGTACCACACGCACCCGAGGCGATCTTCCGACGCCGTCACGACGCGGACGCCATCGGCGCTCCACGAGGCGGTTCGAACGACGCCTTGATGCCCTTCGAGCAAGCGCGGCGGACTTGAACCATCGGCCTTCCACACGCGAACGACGTTGTCCTTTTTTGCAAGTGTGATGATGTGCTTGCCATCGGAGCTCCACACCGCGAATCGAACAACGTCCGGGTGTCCGTCGAGCATGACGGGTTTGCCCGAGCCATCGGCATTCCACACTCGCGCCGTCTTGTCGGTCGAAGCCGTCACGATACGCTTGCCATCGGGACTGAAGGACGCCGAAATGACCTCGCCCGTGTGACCCGACAGAACGACCGGAGCGCCCGAGCCGTCGGCATTCCACACGCGCGCCGTGCGATCCTCGGAGCACGTGACGATACGCTTGCCGTCGGGGCTCCACGCTGCCAACTCGACCCAGCCCTTGTGGCCTTTCAAGTCGACTGGTTCCCCCGAACCGTTCGCGTTGAACACCCTGGCGGCATTGACGGATCCGACGACCGTCACGATGCGCTTTCCATCGGGGCTCCAAGCGGAAAAGGTGACTGCACCCTCGTGTGACAACGTGGCTTTCGGCAGTCCCTGTTTCAAGATATCGATCGCCAGTTGCGACCATCCCCGCGCTTTCTCGGGAGTGTCGACGGTCGCGAGCACGAGGGCGGCAAGGTGGGGTTTGCCCGTTGTCGCAAGCTCGCGCGCGCCGGCCACACGCGTCGTGCGCAAAGCGTCGTCGCGTGCTGCTTGCGCGGCCGCCATGGCCTTTTGAGCCGTGTGGCGCTGCTGGATCACCCACCACGTCACGCCTCCGACGAGGACTGACGTGCCGGCGGCAATCACTGCAATCGCCAGTTTTTGCCGCATGTCTTCTCTAGCCGCTTGCTGCCGAGCCATTTGCCTCTGGATGTCGTCGAGACCGAGAGTCACCCCAAGCACCCGACGAACGTTCATGACGATAGTCGAAGAAGGGGCTGGTTGACAAGTTTCTTGTCATGTTGGTATCCTCGGTGTAAGTCGCCAGCCGCGGGGCATGCAGACATGAAGTTGATCGTCGAAAATTTCCTCGGGCTGCGCAAGATTGACTGGTCACCTTCGGCGGTCAGTGTACTGGTCGGCCCCAACGGTGCAGGAAAGACGACGGTGCTCGATGCCCTCGATTTCTTGGCAAATACCTATCGCATCGGGGTTTCGAGTGCCGTCCGCAGAATTGGCACGGCCGCATTCAAGCATCTGGCCGCCGATGCAGATGCGCCCGTCGTGTTCGAACTCGCCGATGCCACCACCGATTGTCGGTATCGTGTCGAGTTTATCGTACAAAGCGGCGGCGTGGATGCACATCCCGACGAACGTGGCCTTGTCGGTGACCGACTCGACCTTTTGCGATTGGCAGGTTCGTCCACGTGGAGCTTTCAGGGAGTGACATACGAGACGCCCGAACTCAATCCCGACCGGTCGGCACTGCGGTCGGCATTCGAGCACCGGCTGTTGTCGACGCAATGGCGACAGTTTGCATCGTTCATTCATTCCATTCGCATCTATGACGCATGGTGGCTCAATACGTTGCGCACGACGCCGGCGCGTCCCGAGGATGGAGATGCGTACTTGCATCGAACAGGGCGGAACTTGTTGAGCGTCTTGAGTCGGTGGAAGAACGGCGAGCGATCGCTCCAACGCCAATACGAATGGGTGATAACGACAGCAAAGGAAGCGTTTTTCGACATCTTCGAAGATCTTCGTGTCGAATCGGATGGCAATGATCATCGCGGCTATTTTTATCCACCAGGCATCGAAACAGAGATCGGATTACCGCTGCGACGTGCACCGGATGGTCTACTCGTTGGTCTGTTGCATTTGACGGCGATTGCGGGCGCACGGGAAGGCTGCATCGTGGGCCTCGACGAAATGGAAAACCAGCTCCATCCACACGCAATCCGTGTTCTCATCAAGGCAATGCGCGAACGGGCGGAGGAGCGTGATCTAACCGTCCTTCTGACGACGCATTCACCCGTATTGCTCAATCAATTTCGAGGACAATACATGGATAATGTTTACCTCATCGAGCAAAGTTCGAGAGCCATGCCCGACCGTCTTTCGGAAGCCTACCCACCCGAATGGCTTGCTCAATTCCTGCCAGGTGATCTCTACGAAAATCTGAAGGTTGCAAAGCCGAAGAGACCCGTGTGAACGTCGCGCTTCTTTGCACTGGAAAAATGGAGTTGAAGGCATTGGGAGTTGCCTTGGCCCGGCTATTCCCGCGTCATGCATTCAATACGGTTGGCAGTTTCGATGCAATGCCTGGCGTGGAAGCCGAGCCGCTTCCCGAATTCGCGTCGGATCGAGTCGAGGACAAACATGCGCTCGATCCAGCTTCGGTTCTGCGTTTGCGGATCGTTCCAAAGCTCGCGGGAAGTCTCGTCGAGGGTTACGATCTGGTTATCTTGCTGTCCGACCTCGAGCTTGTAAACATGGGACGGGCGCTCCATGTTTGCGATGTCGTCAAGCATGCGGTGCGATGTCATGTTCAGACCATCGATCCCAGATTCGCCGCCGCCACCGAACTGGCATTCCGCGAACGAGCCTCCTTTCATCTTGCTGTTCCCATGATCGAGTCGTGGCTTTTCGGCGATCCGTCCGTCTGCGCGAAAAACGAGGTGCCCACGGGTCGAATGCCGATGCTCGAAACTGCGCGCGACAGAGAGCAATTCTTGACGGCCGATACCGCCTACGAAACCGATGAAGGCGCCGACTGTGCAAAGCTCATCGAGCGAGCTTGCAGAGGTGCAAGGCGGAAGAAAGCGCCTTGGGTCGTGGATCGTCGCAGCGAGCATCCGAAGCATTATTTGCAGTGGCTTTGCCGCGATTCGAACGAGAGCGATTGCACGACGTGGAAGGAAACCAAAGCCGGTGCCCACGCGCTGTCGCAATTGGATTGGAAGGCGGTGCTGTCTGCGCAGAATGAATACAACTTCCTCCACGCATTGGTGGAAGACATCGCCGATGCGTTGGGAGAATCCGATCCTTTCGTGCCAGTCATGCGCGTCGACGTCCCAACGCGATTACGCCCGCGGAATGAACGAGCGTTCTTGCGTAATCAATAGCGGAACATCGGTGAAGCAAACATCCTAACCACTTGCCCGCGATATACAGTTTCCCTCCTCACGACACTCTCCTCTGAGACAAACTTCCACGCACGCCGCCCGTCGCATGCGAAATCCGCATGTCGACCTCCGCGAACCATCATGCTATCCAAGCAGCATCGGAGACGCTGCCGTGGACGGAAACGACACTCGACGCGCCTTCGATGAAACGAAACGGAGATCGAACATGAATCAGTGGACTCTCTTGGCTTGCGTGGGCGCAGCATTCACGTTCATCATGGGCTGCGGTGGCGACTCCACGAGCATTGGCACGGGCACGACATCGTCGTCCTCCAGTGGCACGGGTGGCGTCGGCGGAGAAGGAACCGCGGGAACGGGCGGACAAGGCGGAGCTGCCGGACAAGGCGGCGCCGGCGGACAAGGTGGCGCGTCGAGTTCGAGCAGTTCGTCGAGTTCGAGTAGCTCGTCGAGTTCGAGCAGTTCGTCGAGTTCGAGCAGCGGTGGCGTCACGCCTATCGTGTGCGGCGCGGAAATGTGCGACCCGGCGACGCAGAAGTGTTGCTCGTCGATGCAGGGGAAAAAGTGCATTGGTGCCGCCGAGGTGTGTCAAGGTCTCGCGGCGGATTGCCTGAGCGCCGCGAATTGCGCGAACGGCCAAATATGTTGCCTCATTTTCGGCGCTCCCGGCAGCACACCCACGGCGGAATGCGCGGACAAGTGCTCGGGCAGCGGTCCTGGTGGCACCGGCACGCAACTGTGCGCGACCGCCGACGAATGCCCCACCGGCATGACGTGCAAAGCGCCCCCGTGGCCGCCGGGCGCGCCAACGCAATGCACGCCGTGACGCCGCGTCGATCGTGACATGACGTTGAACACCCACCGCGGGCGTGAGCGTTTCATGCCCGCGGGTTCGTCTTCGTCAATCGACGTGCTTGGGGGAGTGACCAAATCACCGAATCGTAAGCAACGGTGACGGTGCAGCCGGGGGATCGCCCCCGCTCGTATCGAGCAGCGCTTCATGTTTCGGATCCGACCCCGCCGCCGGCGGAGCTGCATTTGCGGGACGGCGGAATCCTTGGAGCACATAGCGTCCTTGACCGGCTGCGACGGAAACCCACACCGCATAAAGACCGCTCGTTTTCGGACAAATGGCACCTTTGGGCGCGAGCACCTTGACGCGATCCACGTCGAGATCGACCGCGATCTGCTCTTTGAGATCCGGAGCGATCACTTTGGCAACGATGTTTTCAATGGCACCGTCGCCAATGGCAAAAAATCGATAACACTCTTTGTCGCTGAGCGCGACGCGGTAGAGTTCCGGTTTGTCCTCTTTGCGCTGGTATCCCTGAATGATGGGCGTCATCGGAATCATGCCCGTGGGCGCGCCACACTTTTCCGTGAGTTCACCGAGGATCTCGCTTGGAGCGCCTTTCATTTTGGCGCCGACGTAGCATGTGGCATCTTCTTTCGTGCGCTTCGGGAAGGTAACCCCGACCGTCTCGGTCGGTGCGGGTTCCTTCGCTTTGGTGGCGCACGCGGACGCTTTCATTTCGGTCAATGCCAATTCAGCAGCACCCTTGGGCGGAGCTTTTTCCTTGAGATGGAGCCAGCAGGTGCACGCATCGCCGTATTTTTCTTGAGCGACGCAACGTTCCACGGACGAAACGGGTTTGGCGGCCGCGGTCGGCGTGGCCGCGGTCGGAGCGGCCGGCTCTTGCGCAATGCTTGTCTGCACCAAGGTCGAGCAAGCAACGAGAAGAGCGGAACCGAGCAGCTTGTGGTGGGGTTTCAACATCGTCGTGATCTCCTGAAAATCCGAAATGGCTCGTGTCTTCTCGAAGCATTACTTGGGGGGCGCTGTTTGCGGGCCGGTCGGCGTTGGCCGACTGACCGGCGCGAGGTTCAAGTCGCGAATGCGCCAGGCGAATTGTTCGCGGTCGACATCGACGCGCACGACGGGGCAGCCCCCGGCATCGACGCCCTGAAGTTTGGTGACGCGCCCAACTTTACCGACGTACGCTTCCATGTCGGGGCCCCAGTTGGCATTGCCATCCACGGGACGGTGTTTGCCGAGTTTGACCATGGTGCCGATGCGAATGCGTCCGTAGCTCGTGTCCGTGTTCGACTGGCCGCACCATTGAGGAATGAGCGATGTATCGTCTGCGCTCGCGCCGTCTTTGATGATTTCGTCCATGCCGACCCAATACGCGTATTGGTTTTTCCCCGCAGGCACGCCGGTTTCGGGACCGGGATATACCGGGGACAAACCCACGAAGCTGTCCCAAATGACGAATGCGAGCTTGTCGTCGCTTGCCCAATAGGTGCCCTTGGTGCCTTTTTTGACGCGAAGCTTGTTCTTGTTGTCCTCCTGGTCGACGATGGCAACGACGCGTTCGCCTGGTTTGAAGGGGCTTGCTGGAGCCTCTTCGCAACCGCCGTCGGATGCACGGCGGTAGCCGTCGGGACATTGCGCATCTGGTACGCAATGGCCGTCTTCTTGGTGGAAGAATCGGAAGCATTGGAGAGCGAAGCGTCGCAAACACAGACCGGCGCTGCTGTCCCATGTTTCGCCATTGTCTTCGCTGCACAACGACTTGCACTTGTTTCCATCCCAGCTCGTGCCGGCAGCGCACGTGGGCTTTTTGGGGGCTTCCGTCGACTTTGCGCGTGCGTATTCGAGCTCGGCGGCGGGAACGTTCTTGACCGAATCGAATTCCGCGAGGAAGTATTTCCAACAGGACGCCGCGTCTCCATAACCTTCTTGAGCTCGACACTCTTCGAAGACTTGCGTCGACGTGGGGCCCTTGGGCACCTCGGGAGGAGGCACATTGCCGCCGCATGCGGCGAGGGCGGAAATTGCAATCAGCGGGATCGCAATCGCATACTTTTGTTTTTTGCCGTTGTCCACTGTCATTTCCTCATTGCTTCCGAGCTGCTACTGCACAACGGAAACCGACGTTCATCGATTTGAAATCGTTTTTCTTGGTAGCTCGCGTCGTCATTGTGACGTTTTCGGTGCGTTCGGTTTGGCAACCGCCTCCACGAACGACGTATTCACCACAGTCGCCGCCCGACTTGCACCATGGCGTCGCCGTCCATTCGGCCACGTTTCCATGCAGATCCTGCACGCCTGCGGCCGTCGTGCCGGCAAGGAACGAGCTGACGGGTGCGGTGCCTTCATACCCGTCGTCACCGTCGAATGCGGTCCACGTGATGCCGAGCCTGGCAGCGAAATCGGCGCATTTTTTGTCGCACAGATTGGCGTGTTGCGGCGTGACGGGACTTTGCCCCCAGGGGAACGCGCGACCTTCTTTGCCACGTGCGGCAAACTCCCATTCGGCCTCGGTCGGGAGGCGTTTGTCGGCGAACTTGCAATAATCGGCCGCTTGACTCCACGTGACACAATTGACCGGATGGTTTTCCCTATTCGATTGCCCAGAATTGCACAGTTTGCTCCATTCTTGCTGATTGGCCGCGGACGCGCCGGCCCATTCGATCGTCGAAGCGGCTTTCGTGCATGCGCCTGACGCGACGCACTTGCGATAGGCTTCGACCGTGACTTCCGTCGTATCGATGAAAAACGGGGCCAGCGTTTCGCTCTTGCTGGCGTCCTCTCCGAGCGCGAACGTTCCCCCGGAAAGTTCTACCATTCCCGGGCGCAGCTTCATGTCTGCGGGCACGAGCATCGCGGCCGTGGGAGATGCGCTGGCGGATGTCTCGTTGCCGGTCGAGATCACGCTCGCATTCCTTGTGTCGTCGTCCTTCTTGCCCATGGCAAACACGGCAACGCCGATCAAAGCGGCAACGAAAACGACAGCGCCGATTCCAAGACCCACCTTGCTCGACGACTTCGCTGTTGGTTTTCCCGTGACCGTCACGGATGCTGCCGCGTCTGTCCGCATGGTGCCGGTTGTGGGCAAATCTGCACGCATCGTGGCAGAGATGTCGGATGGTTTGTCGAACGGGACCGTTGGATGGGCACCGCTCGAGCTGCCGAAGGGCAGTGCTGGCACGGTCGTGGATATTTCATGCACGCTTTTCATCGGCGCTCGATCGAGCAGAGCCGCAAGCGCTTTTGCGGCTTCCGCCGCGTCGGCGAAACGCGCTTCGGGTTGGCGTACCACGCAGCGGTAAAACCAATCGTCGAACCCCGCAGGCAGCGCCGACGCTCGGCCGTACTCCGCCGCTCGCACCGATGCCGCCGGGATCGGCCCTCCCGAAACTTCGACGAAAATCTGCCCCGTTCCGGCGTTTTCGTCATAGGCCGATTTCCAGTAATGCTTGCCGACGAACAGGAAAAACGCGACCAACCCCATGGCCCACACGTCCGTGCGATTGCTGATGATCGCATTGCGCGACATTTGCTCGGGCGCCATGTACAGCGGTGAACCCGCCTGAATGGTGTTGTTTTGATTGTCCGATACGATCTTGGCAATCCCGAAATCGAGCACCTTGACGATGAACGGCACACCCACGAGACGTGATTTGGCAAGAAAAACATTTTCCGGCTTGATGTCTCGATGAACGATCCCTCCCTTTTGCGCAGCCGTGATCGCCGCGCAGAATTGAGACCAAATCAGCGATACCGTATCTTTGGGAAGGGGCGCGTTCTTCTCGACGTACTCGTTCAAGGGCAAACCGTCGAGCAGCTCCATCGCGATCCAGGGCAAACCCAGTCGCGCATCGATGCCCGCGTGGATGACTTGCACCACATGGTCGCTCTCGATGCTCGCGCTGATCCGTGCTTCACGCTCGAATCGCTCGCGAAGGTCCGGGTTGGCCGTGAGGCCCAAGTTCATCAGCTTCACCGCTCGCAGCATGTTCAGGCTGCGCTGCCGAGCGACGAACACGCTTCCCATGCCGCCCGACGCAAGTGGCCGGACGATTTCGAAATCGTCGCCGATGACCGTTCCAGCCGCCAGACCCATCTCGCTCACGATGCTTCTCCTCGACTCGCTCTTGGCTCTTCGGCGCCGAGGGTACAACGCCGACAATGGGTGAATCAAGCTTCTCGTGGGGCATCGTGCGGTGACCACAACGAGGACACGCGGCGCGTCAGGATGCACTTCCAGCGTCTCAGCAAGGATCGATTCTTGCGCGACAAAAATCTTGACGCCGGCTCGAAGCTGTGCTCGTGCGAAGGAGCGTGCGACGAACCTGGCGGCCTGCCGGTTTTCCGCTAAGCTCGCCCCACGAAACCCATGGACACTCTCGGTCGACCCACCGAACAAGCTCCCGCATCCGACGGCCGTTCGATGTCGGGCAAAGTCTTCGTCATCATCTTCGTCGCGCTGTGCGTCCTCATCGCTGCCATTGGCACATCACTGCGCCTCGACGTGCGACCGAAGTATCAAGCCGCCGTGGCATCGTCGAAGGCAAAGGTGCTCGAAAACGATGCGAAAGCCGCGGCAGCAGCCTCGGCCAAACAGCCGCAAACAGAGCAGAAATAGCGAATGCGCGTGCCTTTGGGATACGCGCGAGCGGCTGCGTGTGCTAAGCCGCGTATTCGTGCGCGACCCCGACGACCTGCGAAAGTTTGCCCGGCAAGACTGGACCATTGCCAAGCGAAGCAAAGAGGCATATTGGGTCTGGTT
>Ga0138256_10009133_pt1 | contig 10401 bp, 10 predicted proteins | sample KNB2016incub_MG_FD_105486 | JGI IMG/M metagenome (GOLD analysis project Ga0138256, IMG submission 105486) | Active sludge microbial communities from wastewater in Klosterneuburg, Austria - KNB2014incub_MG | ecosystem: Engineered > WWTP > Activated sludge > Unclassified | place: Austria... | reverse complement strand
TCCACCGTGCCGGTCATGTTCAGCTACTGGGCAAAGCCTAATGACGGAGCCGAGATCGCCCGGTTTCTAAACGATCACATCGCGGAGATAGTCGGTCGCTTCCCCAAGCGGTTCGTCGGGCTCGGAACGGTCCCAATGCAGGATACTGCCTTAGCAGTTCGCGAATTGCAACGCTGCAAGGATATCGGGCTCGTCGGAGTACAGATCGGCACAAACGTCAATCAACTAAACCTCGGTGAACCGCAGTTCTTTGATATTTTTGCAGCATGTCAGCAGCTTGGTATGGCCATCTTTGTCCACCCTTGGGACATGATGGGTGAACAAGATATGCAGAAATACTGGCTGCCATGGCTCGTCGGTATGCCTGCTGAGGTCTCGCGGGCCATTTGCTCCCTGATCTTCTCCGGGATGTTGGAGCGGCTGCCGCAGCTACGGATTTGCTTTGCCCACGGCGGCGGTTCGTTTCCCTCGACTGTTGGACGCATCGAACATGGTTTTAATGTTCGGCCCGATCTGTGTGCGGTCGATAATCCAAATAACCCGCGAAAGTATTTGAGCCGAATGTTTTTCGACGCTCTGGTCCATGACGCGGCAACGCTCGACTACCTGATCAATTTAGTTGGGGCAGATCAGATCGCAATGGGTAGTGACTATCCGTTCCCGCTCGGCGAGCTAGAGCCCGGGCAATTGATCGAGACGTCTGCGTGCGACGGTGAAACGAAGGCAAAGTTGCTACATGGTGCGGCAATAGCCTGGCTCGGGTTGAATAAAAATGACTTGACTAGCTAGTCTGACTAGATTTACTATCAAGATATGAAAGTCAGTGTTTATGAAGCAAAATCTAAGCTTAGCCAGATGATCAACGCCGCACTCGAGGGCGAGGAGGTCGTCATCACCCGTAACGGCAAGGACACGGTAAGACTCACACCCGTTCCAAAAAAGAACGGAGACTGGATCGGCATGTACGATGGACAGATCATTATTCACGATGATTTCGACGAGCCTCTAGAGGAATTTGAGGAGTATAGTTGAGCATCTTGATCGACACGCATGTGTTTCTTTGGGCTGCCGGGATCGGCGGGCGGCTATCGGAGAGCTCAAAAACTTTGCTGACCGAACCCGGACAGCCCATCTTTTTTTCGGCCGCAAGTGCCTGGGAAATAGCGATCAAATGGTCAAAAGGCCGATTGACCCTTCCAACGTCTCCTGCTGAGGTCATTAACAACGTCTTGGGAGCTGCAGGGATCACGCAACTCGCAGTTACTTTCAAAGATGCGAGTGCGGTCGCGGAGCTACCGTTTCACCACAAAGATCCGTTTGACCGTCTGCTCGTCGCCCAGGCCCGGGTGAACGGGCTTCGCCTAATGACAGCTGACCCGATATTGGAGAGATACGACGTCGATGTGATCGCGCTTTGGTTAGATGACGATGAATGATGTGAATGGTAACAACTCGTTTGCACAGTTAGATGCCGCTGATCCGCTACGAGCGTTTCGCGAGCGGTTTCATTTTCCTGAGGCAAACGGCGGTGAGCCGATATATTTTACGGGGAATTCGCTTGGGCTGATGCCAAAGTCGGCGCGTGCGTATGTCGAGCAGGAGCTTGCCGATTGGGAAAGGCTTGCGGTCGAGGGTCACGTGTATGCAAAAAACCCTTGGCTGCCGTATCACGAATTCCTTACGGAGCCAATGGCGGCGATCGTCGGAGCGAAGCCGGGCGAGACTGTTGTGATGAATTCGCTTACAGTCAATCTGCATCTATTGATGGTCTCGTTTTATCGCCCGACGAGCGAGCGTTACAAGATCGTCATCGAAAAAGGTGCGTTTCCATCTGATCAGTACGGGGTTGTGTCGCAGATAACGTTTCACCGGCATGATCCGAGTGACGCGTTGATCGAGCTTACCCCACGTGAAGGGGAATCAACTCTTCGCACCGAGGACATCATCGAGACTCTAGAACGCCACGGTGCTTCGATCGCTCTCGTCATGCTTGGCGGCGTTAACTATTACACCGGACAAGCTTTTGATATGCGGGCGATCACTGAGACGGGGCACAAGGCGGGTGCGATAGTCGGGTTTGATCTCGCTCACGCTGCGGGCAATCTTGAATTGAAAATGCACGATTGGGATGTGGATTTTGCGGCGTGGTGCTCGTACAAATATCTGAACGGCGGGCCCGGAGCGGTCGGTGGAGCGTTTGTTCACGAGCGCCACGCAAACAGCTTTGACCTACCGCGTTTTGCCGGTTGGTGGGGACACGACAAAGCGACGCGCTTTCTGATGGGCCCTGAATTTCACCCGCTCGCCGGTGCCGAGGGCTGGCAAATATCGAACCCGCCCATCCTACAAATGGCAGCCTTGCGTGCGTCGCTCGAGATCTTTGCCGAAGCCGGAATGTCGGCTTTGCGGACGAAGAGCGAGAAATTGACGGGCTATCTCGAAACATTGATGGATGAGATCGATGATCCGAGAATATCTATCGTCACACCTCGCGAGGCAAAACAACGCGGCTGTCAGCTATCGATCCGGGTTGGCGATAAAAAACTGCACGAACAGATCGTGTCGCAAGGGGTCTTTGCTGATTGGCGCGAGCCGGATGTGATTCGCGTCGCTCCCGTACCGCTGTATAATAGTTTTGCGGACGTTTTTCGTTTTGCTGAAATACTTAGGTCCGCCTTGGATTAGTTAAGGTCAGTAACACACTTAGCCTCGTGTTTAGGCGACAGTGTGAGGGGGCAATATGATCCGTGCAAAGATCAACGGGATTGAGGGCGAATTCGCGGACGGGATCTCGGTGCTAGAAGCGGCTCGTCAGATGGTGTTGGATATTCCGACGCTCTGCGATGATAAGCGTTTGAACCCGGTCGGAGCATGCCGAATGTGCTTGGTCGAGATAAAAGGCCTTGCCCACGAGATCGTTTCATGCACGACCCTTTTGGCTGACGGAATGGAGGTCGAAACTCATACCGAACCGGTCGAAACAGCCCGAAAATGGAACTTGAGAATGCTTGCGGGTAATTATCCGGCAGATGCCTTTGTCGCGTATCCCGACAAACCCTTTCACAAACTTGCTACAAAATACGGCCTAACGGAAAACGATTTCACCGGCAGCCATGCCATCCCTCGCGATGATTCGCACACCTACATTAACGTCGATATGTCGCGGTGCATAAATTGTTACGCGTGCGTGCGGATATGTGCGGACGTACAGGGACAATTTGTCTGGCACGTGCTTGGCCGGGGCGAGGAATCTCAGATCACGCCGGATTCCTTCGGAGCATTTGGCGACAGCACTTGCGTGTCGTGCGGGGCGTGCTCGGACGCTTGCCCGACGGGTGCGCTGGAGGACAAGACCGTTATAGAGCGAGGTTTCGCGACCGCGTGGACCAAGACCACTTGTCCGTATTGCGGTACCGGTTGCGAGATGAATGTGGGCGTCCGCGACGACCGCGTCGTACAGGTCAAGCCCGTGATGGACGCGCCGGTAAATTACGGCCATCTGTGCGTGAAAGGCCGATACGCATTCGATTTCGTCGACGCCGACGATCGGGTTACCGAGCCGATGATACGCGAGGGCGGTGACTGGCGTGTCGTCAGCTGGGAAGAGGCCATCCGTTACACGGCCGACAAACTCAGATCGATCGACGCCGAATTTGGCAAGGAGAGCATCGCGGTTCTCGGGTCGGCCCGCGCAACGAACGAGGAAAACTACCTCGCGCAAAAATTCACCCGTGTCGTTCTAGGTACTAACAATGTCGACTGCTGTGCCCGCGTTTGCCACACGCCTTCGGCGGCAGCGATGAAGATGATGATCGGCACCGGGGCGATGACCAATTCGTTCGATGACATCGAAAAGGCACGAACGATCATCCTCTGCGGAGCAAATCCGAGCGAAAATCATCCGATCCCCGGCGCGCGTATTAAGCAGGCCGTTATCAAAAACGGCACCAAGTTGATCGTCATCGATCCGCGAAAGACCGAGCTGACAAAATGCGCCGATGTGCATCTGCAATTGCGGCCGGGCACGAATATTTTGATGTTCAATGCGATCGCCCACGCGATCATCGACGAAGGCTTGACCGATCCTGAATTTATTGCGACGCGTGTAGAAGAGTTCGAAGAGTTTAAGGCGTTCGTCGCCGAATATTCGCCCGAAGCTGTCGCCAAGCGATGCGGTGTCGATGCCGAACTCATTCGCAAGGCTGCACGTATCTATGCGACCGACACTCCGTCGATGGCAATGCACGGACTCGGTATGACCGAGCATCTGCAAGGCACCGAGGGCGTGATGACTATAGTCAATCTTGCTTTGCTCACCGGAAATATCGGAAAGGCCGGAGCGGGCGTCAATCCGCTCCGCGGCCAGAATAATGTACAGGGATCTGCTCATATGGGTTGCGATCCGGGGATACTGACCGGCTCGGTCACGATCGAGGCGGGCCGCGAACTATTTGAAAGCGTCTGGAAAACTCATATCCCGACCGCTGCGGGACTCAACCAATTGCAGATGATCGATGCCGCCCGTGATGGCGAACTCAAAGCTTTGTGGACGATCGGCTACGACGTTTTTCTTTCGAATGCTAACGCTCACGAAACGGCAAAGGCATTTGCGAACATGGATCTCGTTATCATTCAGGATTTCTTTATGAACGAGACCGCCAAGCGGTTTGGCCACGTATTTTTCCCGGCGGTGACTTCGTTTGAAAAAGATGGCACTTTTATGAATGGCGAGCGCCGTGTGCAGCGAATTCGCGGTGCTGTCAGTCCACGTGGGAATTCTCGTTCGGATTGGGAGATCGTTTGTGATCTCGCAGCGGCGATGGGATTTGAGAAGGATTTTGCCTTTAATTCCGCAGAGGAGATCTGGAACGAGGTCCGAGCAGTATGGCCTCCGGGCTTCGGCATAACGTATGAACGCATCGAAAAGGCCGGGATACAATGGCCGTGCCCAGATGTCGATCATCCGGGAACCGAAATATTACACGGTGAATCGTTTTCCAACGGCGTCAAAGCAGCCTTACGGCGAATAAAATTCCGAGCGACGAAAGAGGTCGTATCGGACGATTTCCCGTTCTTGCTGACAACCGGACGCGTGCTAGAACACTTTAACGCAGGTACGATGACGATGCGGACGCCTAACCATGACCTGCGTCCAACGGATCTGCTGATGGTATCAAAAGCGGATTCGGCTAGGCTGTCGATCGCAGCTGGGGAAAGAGTCAGGCTTAGAAGCAATTACGGTGAGGCGGTATTACCGGTCGAGATCACGGACAAGGTGAAAATCGGAGAACTGTTTGCGTCGTTTCACGACCCGGCGGTCTTTCTCAACTACGCGACCGGCCCGACGCGGGACCGCTTTACGCAAGCTCCGGAATTTAAGGTCACAGCGGTCAACATCGAAAAACTGGACGCTCAGGCCTCAAATAATTAGTGTCAAAACAAAGGGTAACTATCATCGGTGCCGGCCTTGCTGGATCACTGCTAGCAATAAATCTCGCAAAACGCGGGATCGAGACGCAAGTCTATGAATCGCGCGGCGATATGAGGCTTGAAGAGGTCGCGGCCGGACGTTCGATAAACCTTGCTCTGTCTGACCGGGGCATCGCCGCATTGCGCGAGGTTGGCATGGACGAGTATATGCTTGCCGAAGCCGTGCCGATGACCGGCCGGATGATACACACGGTAACCGGCGAGCAAAAACTGCTACCTTATAGCGGCCGAGACGGCGAATATATCAACTCGGTCTCGCGTGCCGGACTCAACATCGCCCTCATCAACGAGGCCGATAAATATGATCAGGTTACATTCCATTTCAACCAGCGATGTGTCTATTTTGACTGTGCAACGGGCGAGGCCAAATTCTCCAACGGCGAACGCGTCAAAAGCGACACGGTGATCGCGACCGACGGTGCGGGATCTGCTGTACGAAACGCAATGCTCCACGGCGGTGTCGAGCGGTTTGATTTTTCACAAGCTTGGCTCGAGCACGGCTATAAAGAACTGCATATCCCGGCAACGGTGGATGGCGCCTTTCGGCTTGAAAAGAACGCTCTCCACATCTGGCCGCGGCATCAGTTTATGATGATCGCTCTGCCAAATTTTGACGGGAGCTTTACGTGTACGCTGTTTTTGGCGCATAAGAACTCACATGGTGACGCGGGCGGAGTTGCATTCGATGGCTTAACCACGGAGAGTGAAGTTCGAGATTTTTTTAACCGAGAATTTCCCGACGCAGTTTCGCTGATGTCCACGCTTACGACGGATTTCTTCGCCAACCCGACGGGTAACCTAGGCACGATCAAGTGTTTCCCTTGGAACGCAGGCGGCAAGGCTCTGCTCCTTGGCGATTCGGCGCATGCGGTCGTGCCGTTCTACGGACAGGGAATGAACTGTGCATTCGAAGATGTTCGAGTTCTCGACTCGCTCTTGTCAGAACCGGGAGCGATAGCCACTGGGTCAAAGACTGATTGGGAGGCGGTCTACGAAAAATACGGCGAACTTCGCAAAGTAAACACCGACGCGATTGCCGATATGGCCGAGGAAAATTTCTACGAAATGCGCGACCGGGTTGCGGATCCTGTATTCCAACGCAAACGCGAACTTGAGACAAAGCTAGAGCAAACTTATCCCGACTATTTCTCAAAATATTCTATGGTTACATTTCGCGAAGACTTGCCGTACTCTGTTGCGAAAGAGCAAGGCAACGCTCAGGACGCAGTGCTTATGAGACTTTGTGCCGACGTGGAGAGGTCTGAGAACCTTGATCTCTCAACCGTTCTGGCAATACTCAGGGACGAACTCGGTTGAAATCCCTGGTGATTTATACGTAAAATACTCGCGACGAAATTCACCTACGGGAGGACAAACTATGTCGAACATAGCCGGAAGGCACATGTTGAGGATAGCGGGTACAGCGGCTTTTGTGGGGCCGGTGGTGCTGCTGGGTTCGGATCTCATCCACGTCTTTATCGGGATGACATTTGAATGGACCATCGGGTTATTCATCGCGATGATGTTAATGACGGCGGCGACGGTCGGATTTACGTATCTGGTGAGTAGCCGCAGCGGAATTGTCGGGCTGATCGGCGGGTGTTTCGCTTTTTTCGGACTGATCGCGGGAGCCTCGATGCAGGCATTTTTTCGTTCTCTTGCCGTTCTTCAGGAGCACGGCTCTACCGGAGCCGTCAACCAATTGCAGCAAACGTTCAAAATGGTCGCGTCCACGCAGATGATCGGGCTTGCTTGGCCCATCGGTGCATTTCTGCTTGGAATCGCTTCGTTCAAAGCGTGGCCGGGACAGTATATCTTGCCGCTGCTATTCATCGTCGGTGCTATTTCATTCCCGATCGGCCGGATCGCAGGAAGTGATATCGCGGTTATCCTTAGCGGTCTCATGTTCGTAGGAGCATACTCGATCATCGGATCAAGGCTGTTTGCTGCCGCGGGAGAAGAATGAAAATAGGATTCCCGTCCCGAAGTTTCATAGATATCTCGATCCCGCTCCGATTTAACGGGCCGCAGCCAAATGCATATGGAGTTGAGCCGGCAACCTCTATGGCGTGTGAGGCCGGGGCTATGGTCGGCGACACGCGGCGGGGCGGGAGTGTTAATTTTGAGCAATACATGTTTATCCCGCATTGCAATGGGACGCATACTGAGTGCGTTGGGCATATTACCGATGAGCGGATATCGGTGTTGGATTGTTTGACGGATGTTTTTGTTGCGGCGGTGTTGATTTCGGTTGAGCCCGAGGATGTCGGCGGGGATCTCGTGATAACGTGCTCATCGCTGCAAGCAGCGAGCGTCGGCAAGGCTGCCGACACTCCGACGGCGTTGATCGTTCGGACGCTGCCTAATGATGACAGCAAACTGACACAGCATTATGGTAAGGGGAGCATCCCGCCGTATTTTGCGTCCCAGGCAATGGAATACATTGTCGCGTGCGGGTTCAAACATCTGCTCGTTGATATGCCGTCGATCGACAGGATATTTGACGAAGGGAAACTAACGAACCACCGTATCTTTTGGAACGTCGAGCCTGGCAGCCGTGAGGTTAATGCGGCGACGCGTACGGAAAGCACTATAACTGAATTAATTTATGTGCCGGACAAGGTTGTGGACGGGGAATACCTGCTAAATTTACAGATCGCACCATTTGTTTCTGATGCCGCTCCGAGCCGGCCTATACTGCTTATTTGACCGCGTTTTCGATCGCCTCTTTCAGATTCGGATACTTAAACTCAAATCCCGCATCTTCTAATCTTTTAGGCATCACCTTTGTGCTAGCCAATAACAACGCGTCGCCCATTTCGCCGAATATCATGCTGACGGCGAATTCTGGCAGCGGGAGGAATGTTGGGCGGTACAGGACGTCGCCTAAGGTCTTGGTGAAATCGTGATTTGTGACAGGATTGGGTGAAACGGCATTGACCGCTCCGCGAATGCTTTCATTTTCGATGACGTAGTTGATGACAGCGATTTCGTCTTCCATTGAGATCCAGCTCATCCATTGTTTGCCGCTGCCGACCACGCCGCCGACGCCCATTTTGAATGGAAGCAGCATCGTAGAAAGAGCACCGCCGTCTTTTGATAAAACGATGCCGGTGCGGAGGAGGACGGTGCGAATGCCCGCGTCTTCGGCACGGCGAGATTCGGCTTCCCATTCTTTGCACACTCCGGCGAGGAAATTATCGCCTGCGGCGCTCGACTCGGTAACTTCTTCTTCGCCGCGTTCGCCGTAAAATCCGATGGCGGACGACGCGACGAATGTGTGCGGTTTCCTTTTGAGTTTAGAGATTGCGTCCACGACGTTGCGAGTTCCCAAAACGCGGCTGTCGCGAATCGCTTTTTTCTTTTCGTCGGTCCAACGAAGGCCGCTGACTGCTTCACCGGCGAGATGGACGACGACATCGACGCCTTCGAGCTTTTCCGGGTCGGTGAAACCTTCCTCGATGCTCCATTGGATGTGTTTGTCGTCAGTCGGCTCCTTGCGCGAAGCGAGGAGGAGTTCGTAGCCCTTTTCGGTAAATGATTTTTGTAGCTCGGTCCCGACGAGGCCGCTGGCACCGGTGATCAATACTTTCATACCACCATCTTATCAAATCATCTGCGTAGCTCGTCACGGATAAATTTCGTCATCAGATTGAGTTCGCGTTTTGTCAATTGGTCGCGAAATGGCGTCATACCGTTGCCGCCGTCTGCGAGTTGTTTGTAGATCTCGGCTTCGGTCTTAAATTTAAGCTCGCCGTAACGCATATTTGGCACAACAGTACCGTCATCGAGCGTTTTACCCTCGCCCTCAGGGCCGTGACAGATCGCGCAGTGCTGGCGAAACATCGACGCAGCGTAGTCTTTGCTGTTGGAGATAGAATAATGCTGCGGTTTTGACGAAAAACAGGATGCGATGGCGAAAATAGCGGTGAGAACAATAAAGAACAGCTTCAGACGGTGCATCACCAGTAAAGTATTGGTTCCAGATAGGTGAAAGTCAACTGATTCTATGTTCAGGCAACACAAAGTGAGCGTACTGGGAGATAAAGTGCGGGAGCTGAGACGTAAAGTGCGTGCGCGGAGTGACAAAGTGCACGCACTGAGAGATAAAGTGCACGCACTGAGAGATAAAGCGCTCGCGCCGAGAGACAAAGTAGGTGCGTCGGTAGATAAAGCGCACGCGCCGAGAGACAAAGCGCGTTTGCAGAGAGAAAAAGCGCGTGTGCAGAGAGACAAAGCGCGGGTGCAGAGACGTATAGCGCGGGCGAATTATGCATTTGCGGACGCTTCTTCTTTCAACGCGCGTTTGAATATCTTTCCGGTGTTACCGATCGGCAGGGAATCGCGAAATTCGACGTGGCGGGGGTATTTATTGGCGGCGATCTGGTCGCGGCACCATTGGATAAACTCTTCGTGCGTTAGTTCGTGACCCTGATTTAAGACGACGTAGGCCTTGACCTCTTCGCCGAGGCGGTCGTCGGGGACGCCTATTACGGCGACGAGGCTTACGGCGGGGTGCGTGATTATTACCTCTTCGAGCTGGCGGGGGTAGACGTTGTAGCCGCCGCGGAGGATCATGTCTTTTTTGCGGTCGACGATGGCGAGGTAGCCTTCGTCGTCCATGATGCCGATGTCGCCGGTGTGAAACCAGCCGCTGCGAAAGGCTTCGGCGGTCGCTTCGGGACGTTTGTAGTAGCCTTTCATCACGTTTGTCCCGCGAATCACGATCTCGCCTCGTTCGCCTCGGGGGACTTCGTTGTCGTTGTCGTCAAAACACTTAACTTCGACGCCAAAAATGGCCTGGCCGACGGTGCCGGGCTTGGAGGGGCGTTCGAAATGATTGAAACACGCGAGCGGCGACGTTTCCGACAGGCCGTAGCCCTCCATTACGCGGACTCCAAAAGTTTCCTG
>Ga0138256_10009131_pt1 | contig 10402 bp, 5 predicted proteins | sample KNB2016incub_MG_FD_105486 | JGI IMG/M metagenome (GOLD analysis project Ga0138256, IMG submission 105486) | Active sludge microbial communities from wastewater in Klosterneuburg, Austria - KNB2014incub_MG | ecosystem: Engineered > WWTP > Activated sludge > Unclassified | place: Austria... | reverse complement strand
CGCTCCGGAATTGCCACGCGCACCGTCGATCGCCTCGGCGGCCGCCCGTCGCAACACTTCGCCGGCGCTGGCCAAGCGCGGCGCACGCACGCCCTGCAATACGGCGCTCAGGGTAAATGCGAGATTGGTCCCGGTATCGCCGTCTGGCACCGGAAAAACGTTGATACGATTGATTTCATCGCGACGCGCAATGACGCGCTGAATTCCTGCCACCAATGCCCGACGCAGGCCGTAACCCGACAGGCGTTGCACGCTGATCTGTGCAGCCAAGCGCTGCTCCCCAAGCAAAACGAGCCGCGAGTGTAGGCAGCACGAACGGTTTCGGCTTGCTGCGCTGCGTCAAAAAAAGAAATGCAACCTTCTGGTGCTTTTGTGAATCTCAGCACTTGCGCTTTAAAAAACCCGAGGTCAGTCTTGCCGCCGAGCGTGCGACGACCAGCCCGTTCATGAATTGGAGACGCCGATGTTCCGCCCCGCACTGTCGTTCGTTTTTGCATTGATCGCGTTGCTGGTGTCGGCTACGGCCGTGGCCAGGACATCGGTATCGGGGCTGCAGCAGTCAGAACTGCCGTGTCCGTCAAACCGCAGCGATGCACCGGACCTGGGCGAACCTGCGGCGACAGCAGCCACACCGGCGGTCAGCGGCACCGCGGGTTCCAAACCGAGCAACAAGGCAACGCGCCAGCGCTGGAAGGCGCTGCTGCCAGGAACACTGAAGTCCGCCAGCTGATCGATGATTGGATGGCGGCAACCCGCGACTGCAACTGATCACGGGATCGCATGCTAACCTGCGCGCCGCTTGCGGGAGAGACCGACGCATGTCGGCGCCGAAGGAGCAACCGCCCCGGAAACTCTCAGGCAAAAGGACCGCGAGCAGCAGCAGAACATCTGGAAAGAGGCGCACATTTCTGATGCCGCGCCCGCCGAAGGGATAACGCTCTCAGGCACGGGTACAGATGGGGCTCACCGCATGGCGTTTGCGCGCCTGCATCGCCCCTATTCGAGAGCCTGCCATGTCCGCACCGGTTTCCCTGCGCCAGCCCCACGTCGCCCGCGATTTCGCTGATCGCCATATCGGTCCCGCGCCACAAGAACAGCGCGAGATGCTCGATGCGATCGATGCCGCCAGTCTCGATGAACTGATTGCACAAACGCTACCAGCGAACATTCGCATGGCCGGCCCGTTGACCTCGATGGGTGCAGCACTGAGCGAGGTTGATGCGCTCGCGCGACTGCGCGCACTCGCTGACCGCAACCAGATGTTCACTTCGCTGATCGGGCAGGGTTATTCCGGCACGATCGTGCCCGCCGTCATTCAGCGCAACATCCTCGAAAACCCGGCTTGGTACACGGCCTATACCCCGTACCAGCCAGAAATTTCGCAAGGTCGCCTCGAATCCCTGCTGAACTTCCAGACGATGATCTGCGAACTCACCGGCCTCGATGTCGCCAACGCTTCGTTGCTTGACGAAGGCACCGCAGCAGCCGAAGCCATGGCTGTGGCCGAGCGTTCGAGCAAGTCGAAGTCAGCCAGCTTTTTCGTCGACGCCGACTGCCATCCGCAAACGATTGCAGTGATTCGGGTTCGCGCCGAACCCCTCGGCTGGAACGTCATCGTTGGCGATCCCGACACCGCCCTCGATGCGTCGAACGTGTTCGGTGCGATCTTCCAGTACCCAGGCACACGTGGCGATGTCCGCGACTATCGCGGCGCGATCGCGAAGCTCAAGGCCGCTGGCGCAATCAGCGTGCTTGCTGCTGATCCGCTGGCACTGACCCTGCTCACGCCGCCCGGCGAACTCGGTGCCGACATCGCCATCGGTTCGACCCAGCGCTTCGGCGTGCCGATGGGCTATGGCGGTCCGCATGCCGCGTACATGGCGGTGCGTGATGCCATCAAGCGTTCGATTCCCGGCCGGCTCATTGGTCTGTCGATCGATACGCGTGGCCAACCCGCTGCGCGTCTTAGTCTGCAGACGCGTGAACAACACATTCGCCGCGAGAAGGCGACCTCAAACATCTGTACAGCGCAGGTATTGCTCGCGGTGATCGCGTCGATGTACGCGCTCTATCACGGCCCAGAGGGACTGAAAGCAATCGCGCAATCGGTACACCGTCGTGCCGCGACCATGGCGACTGGCTTGCGCAAGCTTGGTTTTAAGATCGACCAGAGCGCGTTCTTTGATGCGATCACCGTCGATGCTGGTGCGAACCGCGCCGCGATCGTCGAGCACGCACTCGCGGCCAAGATCAATTTCCGTCATTTCGCCGATGGCCGCATCGGCATCGCGCTCGATGAGACCACGACCGATGCCGTCGTCGAACAGGTGTGGTCAGCGTTCGGTGGTCAACTACGTTGCGCTGATATCGCCAGCGATTCGACCGACGCGATTCCGGCCGAACTGACGCGCAAGAGCAACTGTCTCAAACATCCGGTGTTCAGTCGCTACCGCACTGAAACCGAACTGCTGCGCTACATGCGCAAACTCGCTGATCGTGACCTTGCGCTCGATCGCGCAATGATTCCGCTCGGTTCTTGCACGATGAAGCTGAATGCCACCGCCGAGATGGTGCCGATTTCTTGGCCGGAATTCGGCGCCTTGCACCCGTTCGTTCCGGCCGAACAGGCGCACGGCTATCGTGAAATGTTTGAGGACCTGAAGCGCTGGCTGGTTGAGATTACTGGCTACGACGCGGTATCGCTGCAGCCGAATTCGGGTGCACAGGGAGAATATGCCGGGCTGCTGGCGATCCGTGCCTATCACCGTTCGCGCAATGAAGGTCATCGCAAGATCTGTCTGATCCCATCGAGCGCGCATGGCACCAACCCGGCATCGGCGCAGATGGTCGGCATGGATGTCGTGGTCACGAACTGCGACGCTGAGGGCAATGTCGATCTCGCCGACCTGCGTGCCAAAGCCGAAAAACACAGCGCGAACCTGGCGGCGTTGATGATCACGTATCCGTCCACGCATGGCGTGTTCGAGGAACAGATTCGCGAGATCTGCGACCTCGTGCATCACCATGGCGGCCAGGTCTACATGGACGGTGCAAACTTGAATGCGCAGGTCGGTCTAAGCCAGCCGGGCCAATTCGGTGCCGACGTCTCGCACCTGAATCTGCATAAGACCTTCTGCATCCCACATGGCGGTGGCGGCCCAGGCATGGGTCCGATCGGGGTCAAGGCACATCTCGCGCCATTTCTGCCGGGCCATCCGGAACTCGACGGCAACACCTCGCCGGTCGGCCCGGTTTCGGCTGCACCGTATGGTTCGTCGAGCATCCTGCCGATCAGTTACGCCTACATTTTGATGATGGGCGGTCAAGGTTTGAAGCTCGCCACCGAGGTCGCCATACTCAACGCAAACTACGTCGCTGCGCGCCTCGACCCGCATTTTCCGGTGCTGTACAAGAACCACAATGGCCGTGTTGCACACGAATGCATCGTTGACCCGCGCGAGCTAAAAAATACTTGCGGCGTCAGCGTGGATGACATCGCCAAGCGCCTGATCGACTACGGCTTCCACGCGCCGACGATGAGCTTCCCGGTGCCTGGAACGCTGATGATCGAGCCGACCGAATCGGAATCGAAGTACGAGATCGACCGGTTCTGTGACGCGATGATCGCCATCCGCAAAGAAATCGCCGACGTCGAAAACGGGCGCTTCACGATTGAGCAAAGCCCGCTGCGTCACGCACCGCATACCGTGCATGACCTCGCCGATGCCGAGTGGTCGCGCCCGTACTCGCGCGAAGAGGCCGTGTTCCCCGGCGGTATGTCGCGTCAAGACAAGTACTGGAGCCCGGTCAATCGCGTCGACAACGCCTACGGCGACCGCAACCTCGTCTGTATCTGCCCGACACCGGACGAATACCGCGACGAGGCGGTTTGATGCAGGTCAGCGCCGCAATTGCGTGCGTGCGGCTTCGACAATCTTTTCGACGGTGATCCCAAAGTACGGATAGAGCTTCTCTGCTGGCGCCGAGGCACCGAAGCGGTCGATGCCGATGACGGCGCCATCGAGACCCACATACTTGCGCCAGAAGTCGCTGACCCCCGCTTCGACAGCAATGCGGGCGCGACACCAGGACGGCAGCACACCTTCGCGCCACTCGATTGGCTGGGCATCAAAAACCTGCGTGCATGGCATCGACACCACGCGCACGCCGATGCCCTCGCCATCGAGCACACGCGCTGCGTCCATCGCCAGTCCTACTTCCGAACCGGTTGCGATCAAAATCAGTTCAATCTTCGTATTCAATGGATCGAGCAAGACATAGCCGCCGCGTTCGATATCCAGTAACTGCTGATCGCTGCGCAACTGATGCGGCAGATTCTGGCGACTAAAGATTAAGCAACTCGGTCCGAGCTTGCGTTCGATGGCGTGCTTCCAGGCAATTGCAGTCTCGACGGTATCGCAGGGACGCCACACCGGATTGTTCGGGATATAGCGCAGCGACGCCAAATGCTCGACTGGCTGATGTGTCGGACCGTCTTCACCGAGACCAATCGAATCATGCGTGTAGACATGAATGGCCTGCGCCGGAATCAACGCACCCATGCGTACCGCATTGCGCGCATAGTCGCTGAACACCAGGAAGGTCGCATCGTAGGGGACGAAGCCACCGTGCAGTGCGAGGCCATTGCTGATGGCGGTCATGCCGAATTCGCGCACACCGTAATAGATGTAGTTGCCTTCAGCACCGGCGGTGTTGACGTCTTTCGAGCCCTTCCACAACGTGAGGTTGGAGTGCGCGAGATCGGCACTGCCACCGATCAGTTCTGGCAATAGCGGGCCGAACGCATCGAGTGTCATTTGCGACGCCTTGCGCGAGGCCACGACCGGGCCTTCGGCCTGCAACTTGCGCGCGTAGGCAAGCGCCTTCGCACTGAAGTCGGCCGGTAGTTCGCGTGCCATGCGTCGCGAAAATTCCGCAGCCAGATCTGGGTGCGCCTGCGCATAGTGTGCAAACAGCGCGCTCCATTCTGATTCCCATCGACCGCCTTTGGCGTTCGCATTCCATGCTTCATAGATGTCGTCCGGCACCACGAAGGGTGCGTGCGCCCATCCCAACGCCGCCCGCGCACCGGCGATCTCGTCCTTGCCGAGCGGCGACCCATGCGCGCTTTCCTTGCCGGCTTTGGTCGGCGCACCGAAACCGATCGTTGTGCGGCAGCAAATCAGCGTCGGCTTGTCCGGATCGAGTGCGGCCGACACGATCGCCGCCTTGATTGCCTCGGCGTTGTGGCCATCGATACCGGCGATGACTTCCCATCCGTAGGATTCGAAGCGCGCCTTGGTGTCGTCGGTGAACCAGCCACGCACTTGTCCATCGATCGAGATGCCGTTGTCGTCGTAGAGCGCAATCAATTTGCCGAGCTTAAGTGTGCCAGCCAGCGAGCAGACCTCGTGCGAGATGCCTTCCATCAGGCAACCATCGCCGAGCAGGACATAGGTGTTGTGATCGACGATGTCGAATCCGGCACGATTGAAGCGTGCGGCCAACACCTTTTCGGCGAGTGCGAATCCGACTGCATTCGCCAAACCCTGGCCCAACGGCCCGGTGGTCGTCTCGATCGCTGGATGCTCGTGTGCTTCCGGATGCCCAGCCGTCTTCGAATGCAATTGTCGAAAAGCTTTGAGCTGCTCAATCGGCAAGTCGTAACCACTTAGGTGCAGCAGCGAATACAACAGCATCGAGCCATGGCCGTTGGAGAGCACGAAACGATCGCGGTTCGCCCAGCGCGGATTCGCCGGGTTGTGGCGCAGAAAATCGTTCCACAACACTTCGGCGATGTCGGCCATGCCCATCGGCGCACCTGGATGACCGGACTTTGCTGCCTCGACGGCGTCCATCGACAAAGCACGGATGGCATTCGCCAGATCACGACGGTTCGGCATGGCATTTCTCGCTGAAAGGATATCGGGCGCGATGGGCGCGAAGATCGCTATTGTCCCGACAGCCGTTGGATGCAGCAACCGCGGCGTGACGTCGCCCGGAAAACGCCCGCGAATCAAGTCAGGCCGTGATTACCGCGCATTTCGTCATAAGTCTGCGGACGGCCGATCAGGTAACCCTGGATGTAGCGGCAGTTCAATGCCGCGAGTGCATCGAGTTGTTCCTGGGTTTCGACGCCTTCGGCGACAATGTCGGAATCGAGCGCGTGAACCATCTGTACGATCGCCTTCACGATCGCGTGGCATCGCGGCGCGTGCAGCATCTGGCGCACGAAGCCTTGGTCGAGTTTCACTGTCGAGAACTGCAGTTTGTGCAGATGACCGAGATTCGAGTAGCCGGTCCCGAAGTCGTCGAGTGCCACCTTGATTCCCAGGTCGCCACAACGGTTGATCAACTCACCCACTTTCTCGAAATCCAGCATCAGGCTTTCGGTCACTTCGATCTTGATCGAGCGTGCGTCGATGCCATGCTTTTTGGAAATCATGGTGACAACGCCGAGCATGTCGGCTTCGGCCAACTGCCGGCCAGACATGTTCACTGCGATGAACGGCAGCGGCGAAACACCTTGATCTGCCAGCTTAGCTAAAGTTTCGGCGACGCGGTCCAGCACGTATTCGCCGACCGGCAGGATCAACGATGTCTCTTCGGCGAGCGCAATAAATTCGGCCGGCGAGATTGGGCCGCGAACCGGGTGTGTCCACCGCACCAGCGCCTCGTAGCCACTGATGCGCTGCTCGCGCACTTCGTAGATCGGCTGAAAGCGGACCTCCAGTGATTTTGCGGTCAATGAATCGCGCAACTGTGTTTCGAGATGGATCTTCGCCATCGCCTGATCGTCGTAGCCATCAGCATCACATGCCTGCGGATGGGCGTGTGCGCGCAGCATCGGTGCTTCGCCGCTACGCAGCGCCTGCAGGGCAGATCGATAGCGCGTGAGTTGGCCCTTCAGCAGCGCGCGCACGATCGGGTCGGAGTTGTCGATGCGCTCATTGATCTGCGCACGATCCACTTCAATCAAGCAAACATCATTCAGCGCGCGCGCGGTGGCGGTACGCGGCGCGTCGTCGATCACTGCCATCTCGCCAAGCAAATCGCCTGGACCGAGCACACTCAGCACCATCGGCATCCCTTCCTTCACCGTCAGGATTTCGATCTGCCCGGATTCCACCAAGTAGGCCGACGTCGGTGGATCGCCTTCACGAAACACGATGTCACCGGTGGTGAGATGCAGGCGCTTGCTGCTCATGATCGGCTCCGCATGGACGACTCGGATGCTATCAGCCTCACGCATCCACCGGGCCCTAGATGCAGGAAGGCCGCCCGAAGGCGGCCTCCTGCGATCAACTAACGCCCTCGTACATCAAGGAATGGCGACGTCACAGTTGGTGGTGCTGCCAGTGTCGCCCAATGCCACGGTACAGGTCTGGACGCCAGTGCCGCACGCGCTGCAGGCATCACCCCAAGTCGCATTCGCCGATGCATTCAAGGTGACGTTCTCGAACGGCTGGAACGGCTTGGTGCAGGTACCAGGGCCGATGCACTGCACTGCCGCCGACGGATTGGTCGACATCACCGTACCGCCGGTGGTCATGGTCACCGTCAACATGGCCGTCGGGCAGCCGACCGGTGGTGACGGGCTGAAGAAGTCGCAAATGTCGCGCTCGCCCCAGACGATTACCACTTCGGCTTCGTCGTTGATGGTGCGGAACGTGCAACTCGCATCGCTTCCCGATGGCATGCCGACGACATCAAAACCATCTGCATCAACGATGGTCGTGGTTTCGCCTTGGGCGTTGGTCAAGCCCGGATGAGTCGAAATATTCAGGAACTGCGGTGACGATGCTTCGCACTCACCCACAATCAACACGTTCGGCACGCGGACGCCGCTGGAGTTGACCAATCGCAAGGTGAAGAGACGCGCGCCGTCGCCGTAAGTTCGGCTCGGGAATGCATACAGGTAGTAGTTGTTATTGACGCGGATATCGATCGAGTCTTCGATAGCGCCGAGACTGAACTTGAGCGTTGCACCGCCATCATTCGGCAGCCCCGATGTCACGACAGTTGCATCCGCGCAGCCGTTCGGTCCAGTGAGATTCGCCAGCTGCCCTTGGTTCGCGATGCCGTCGACCGAACCCATTCCGAACAGCGTGTCGAACGAGAACGTCAGTTGCGCACCAGGGATACCCTGACTGTTGGCATCGACCAAGCAGGCTTGGACGACGACGGTCGTGTTGCCGGCGATCGGGTCCGGGGACGCGATGATCGTGCCTGGAGCGATGGCGGACAGACGCATCAGTTCGGCATCCGTCACCAACTCTGGTGCACCGCCGACGACGTCACCGTTTCCTTGCGCGTAGACCGCCGCGAGTTTGCCGGCCTTGGTTGCCGGGAACGCGACTTTGGCAAACGCAACGCCGAACTGGTCGGTGTAGCCCGACGGCGCGATGTTTGCATCGACGGCACGACCAATCACATAAGGCAGAACCGGGCCATTGTTGACCGTGGCACCGGTGTCGTCGTTGTAGTTAAAACGCTGGGTGACCGTCAGGTTGGAGTTATTCGGCACCGTAGCAACGCGGCGTGCGCTCTCGAGATCTCGGTTGCCGTTGGATTCCTCGCCGAACACGATCACCGTGTCGTTCGGACCTGCGCCACCGCCAGCGGTCTTGAATGCACCTGTCGGTGCGTTGAAGCCGGTGCCGGCTTCCTGCGGGTCGCCATCGCTACCGTTGATCGCAAACGTGCCGTCGACATACGGGCTGTCGATCAAGCCGAAGCGGATTTCGGTCCCCGGAATCACCGGATTGCCGTAGCGGTCAGTTGCCAGTGCCGAGAGGTTGAACGTGTACGAACCCGTACTTTCGAGTGTCGTACCGTTGTTGAACATGATCTCGGTAATTGTCGCGTTGGTCGGCGTGGTGATGTCGAGGTCGAACAATCGACCGTCACCGACGGTGACGCTGATCAGCGAGGAAACTGGATCAGAGATGCCGTTGTCGACGTTATTGTCCGCGCGATCGGCGGTCGCACGAATCTGCACTGAGCCCAAACGCGTACCGGCTTCGAAGGTAAAGCGGGTAAGGCCTTGAGCAGTCTTGACACGAATCGGTGAACCGCTGACGACGGCACCCTGTGCGTTGACGGAACGCAGGCGTTCGCCATTCTGGGCACCACCGACGATCTCGACTTCCAGGTTATTTGCGGGTGCAGCAGACGTTCCCGGGTCAGGGACGTTGTCGCCACTGCCGTCATAAACCGACGCTTCGACCTGATCGATCGAGTTCCCGCCGGAATTGGATGCGTAGACGGCGCGGCCGTCGCGCTGCAGCGAGATCGACGCCGGTAAGCGCGGCGATCCCGAAACGACATTGAAGGTCACTTGTGTTTGCAGGGTTTCGTTGGTGTCAGGGTCCTGGGCCGTGATGGTCATCACGCTGGTTCCCGATTCGTCGAACGAATGGAAGAAAATCGTCGCCTTGCCGGAGACCACGTTGACCGGTGCTTGACCCATGATCGTCAGGAATTCATTGTGGTCGATTCCCGGAATGGTCGGATCATCTTCGGTCTCTGGATCATCAAGCATCGAGAAGCCACCGATCGAGTTGACCGGATTGACCGCCACCGCGATCGTCAGACGATCCTGCCCATTGGACGTCACCGTGACTAATTCGCCGTTCAAACGACGCCACGTCACCGTCACCTCGGACATGAAGGGAGAGCCAAGGAACGGCGTGACGCTGAAGCGATTGATCGGCAGCGTAGTGGTCTGCGCTGCGAAGGCGAGACGAGGATCATTCGATGGGCCGGCGACAATGCTGATACTTGTCGTTGCGCTCACCTGTGCCGAGCCCGCCGCGACATCGGCTGCAGTAGCGGTCAAGTTCATCGTTCCAACAGCACGGCTATGGAAGCGGAACAACGCCGTACCGCCGCTGGTCGTCGCCGTGACGCGTTCACCGATCACTGCACTGGTAGCAATTCGTTGCAGCGACGAAACGAGACCCAAACTGCCCGACGACACCTGCAGAGTGACCTGTGTGCCGTCGGTCACCGCAGCGCCATTGGCCGAAGTCACGCGCACCGGCACATCGACGAGAGAGAATGGTGTGGTCTGTGTCTGCGCTGGCGTCAACGAGACGCGCAGCCCGGGGGCCGTAAAGCCACCGTCCGTGCCGCTTCCGCCGCCACCACCGCAGCTGGCCAGGGCGAGTGCCGCGACCCATGCACCCACTGCCTTCGCGAACTTAGTCATGTTGATCTCCACGTTCTGTAACCGGATTCGTAGTCATGCTTGCGATCAGTCCTTGCCGCGCTGGCGCAGGATCTTCGGTGTCACGAAGATCAGCAGCTCAGCCTTTGAAGTTTCCCGCGACTTCTTCTTGAACAAGTTGCCGAGTGCAGGCAGATCACCCAAGAACGGGACCTTCGCCAAGTCCTCGCG
>Ga0138256_10009129_pt1 | contig 10402 bp, 10 predicted proteins | sample KNB2016incub_MG_FD_105486 | JGI IMG/M metagenome (GOLD analysis project Ga0138256, IMG submission 105486) | Active sludge microbial communities from wastewater in Klosterneuburg, Austria - KNB2014incub_MG | ecosystem: Engineered > WWTP > Activated sludge > Unclassified | place: Austria... | reverse complement strand
TTTGTAAACTTTGACTAGGGACCTCTGCAAGCCACTCAAAACCTTCTAATTTTTTACAAGTAGGAAATCCATTTTGCTGAGAAATATAAGAGAGAGAAGTTCCTGTCATTTTGTAGGCCAAGACTCTTTGTTCTAAGGCAGCATTGTAAATAAAACGGCATGCTCCCATTCATAATTAAAGAAGTTTTATCTGACGAGGCGTCGGATAAAATCTAAATTTATAGGAAACTCTTTCTTTCATTTCACGATCATTTTATAAAGTTCTAACATCAGGGTCAACGGATAATACAAACCGAAGATCTCATTACCACTGTGCTTTTACTCTAAAAATACCACTGGATAAAAACTTATTGTTGCTGCTCTCATAATTGAAAGAATAAAAAAATATACTGAAAATCAAGGCCAATAATTCTGGCGCAAAAGACGAAAAAATTCATCTCCATCCTAGCTGTCGACGCTTAGGATGGAGATGAATTTTCCATTTAGTTAAAATAAAAATTTGAAATAAAAAAAGATAAAGGCAAATAAAAGAAAGAGAACGTACTTGATCTAAAACTTTTTTTTGAACATATCGTTAAGATTAAATCACTTCTATCTTTCCAATGAATCAAGATGGACTCCCTTACATTCTTGGTGTAGGGTTAAGTTTAGACAAAAAATAGGCCATTTGAATATTATAATTATGATAGCACTAATTGGTGGAATGTTAATTGGAATTTCAACAGCAATATTGTTGATCTTTTGTGGAAGAGTCACTGGAATCAGTGGAATTATTTATGCCACTATTTACCCTTCAAAAAAAGATTGGGCCTGGAGAATCTTATTTCTATCTGGTCTACTATTGGGAGGCATTTTATTTCAATTAGTGGCCCCTGAAAGAATGATAAGCCAGCTCTTATCTTCTTATTCTTATAAATTCTTATCTTTAGCAGGTTTGTTTGTTGGATTTGGGACAATTTTAGGAAGTGGGTGTACTAGTGGACATGGTGTTTGTGGATTTTCTCGTCTTTCCCCTAGATCAATTCTTGCTACTTTAATCTTTATGTCTACAGCTATAGCAACTGTTGCAATAAAAAAATATTTTTTAATTTTTCTTTAATTTCTCTTTAATTTGTTTATGATAAAAATCTACCTTGTCTCTTTTATCTCTGGTCTTATTTTTGCTCTTGGTCTTGGACTTTCAGGAATGGTTTTACCTGAAAAAGTTCTTGGTTTTCTTGATGTATTTGAAAATTGGGGCAATTGGGATCCCTCTTTAATTTTTGTAATGTTAGGGGCAATGCTAATCCATATGATTAGTTATTATTGGATAAAAAAAATAAAAAAAATGCCTTATCCAATTTTATCTCAGGAATGGCACTTACCTACCAAGAAAGAAATAACTCCAAGCTTGCTTGTTGGCTCAGTTTTGTTTGGAATTGGTTGGGGGTTAGTAGGTCTTTGTCCAGGCCCTGCTCTGGTGTCTCTTTCTAAGGGGCAAGTAGAAATTTTTATTTTTGTGGCCAATATGATTTTTGGGATGATCCTTTTTCGTCTTTTAAATAAGATTTTTAATTTTAAAAGGTAAACAGACGAATAAAATAAGGGGTTATTAACTGACAGTTGAAACCTTAGACAAAGCATTCCATAATTTGACAAAATGGACAATTTTTTAACAATAAAACAAGCGGCTGATTTGCCAGGAGTTTCCCTAGAACTTTAAGAAGATGGGAGTCTGAGGGGCGATTAATTCCAGACGAGAGAACTTATGGCAATCAAAGACCCTATAAGCTGTCGTCAATAAGGCCAGACTTATTAAGAACGAATAAAATTAAAAAGACTATCGCCTATGCCAGAGTTTCTTCGCATGACCAAAAAGAGGATTTAGAGAGGCAAAAAAAATGCTGGAACTATTTTGTAGTGCGAATGCTTGGAGCTTTAAACTCATTTCTGATCTAGGTTCTGGGATGAATTATTATAAAAAAGGCCTAAAAAATTTAATTTCCAATATTTTAGAAAATAATGTTGGACGGTTGGTTATAACCCATAAAGATAGACTTTTACGTTTTGGTGCGGAGTTAATCTTTTCTATTTGTGAGTCCAAAAACGTAGAAGTTCTAATTTTAAATAAAGGTGAAGAGACAACGTTTGAAGAAGATTTGCCAAAAGATATTCTGGAGATAATGACAGTTTTCTCAGAAAGACTATATGGAAGTAGAAGTCATAAAAGCAAAAAGATAATCGAAAATATGAAAAAGGCGCTCGAAGATGCAGATCGCCCATAAAATAGAAATTTATCCCAATAATATCCAAAAAACGTATTTGAACAAATGTTTTGGTGTTTCTCGATTTGCATATAATTGGGCATTAGCTAAGTGGCAAGAAAAGTATAAGAATAAAGAAAAGACTTCTGGAATGTCTCTGAAGAAAGAATTTAATGTTCTTAAAAAAGAACAATATCCTTGGACAAAAGAAGTCACCAAATGGGCCTGTCAGCAACCGTTTTTAGATTTGCAAAATGCTTTCAATAAGTTCTTTAAAAAGCAAGGTGGTTATCCAAAGTTTAAAAAAAAAGGCAAGCCTAACGACAGTTTTTATATTTCAAACGAGTCTTTCAAGGTCGAAAACTTTTCTTTGAAACTCCCTTTGTTGAAATCAAAAATTAAAATGTCGGAGACAATTAGATTTAGCGGAAAAATTAATTCAGCTACCTTATCTAAAAGAGCAAATAGATATTTTGCCTCTTTTCAAATTGAGATAGTAGAGCAAACGAAAAAAGAGCTACCTCAAAAATCAGTAGGTATTGATGTAGGCATAAACTCTTTATTTGTCACAAGTGATGGCCATGAAGTTTGTGGAATAAAACCCTTAAGAAATAATTTAAGAAAATTAAAAAGATACTCTAGACAACTTTCTAAAAAAATTAGAGGCTCTAAAAACAGTCAAAAAGCGAAAACCAAGCTTGCAAAGCTGCATTTTAGAATCTCTAACCAAAGGGAAGATATTCTCCATAAGTTCACTAGCTTTTTGTGTTTAAGTTATTCTATTCTTAATGTTGAGGATTTAGCTGCTAAAAACATGGTTAAAAACCGTAAATTAGCACTAGCTATTTCGGACATTGGCATTGGAAAATTTAAAAGGCAACTTGAGTACAAGAGTACAATTTATGGGAATGTGTTAAATTTTGCAGATAGATTTTACCCATCTTCAAAATTATGTTCAAAGTGTGGGCATAAAAAAGAAGATTTAAAACTATCTGATAGAGTTTTTAAATGTGAAAAATGTGAATTAGAAATTAATCGAGATTTTAATGCAAGTTTAAATCTTAATAAAATAGGTGAAGCACTCACCGAATTTACGCCTGTGGAGATAACGGCTCTGCGAAGTAAGATTTTTCCTTACTTCGCATCCAGTATCGTTGAATCAGGAATTAAACACCAAAAATTGGCTTGTTCAAGTTTGGGTAAGTTTTAAGGAGCGGATCAATTAGGTTTACTTAGGATAACTATTCCAAAAGAAAAAGAACTTTTTACCTTGGTTGTCGGAAAAGACGAAGCAAACGACGTAATGAAAAAAATTATTTCTTGGGCAAAATTAGATCGTCCTGGACGAGGATTTATTTGGCAAACCCCCATTGAAAAAGGGATCATTAATTTTAAAACTTCCGAAAAATCTTTAGGAAGGGCCGCTGGACTTGAGCAAATTATTTCTGCTATTGATTCCTTAAAAGGGTCACTCAAGTGGAGACAGGAACACTTTTCTTCTGATTTTTTAAAAAAACGAAATTACTTCCATGGCAAAGAAATTTTTATTCAACTAGAAGAAGGAATGTCTTCTAGTCTCTCTAAAATAATGTCCAAAATTGGTATTAAAGGTGCCACGATTCAGTCCTTAAAAACACTTTCCGCTTGTCTAAAGGAAGATCATATTGTTATCCCTCAAGAATTATTAAGGATAGTTCTAAACCCACAGCAAGAGGCCATTTTTTGAATCTATCCCAAAAGACTTTCCTTATCATATATTTGAATTAAGGGTATTACGGGCGTTTAATTATACAAGAAAAAAATAAAATATATAAAAGAAAATTTTAGACTAAAAGGAAAAATAACATGAAATATCTTGTAACAGGAGGATGCGGATTTTTAGGAAGTAATTTGGCCTCTGAAATTCTTAAACGAGGAGAAGATCTTTTTATATTTGATAATTTTTTTAGACCAGGAACAGAGAAAAATTTTGAATGGCTTAAAACAAAAGGAAAGTTTGTTTTTTTAAGAGGAGATATAAGGAATTTTTATGACATAGAAACTGCAGTAAAATTATCAAAACCTGATGTTATTTTTCATGTTGCAGGGCAAGTAGCAATGACAACTTCATTAGAACATCCAAGAATAGATTTTGAAACAAATTCTTTAGGTACTTTTAATTTACTCGAATCGGTAAAAAACCATTCTTTAGATTCTATTGTTGTCTATTCTTCTACCAACAAAGTCTATGGAGATTTAGAGAACTTAAATTACAATGAAAGTGATTCACGATACTCTCTTGTTGATTATCCAAATGGTATCCCAGAATCTATACCATTAGACTTCAGGACACCTTACGGCTGCTCTAAAGGTAGTGCGGATCAATATATAAAGGATGCATTTCGTTGTTTTGGAATTAAAACAATTGTTTTTAGACATTCCTCTATTTATGGAAGTAGGCAATTTAGTTCTTCAGAGCAAGGATGGATTGGTTGGTTTGTTAAAAAAGCACTTGAATCAAAAAAAAATATTAACCAAGAAAGCTTTTCTATTTCTGGAACAGGAAAACAAGTAAGAGACGTTTTGTACTCTGAAGATCTAATTTCTTGTTATTTTAATGCAATCCAAAATATTAAAAAAACACAAGGAGAAGTTTACAATATTGGCGGAGGCCCTGATAATTCCTTGTCTCTTTTAGAACTTTTTGAAATTTTAGAAAATTTTTTAAATACAAAATTATACTATTCTAAATTATCGCCAAGAACATCTGATCAGAAAGTTTTTATAGCTGATATTTCAAAGGCCAAAAAACACTTTAACTGGTCACCGAAGGTTAATAAATTAAACGGATTAAAAAATATGATAGAATGGATCAAAAATACATGAAGACAATTTTATTGACAGGAGGAACAGGATATCTTGGCAGCTATATACTTAATAATCTGATATCAGATGATTCTTATAATTTTATCTGCCTAAAACGATCAACATCATCCCTTCACTTAATTGAAAAAAAAAATCAGAAAAATATTTTATTTTTAAATATTGAAGATAAGTCTTGGGAGAAAATTGCTTCCTCTCATCATATTGATATTGTTTTTCATTTGGCCACAAACTATGGAAGAGATAATGTAAATTTTAAATCTGTTTTAGATTCTAATTTCTACTTTCCTTTACAAGTTTTACAATTTTCCTTGAAATATAAAATTCCATATTTCATTAATACAGATACAGCTCTTCAAAAATTTACAAATAGTTATTCTCTTTCAAAAAAACAATTACTTGATTGGCTTTTTTTCCATAAAAGTAGAATCAAAGTTATAAATTTAGTTTTAGAAAGTACCTATGGACTTGATGATGGACAATTTATCTCTTACTTAATTCGAGAAATTTTAAATAATAAAGAGGAAATTAATATGACTAGAGGCACTCAACGTCGCGACTTTATTCATGTTAGCGATGTTCTGAGTGCTATCAACATAATTCTAAAAAACATAACCACAATTACATCTGATTTCAATGAATTTGGAATTGGAAGCGGAATAAATTATTCTATTAAAAACTTAGCTTTAAAAATAAAAAAAATAACAGACAATAATGCAACTAAAATAAATTTTGGGGCCATTCCCTTTCGAGATCATGAAGTTATGGATTCTATGGCACAAATAAGCAATCTTTGCTCTTTGGGATGGGAACCCATAATTGATATCGAAAAAGGTCTAAAAATGACTATTAACCTAATAAAAGAAAACAAATTATGAAAGAACTTTCGATCATTCTTCCTGCATACCTAGAAGAAGAAAATTTAAATCTATTACTTCCCAGAATAAATTCTGCTGCTCACGACTTATGCTCTTCGAACAATTATGAAATATTAATAATTGACACAGTTCTCCCTATGGATGGGACTCAAGTTATTGCTAAACAATATAATACTATTTATCTCAACAGAACTCCTTCCAACTCTTACGGAGACGCAATCCGAACAGGAATAAAAGCTGCACAAGGAAAGTGGACGATCTTCATGGATTCAGATGGATCTCATTATCCAGAATTTATAAAATCCTTATATCATCATAAAAGAGAAGATGGAATTATTATTGCTTCTCGATATATTAAACACGGAAGCACAGAAAATAATAGACTACTCATATTGATGAGCTACATAGTGAATCTTGGATACTCTCTTATTTTAAATATTAACTGCAAAGATATCTCTAACAGCTTTAAGTTATATAAGACAACTCATTTAAAAGAACTAAATCTAAAATGTCACAATTTTGATATTGTTGAAGAAATTTTGTATAAAATAATTAAAAAAAATCCTAAAATTAAATTAATAGAAATTCCCTTTACATTTAAACAAAGAATGTTTGGCAAAACAAAAAGAAATTTATTTATATTTATTTTTACATACATTATCACACTTATAAAGTTAAGATTTACAAAGTAAGACTTTTATCAATCTTCCAAATAATAACTTTTCTTAAATTACCTCTATCAGGAATCTCTCCTTCAAAAATTGGAGAAAAACATGTCGGTAAAATTTTGTTTAACTGCAACAAACTAGACAAATCAGAGCTTTGAACGTATTTAATTGAACCGCTGCATAATATTTTTGAAAAATCAGAAATATTAAAAATTTTCCCAGACGCGATAACATATTCAAGCGTGCAAGCCTCTCCATTCCCGACAACGCCAATAGATGCTAATGGCGCAGACAATCTTTCAGAAAACCATTTACCAGCATCTTTATACTCAAGTTTTTTAATTGTTTCTACAAAGTTATCTCCTGATTTATTTAAATATTCAATATTGCGAAAAGTATGCTTCACGGTGACCATTAGTGGAATAATTCTTTTATAAAAAGTTCTAACAAGCAAAAAAAAACAAAATGAAAATAAAAAAATATATGTCATTTTTAGGAATATTATTCTTCTTTTATTATTAATAGCTGTAAAAAAAGAACTTAGGCTGGGAAAAATATAATAAAACGCCTCACCTCCTAATATTATTGTTAGAAAAATATGAGGCCATAAATAAGAGACTCCACCGCCTTCATTTCTACTTGTATATACGACAAGAAAAAAATCTAACAAATAACAGACTATGACGGGTTTGTATTTTGTTTTCCATAACGAAAAAACACCAACAACAGCAGATAACGAAAAAAATTTAAACCACAAATTTGAATATACTTCTCTAAAAAGAGAGAATGAATGCTCTAGCTTTAAAAATTTACCTGAAAATGCAAAAAATGGATAAAAAAACAATGTTTTTACTACATTCCAACTATTATTAAACTCTAATGGAATAATTATTAAAAAGAATATTATTAAAAAATATAAAATAAACTTAATGGCGCTTTTCAAATCTTTTAAAAAATAAAATATTGTTGATCCTATTAATAAGCTTGCACCTTGTTGTTTTGATAAAACACAACATACACAAAAAAAAGCAACCATATATTGTTTGTGATTTTTAAAAATAAGAAAATACAACCCTAAAAAATAAAAAAAAAGCATTAATGAGTCTGATCGAATAGCAAGATAAGACATGTTGAAAAAAGGAAGTGCAAGAGTAATTCCTGAAAATAAAACAGAAACAAAAAGCGGGTTTTCTTTTTGTTTTAATTTAAAAATAATTAAAAATATAATTCCAATTGTAAAAAAAATAAAAAAGAGAGAACTTATTCTTCCAAAAATAAGTGGGTTTATAAAAAAAAAATTAAAATAATAAACAAAATAAAAAAAAACTGGAGGATACAAAGAATATAAATTTCCTTTCTTCCAATCACCATATATTGGTAGATTATTTTTTAGACGATTTACTACCCCAAGCATATCTCCATCTGTAGGGTCATTATCATATTTTAAAAAAAGAAAAGGAGTGGCCTCTAGCAAAAAAGAAAAAATACAAAAAACACTTAAAAATACCAGAATAGTCAAGCAAGAAATTTTCAAAAACTTAAAAGAATATATTCTCATACTTAACTCCGTTTCATAATAATCGAAATTATTTTCTTATATAAACAAATAATAACGAATAAAAATAAAATGCCATAAAGAAAAAATACTACCTTCAATGTTAAAGGGGAAAATATAACTTCTATACTATTCAAGCCTTCTTTGTTTAAAAAAATTCCTAAAAATGCTTTATTGACTTGAAAAATATTTTCTTCTTTTTGATTAACTATGGCCTTCAAAGCATGGTGATAATTCTGGGTTACGACTAAAACTTCTTTTTCGTTAGATTTTTTATTGATATCAATTTTAAATCCTTTTGGTGTAAATACAATTTCGTCATGAGGATTAGAAATAATTTTCAATCCAGAAATATCTATGTCCTTATCTACTAAAAAGAAATCACCAATAGATAATATCCTTTCAATTACATGATCAACAAATTCATTATCAGAAGAAAATTCTTTTCTGTGAAATTTATTTTCATGCATCAATTTTGCTGGAAAAATGACATTTTTCGTGTTAAAATGAAAATCTTTTTGTCTCCAATAAAATTCCCCTACCGTATTATCATATCCATGAGAAATTGGATTTTTATTAAAAAGCCAATTCACATCATCAGCTATTAAAATTTGACTTTTATATATTTTTTTTGATTTATAAGGATTTTTTAAAAAAACAGAACGTGACCTAAACACTTCACTAGATGAAAAAACACGCAGAGGTTTAGAAGAAGAAAAAAATAAAGGAATGAAATAAAGCATATTAGTAATCAAAATTCCCAAACCAACAAAACCATACATCTTAATCGAATTATTTTTTTTTTCTAAAAAATAAAAAAAACCAAAAGAGACTAACAATGATAGAATTAATAATGAATAAAATTTATTATAAGTGGCCCATCTAAAGCTCCCTATCATCGGAATTTTTAAAATAAAAGTATCAACGATGGTGTTTGTTGATAAAAAAACACCAATTGTTACTAGAACAACCCCATATAAAACAATTTTTTTATTTATTTTTTTTAGAAAAATATAATATATCCCAAAAGGAATTAATGGTAACCAATAAAGTAAAGTAAAATTCCACGATTTTTTATCTTTAACAAAAAGAGAAAAAAATGTTTCAAAAAAACTGGAAAAACCAGATCTATCTCTTATACTTATTGCTCTCATTCGAGGCTCAATTGTGATTAAATCTCCATAAAATTCCTTATATTGTAATTTCCATGCAACAAGCCCTTCCATATAAAAAACAAGATAAAAAACCACAGGAATTATAATAAAAAAAAATAAAAGATAAATATTTTTGATTATATTTTTTTTATTAAAAAGAAAAAAAATCATAAAAATAAAAAAAAAAACAAAAGACATCACATTTAAATAAAAATAACCTTTAATAAATATAGACGAAAGAAGAAAAGATTTACTCCCAACAACAAAAAAACTGTTTTTTTTGTTAAAAAAAATTAATTCTCCATAAAAATAAAATAATAACATAAAAAAACTATGCGAATATAAAAAAGAAATTTGCCCTAAAACAGGTATTAAAAGCAATGGCGCAGAAATTCCTACGATAACGGAGGACTTGGCCTTAGATAAAAAAAAATTAGAAAAATTGTACATTGACCAACAAAAAATTAAAATTGGTATATAAACTAAAAATTGAGATAACAAAAACGAATTAACAAAAGAACTAAACAAAATTAACAAGAGATCTATTGGCCCCCAAATACTTGAGGTCAAAAAATTAGTAAGTACAGGAATGCCCGACAAGACAAACGGGTTCCATCTTGGGATTTCAAAATATGAATTCCAAATATCACATGCATATAAAAAATGTATGCTGCTTGCATAAAATGTATCCCAACCAATATAAAAAATTCCAGTCAAAACTGGAAGAAAAATCAACAGACTTATAGCAAGAGGAATTAATAAATTCAAATCATACATTTTAACGATGAAAGTCTCTATCAACTTAAAAATATTATTCATCAACCATTTAATTTTTTCAAAATTTCTAATTTTAAATCTCATAAAATTCGCTACTTTGTCTTTTCTTGATTATTGCTTTCAAAATATAATTTAGATTCAACAAAAAAAGGATGAGATATAGTCAAATCTGGTGTTTGAAATTTTTTCTTCAAGCGGCCACCTGTTTATTTTTTTCTTCAATGCCATTTTTAAATTTGATTCCAGTTAATACTTTTTCTAAATG
>Ga0138256_10009127_pt1 | contig 10402 bp, 7 predicted proteins | sample KNB2016incub_MG_FD_105486 | JGI IMG/M metagenome (GOLD analysis project Ga0138256, IMG submission 105486) | Active sludge microbial communities from wastewater in Klosterneuburg, Austria - KNB2014incub_MG | ecosystem: Engineered > WWTP > Activated sludge > Unclassified | place: Austria... | reverse complement strand
TTTTGTTGGCCTATTCTATGGCAATTCCCTTTCGCTTGGGAGGAGAATTTTTACTCGATTTGATTCCGCCTTTGCGGCAATTTCGTTCGCTCGGCCGATTTGCCTGGGTATTTTATTTTGTGTTCAGTGTGTTTGGTTTTTACTTTCTCTGGTTATCTGCAAGATGGCTACGGCTAAAGAAAAGATATTTTGCTTCCACATTACTTCTTACATTATTCATTCTCATTCAACTAACTGAAAGTGTTTTTCAATTCAAAGCGATTGCTCTTGATTGTACGAAATCGCCCAATTATTTCAATGCTTCCACATTACCGCAAGAGTATTCTGAACTGATCAACCAAGTGAATCTTATCAAGCAGGAATATCAGTGCTTGGTTCCAATTCCATTTTATCTGATTGGGAGCGATAATTTCACAACTGCTGATGCACATGAAAGTTTAAAAGCTTCAATGGTGATATCCTATTGGTGCAATGTTCCACTACTCGCATCTTCAGCAGCACGATCCCCGATTGCTGAAGCCAGAAATGTTTTGCAATTCTTTTCTCCAGAGTTTATTTCGAAATCAATTCAACAAGACTTGCCAGATAAAAAACCTTTCCTCCTGCTTAAAACCTTAGAAGATGCTGATGAGCAGGAAAATTACTGGTTATCCAGATCTGTTAAAATTTGGGGAAATTCTGTTTTTATATTGTATCGTCTGGAATACGATTCTGTATTTAAATCCCGGGCAGAATATTTTCTGAATGAATTTGAAAATAAAAATATAGAAACTCTCAAACAGAAAACTGAATGGATCACCAGCGAACCGGGCTATTTTTATTCAAATGGTTTTGATTCTGGGGAACAGTCAATTCACCGCTATGGACAAGGCGGAATAAGAGGCACTAAAAATTACGACACGAAACTTCTGGAAAACGAATTGCTTCCACTCATTCCGGAAACAGAATATGAACTTTCACTTTGGTTTTATACAGCTCAAGAAGCAAGTACTCAAATTGATCTTGTATTGATTTCTGAAGACACGAGCAACCATTCATTTCAAATACTCTTCACTTCTACTCCTGCAAAGGCAAAAATTATCGATGGAGACTGGTCCTTAATCCGTCAGCGCTTTACAATTCATGAAAAAGACTTGAAATACACCCTGCTTTTCAAACGGGATCCTCATTCTAAGCAACAGTTTTTTGCTGATGAATTACTGATCCGACCTTCACATATGGATGTATCATTCATAGAGAATAGGAGTGTTGAAGGAAGTATACTGTCAATAATCAAAAATAATTTACGAATAAAACGTTCGGCGGATAAATAGTTCTATTTTCATGTCCTTGGCGCAAAGAATTGTCAAGTGGTGCGCAAAAATCAGTCAAATCTATTCAGCCGGAGTATGATATGTCTCACTAAAATTTATTTACATTTGGAAATCAGATTCATGAATACCAAAACGTAATAAAGGCAAATTTCTGATCCATCAGTTGCGAATTATGCAAAGCAAGGACTGTCGTAAAAGTAAATATTCCATATACACTATATTCGTATTTCTGATCACTTGTTTCTTCTACAATGGGGAGAATCGCAGAGATCAGATCATGAGCGATGTAATTTCGTATTACGGATATTTACCCGCAATGTTTATTTATCACGATGTTTCTCTTTCATTTATTGATGCCGATCGTGAAGCTTTCAAAGATCAGTACTGGCCCGAAACAACACCGGAAGGCAAACATGTACTAAAAACAACAATGGGTCTTGGTATATTGTATATGCCCTTTTTCTTTTTGGCACATGTGTATGCAAAATTTTCACATTATGCGGCAGATGGATTTTCAAGGCCTTATCACACAGCATTGGTCATAAGTTGTTTTTTTTATTTAATGATTGGGTTATGGTATTTGCGTAAATTATTGCTTCGGTACTTTACAGATAACATTACTGCGTTAACTCTGCTTGGTGTCTATTTTGGCACAAACCTGGTTTGGTATTCTACACGTGAGGCTGCCATGTCGCATGCATTTCTATTTTCTATTATAAGTATTTATTTATACTTCACAGTGTTGTGGCATGAAAAACCAGACTGGAAAAACACTATTGTTGTTGGTGTATTGATCGGCTTGGCAATTCTGATTCGGCCGACAATGGCCATCCTTTCATTGCCCTTCCTCTTCTTTAATGTGAGTTCGTGGAAAACATTTACAGATAAAATAATACTTTTTCTGAAGAATTGGCCACTGATTTTACTGATGATTTTGTGCATTCTACTTTGTACTGTACCACAATTAATTTACTGGCATGCTGTCACGGGTCATTGGGTATATTATTCCTATACTGCTGAACGATTCTTTTTTAGTGATCCGCATGTACTTGACGGACTCTTCAGTTATAGAAAAGGCTGGTTGTTGTATACACCAATTATGTTTTTTTCAATTTTCGGAATTCTTCTTTTTCGCCCGATTGTTCGTCAATTCAACATCGGAATATTTCTGACTCTTGGGATTTGCATCTATGTATTTTTTAGCTGGTGGTCCTGGTGGTATGGCGGATCATTTGGACAACGTCCGATGGTAGATTTATACGGATTGTTAGCCATCCCTTTTGCTTCCTGTCTGGATTGGATCAAGAATAAAAAAGTGATCAAATGGATTTCTGTTCCTGTACTATTATGCTTTGTTGCCTTGAACTTATTTCAAAACTGGCAATTCAGTAAAGGATTGATTTCTATGGATGGAATGACAAAAAAATTATATTTCATGGGATTTTTCAGCACAGAAGCCCAAGGTGAATGGTGGGCGAATATGGAACGGCCCGATTACGACAGAGCAAGAGCCGGTCTGCCTTATAATTTACCACCGACCCTACCGGGTAGAGCTTATTTCTACCTTCAGGATTTCGAAATGGAACCACATGACATTCCCGGGATCACTTCTGAAATGAAAAAAGACGGGATTTATTCCTACCAGCTTAGTAAGGACAATCCATTTACTTATCCATATACATTTTCAATGCAGGATCTAAATTCAAAGTGGGCGGATAGTGTTTTTGTGACCGCTGACATTTTCTGCCAGGAACAACTCAATCCCGGTGATTTACTTTTTGCATTCTCTTCTGAAAACGATTCTGGAGTCACTGCTTATGTTTCTGAGGATGTAGTTAAAACTACTGCTGTTCCTGTGAACAGTTGGCAGAAAATTCATGGCGAAGTAAAATACTTTTACCGTCCGCATGAAGAAAAAGGAAAGATGTATTTTTGGTACAAAGGAATGAAAACACTTTATATCGATAATATACACATCGAGTTTAAGAGGGTCGTTGTTGTAAAGTGACGGGGGACGGGGGACGGGGGACGCAAAATTCCAATTGATCAGCAACAATTTCCCACCCGAATTTTTCTGCGAAACAAAAATTTCGTGTGCCTGCTTCTATTGATCAAACACCAAATTGAGCAAGATGATGATTGAGGTGTTTGTAGAACATATTGTTCCATTCCGTCTTATTCAATTTCCCAAAGGAGTGCGATACTTTTCCATCGAATTCTGATTCACCCAATTGTTGTGTCTTGTTTATATAATCCACCAATCTCTTTTTTTCAATTTCAAAATTTCTCTCTTCCTTTATTAGAAACTGAGGTGCTGTTGGATTGTTTTTTTTGTACCCCTTTTCTCCAACAACTGAAGATTTCACCAATAGCTTTAATACCAATTTCATGAATGCATTCGGTTTTTGATGTTTATCTTCATAAATCAACTCATAGGTTACGTTGCAATGCGCCAGCATCTGGGACACATTCATTTTACCCCAAAGCGCTTTCGTTTCAGGATTCAATTTATTGATTCTATCAATTACTTCGACAGCATCCGATTGTTTAAACACGTTTTTCATTTCAAATTGATTCTATAAAGAACTATTTCTTACAATATGATTTCGATGCTTCTACCGGGAGTTTATTTTCAATGTCAACATCATTCAGGCTTTTACTTCCACCCCATGAAAATATTCTTTCAAATAGTGGTAATAGTCTGGATGACTTTATTCGCTCGTAAAAATATACTTCGTGTTCCTTTTCTTTAATCCCCATTTCATATAAAACTTTATCATGCTCTTTAATTTCAAGTTGATCAAAGTAGTGCATCATTCGAAAATACTCGCAAACATTACCACTTTCCAAACGGCCTGCAAAATAATAAGGCATAAACCAACCTATAACATAACAGCTATAGGAAATAATTTTACCGATTAAATGAAAACGTAACTCATAATATTTCGAAACAGGAATACCGTATTTGCTCATAATGGCCAATACTTCTTTTCGATGATTCCACTCATCCATTTCAATTTGATGAATCGCTTTCTTCTCAAGAATATTCTTTACGGAACCTGCATGTCCCTGATATGCAAACGCAGCGGCCTTTTCTGCAGAGTATGCTCTTTGGAGCAGATCAACTAATTTCGGGTGATTTAATTTCATTGAAATTGAATCGAGGTTTTAAGAATCAAAAGAGCCGGTGCTTTGAAAATATATTTCGAGGAAAAAGCGAAAGCACCTTTTTTACAATATGAATACAAAGGTATTAAAATTAAAAGAAACCTGATTTAGGCTTTCCCAACAAATTGAGATTTACCATGAATGATTACAACCTACTCATCCAATTTTCATTTGATTAATTCAGATTACGACATCTTGTCCGCTTCAAGATAATCCTTCAATGAAACATTAAGAATATGATTCCATCCCTCACGGAAATTTTCAATTGCAAAATCCGGGTTCGCTTTTGGAAATGTTTCAATTCCGGAATGAGTCAATCTCACCTCGGTTTTATTCCCCTGTTCATTCAATTCAAATGAAACATAGGAAATACCAGCATATCCTTCGTACCGCCAACTGTACATCAATTTCCTCTCATTAACAACTTCTGTCACTTCACATACATGAAGATATTGAATCCCCTCTTCGGGTCCGCCCATAAACTGAAATGTAAACCCAATTTCCGCTTTAAAATCAGCTAGATTAAAATACCACTGTTTCATTTCATTTTTGTCAGTGATTGCTTTCCAAACTTTTGAAACCGGCGCATCCAATGTTCTCTCTAGAATGATTGGTTCTGTTTTCATACTCTTATTAATTTATTACTTTTTAGTTGCATGAATTCTCATTTGATTTTCTGAGTTTGAATCCAATCAATGCAATTTAAGCGTCTTCCTCTTTACATTTTGTTGGATCAAAAAAGCAAGTTCAAGAACTAGTTGAAAGGGATTTCATTTTGTTTGGGTTTTCCTGGCTCGTGGACTCCCATCTGTTCATTCGCAAATAAAATTATAATATTTCGGGAAATGTACTACTTCCGAATTAGAAATTGTGCGAAAGTGTACTCACCTCCAATTTAATCTTTTAATATTCTTCCCAGATTGCTAAACGTTTCAAATGGTCCATTGGCGGCAAACATATTGGCAACCCATGCCGGAATACTTCCACCGGGATCTAATTCCAGCAAATACTCAATTGAGATGGTTTTCTCCGTTGGCATTCTTACCTTCCAATGTGCGGAATAATGTGCAATTGCTTCGGCTCCATCTGTGGGAACAAAATCCGTTTCAGTATGGCCGGTTATAGTTATAAACTCCGGAATACTATCAGTATTTATCTCAACATGAATTCGACCTTCACGATTCGACATCGGCCAGGGCAAGAGAGTCTCCGTAAAATAGACGTATTCGAGGTCTGAAATTCTATGAACCAGGCTGCAATTTTTGGCATGATAAATCCACGTGGTAAAACTCGAAACATCCGTTAGTATTTTGATCAGCTTATCGAAATTACCCGGAAGTATACATTCAACCCGAATAGCCTTATAGATTGAATTGGGCACCGGAGAAGAAAATACTTTTATATCATCCTGGTCCTTCTCCAATTTCCATGTGTATTGTGCTGAAGATAAGCATGGAAGAAAAAAAAAGGCGATATACAAACAAATTCTCATTATCCGGCCATCCATTTAATTTGGCAATGCAAACTTAAGATTGCCCTTCATATAAACAAATGATCCTGACATATTTCAAGCCGGAATTTAAGATGCATAGTTTTTTATATAATGTCGAAAATGGTCAAAGACAAATTATTTTATGGACATAAAACAAAATATTTTCGCTGATCCAGAGTAGTAATTTGAACACATTTAATCCACAAACCATGGCATCAATTCAAAATACAATTTAAAAAATAGCTATAAAAAAAGTGTGAATTGTGTAAACTATTAGTAAAATTATGTAACACAATTTTTTATTTAGTTCTGACCTTTGATCGAAGGTTGAATTAACACTATCCAAATCCCAAGACTATGCCCTGGACCAACAAGAAATTTCCGGAATCCATGAAGAAGTTGACTGCAGAAGTTAGAAACAAAGCTATTTCAATTGGAAATGCTTTACTAAAAGAAAACAAAAAAATGAAAGAAGGGATTGCAATCGCTACCGCAATCAAAAATGCAAAAGCATTTGTAGCAAAGAAAACTAAAAAGAAAAGCCCTCTGAAAAAACAGGTAAAAGCGACAGTAAAAAAGAAAATAAAAGTTGCTGTGAAAAAGAAATCCAAAGTTATTGCAGCGAAAAAATCCAAACCTGTAAATTCTAAAAAGATAAAAAAATCAGCGTCAAAAAATGCCACAGGCTCGTTGATGATCAAATCAAAAAAAAGTACGGCAAAGAAAGTTAAAAACAAAGTGAGTAGTGAAAGTAAAACGAAACTCAACAAGTCAAAAGACAAGGTTCAAAATTTAAAAAAATCAGCTCCGGCAATTGCACCAAAGAAAAAATCAAAAAAGATTGCTTCGCTGAAATTCGCTGAGCCAACAAAAGAGCAGTTTTTAAAAACTCCTCCAGCAAAAAAAATAAATCCGACAATTGAAAATATTGATTTAACGGTGTCGGAACCTACTGTTCCGGAAATAATTCTTCATGGAGAAGACCTGAATTTTATACCGGAAACGGGAGATGCTTCACCTCTTACACCGGTAGAAGAACACCAAATCGAAAATATTTTCCACCACAAGGAAGAATTTGCAATGCATCAGGAAAACCAGAAAGTTAAAGAGGCAATGTCGTCCCGTAAAAACACAGCCCGATTCTTCCGGAAAAGAGGTAGAAGATAACAGGAAATTAAAATGTGACGGAGCCTACTCCGGAACAAACTACTATTAAAAAGGCCCGGCAGGAAATTAGTTCCGACCGGGCCTTTTTTGCAATCAACAATTTAATTCTGAATCATCAGTCGTTGTGCAATTGATCCACATCGTACGATGTAAATACCTGTACTGAATGATTCGGTATTTAATGCCACGAATGATTTACCGGAACACGTATACACAAGCTGACCAACAGGATTGTATATTTCAAGTTCCTGTCCGGAACTATCATTCATGCGAATAAATACTTCAGCACTTGCAGGGTTTGGATATACGGTAATCGATGCTGTAGCTGTTTGAGTATCCGTAATTCCGGTATTCAAATTGTTGTTTGCAGCAAACGTTGGGGTCTGAATGACAAAACTTCCGGTTCCATTGGGGACACGGGCATACCCATAATCTGTTGTTTGTGCTCCAAAAACTACCTGATCTGCAATCGCTCTGGAAGCATCCAACAGGTATATGTCTTCTCCGCTTCCTGACAACTTGAAGTTTGTGTGGAAGGACCCCTGACTACTGTCTTCATCAGCCCAGATAATCAGATAATCATTCGCTGGAATGACAGTGTTCGCTGGGATTGTCCATTTGTCGACATTGTAATAATCATCTGTCAAATAATATCCACTGATGTCTACTGGTTGAGAGGAATTATTGTAAAGCTCGATCCAATCATCGTACTCACCTAAACTATCTGAAGCAGTTGTTGAATTCGATGCCATGACTTCATTTATCACAACAGCGGTATTTGCAGAAGCAAGTGGTGCGGCAAAATAGATAAAGACATTGTGTTCTGCTCCTGCAGGCAGATAGGTAAGGGTTTTTGCCGTATTCGCAGATGCAGCTTCAATATAATAGCGTACCCATTCACCGCTTTCTTGCCCGGGAATAGTTGCACCATAAATACCATCGCCGGCCAGGCTATCATTGTGATTGCCATCATCGAACATCAAGACTTTCGTAAAGTTACCTACAATACCTACAGAATAATAAAGATTGACATGGTCAATTCCATTCGTGCTCGAAACACTGGCCTGTACATTTACATCCTGCATTGACAGCGGTTGATTCCAGGCAATCCCATTTGTAAAATAAGGAGCATCTGATATCTGAGGACCACTAACATTCACTTCAGAATTATTCATCATATAATTCTTTCGTGTAAGAAGAAAATCTTTGACTTCTTCGACGCCGGTAGTAAACTGAGAGTAGGTATAGATTTTTTTACTGTCATTTTGCACCATCGTATCAATTGCACTTTCATATTCATTAATGATTTGGTATGCAGAAGCTGTATCCAAATCTTCTTCAATCAAAGTGCGCATGTGTGCCAGGTAACGTTGACGCCATTCCGGTCTGGCGAGAATTTTATTCAGCAATGGATAATTCACATTTGTCTCATGGTAAAAAGGACTCCAGGAGGTTGCGAGATTTAATTCCAACGCACTATTTCCGTCGTATTCCTGAGGAGTAATTCGTCCTGTTTCTTTTTCATAGTACAAATAGTAATCCATCTTGCCTTTGTACACATAACTATCGTCATCACAAAATAAAATCTCACTGGCAAGAAACCAAAGAGTACGATCGATGTCAAGCACATTTGGTAACAAGGAATCCAAAGCCGCCGGTGTACTGTTATTCAAAACATCGCAAGTGTTTACGAGATCATCCCATGGATTTGGCTTCTCAGCTGATTTCAACTGATAATAGGGCTGAAAATCTGATGTATCCGCTCCGAGATAATTGAGAGCAGCAGTACCATCACCCCAGCCTCCTCCCATTCCACCACCGGAACGGTCAGCTCTCCAATTGGTTCCATTATTCGTCATGAACCACTCCTTTAGAAAATCACTGTTCAATTGCTGCACCATCGGATACACTCCCCAGTTTCCACCATTGATGTATAATTTTACAAATGCAGATTTTGCAGTCGGAATATGTTTCTTGATTTGACGTTGATAAAATATTTCATGGATGAATGAAGGATCCTGAAAACAATTATTCAGATTGAGAATATTGTATCCCATTATATCCTGATTCGGGATGAATGAATCCATGGTAATGTTGAAGGATTTCTTTTGGGAATTTTGAACACCGGAATATGATGTTTGACCTTTAAATCGAACACCTACACTGTCGTATACAATTCCATCAACTGTCATGGTTGCAGGAAGATCTATTTTACTCTGATAATTCTGGGTAAGCTGGGTCCAGTAATTGCTCTGTGAAAAATCCAAATAGATGTTTCGCATTGTACTCTGTTCAAAAAGTCCGGTATTCAATCGATCACCTGTGAGCAACATTCTACCGTCAGGACTCAGATGCATCTCGTCAGGCAGACTCTGTCCATACATTGTAGTTGAAAAAACGGTGCAAGTGGCCAAGGAAAGTTTCAGCGCTTGTTTTTGATAAAAATTCATAGTTTATGCTTTTGAGAGCCTAAACATATAGCTTTTGTTAATTAAATGTGAATTAATGAGGTAAAAAATAGTCGGACAGCGGTAAATAAACTAAAAAGAGGTCATACCCTTGATTCCTTTCTTTCCTGTCAGGATATCAAAATACACGGATAAATGTTGACCTGTGGCCCTTGTCCGAAGATTATGAATTTTATAAAAAGTGTTTTTTTAGGAATAATCTGAAAGAACTATATTTTGAAATTTGTTCCTCAGAATGAAAAATTAAATCGAATCCGGATCTGAATTATTTTAAAATAAGTTTTGCGCATTTTACTACGCTACCGGAAATCGCTCTAACAAAATAGATTCCCTTACCTGGAATTCCATTCGCAGTCGGAGAAAGTACAAAGGATCGTTCAGTCTCAGCGTTCAGCAATTCTGAAAAGTATTCCTTGCCATTCAAATCGTAAATTACAATGGAAATTGGTTGTTCCGTTTGTGAAGAAATTGCAAATGTAAGTTCTTCACCGGAGCTTGGATTGGGATATATATTTAAATTAAAATCTACGCTTCTTGTTAATGTTACCGAAACCGGTTCAGAGTAAGTAGTTCTGCCATCAAAATCTGTCTGCTTCAAACGATAATAAGAACGTCCTTCGTAAGGCTGGATATCTTCTGTTGAATAATTGAGAAGAGTTGTACTGTTCCCACCATTTGCTTTTGATTCAACGTCGCAAAGCTTTTCATAAAATTCAGCATCACGTGATTTTTCAATCGTAAAGAAACTATTATTTCGCTCGGAGGCTGTGCCCCAGTTCAATGTCACAATTTCG
>Ga0138256_10009125_pt1 | contig 10406 bp, 5 predicted proteins | sample KNB2016incub_MG_FD_105486 | JGI IMG/M metagenome (GOLD analysis project Ga0138256, IMG submission 105486) | Active sludge microbial communities from wastewater in Klosterneuburg, Austria - KNB2014incub_MG | ecosystem: Engineered > WWTP > Activated sludge > Unclassified | place: Austria... | reverse complement strand
GGCCTAAGCGAGGTCACTACCACATGCAGGTGGAAACCTTGGTCGCCGACCCGGCCTCTACAGGGGAGGGGGAAATTACAACAATACACACCCGTCGTTTGGAACGGGATATCCGAAAGTATCCCGAACTTTGGCTTTGGACCCACCGCCGTTGGAAACATAAGCGGCCGTCAACTGTTGCATAGTCGTGCGAACCGAAAAAGAACTCATCCTCGCCACAAAGCCTTTCGCCCAAGAGATCCGGTGGAAGAGCTGGTGGCATTTGTTCACCACCGGCGCGGTGCTGGGGGGACTGTACTTCGGCATCTTCTGGCCTTCCACACCGCTGTGGTTGAGGATAGTCTGCAGTGTGCTGGCAGGCCTCACCATCGCACGGATGTTCATCATCTATCATGATCACCAGCACAAGGCCATCCTGCAGAACAGCCGATTCGCCGATGTGGTGATGACGCTCTGGGGCTTGTTCATCCTGGCGCCCACCAGCATCTGGCAGCGCTCCCACGACCATCACCACAAGCACAACTCGAAGCTGTATACCAGCAGCATCGGCTCCTACCCCATCGTGACCAAAGAGAAGTACATGAGCATGACACGGGGGGAACGGGCAGTATACAACTTCACCCGGCACCCGCTCACCATCGCCTTCGGATACCTCTTCGTGTTCATCTATGGCATGTGCGTGCGCAGCTTCCTGAACAACCGGGACAAGCACTGGGATTCGTTGCTGGCCCTCATCCTGCACGTGGTGCTGGGCTTCGGCATCGCCTGGTTCCTGGGCTGGACCGCCTTCATCCTTGGCTTCATCACGCCGGCATTGATCGCGTTGGGCTTGGGCGCATACCTCTTCTACGCGCAGCACAACTTCCCCACCGCCACCTTCGCGGACAAGGACGGTTGGAGCTATGTGAATGCGGCCCTGGGCAGCAGCAGCTACATGCGCCTGAATCCGGTCATGCATTGGTTCACGGGGAACATCGGCTACCACCACATACACCACCTCAACGCGCGCATCCCGTTTTACCGGTTACCCGAAGTGTACAAGGCCATTCCTGAGTTGCAGAACGCAAAAACGACCTCGTTGATGCCGGGAGAGATCATCCGCTGCCTGCGCTTGAAGGTGTGGGACCCGGACCTTGGCCGAATGATCAGCCGACGGGAACTCGCCATGTGACCTTCGTGTATAAAAGAAGCCCCCGGACGAACTCCGGGGGCTTCTTTATTCAACGGTGTTCCTGCCTTAATTCAAGATCAAGGTGATCTCTCCCACCGGCGGTGCATCCACCACGCGCAAGGCTTTGGAATACCCCAGGATGAACTGGATGGTCGAGTTCCGGGGGCCTTGTTCGGTGGGTCGGGTCATGGTCTTTTTGGTGGCACGTGTATTTCTCCGAAGCGTAGAGTGTGTCATTCGCACATGGTTTAGTGGTCTGGTTGAGCAACGGTGAAGGTCATCGGGCTATTGTATGCCATCAAAAAAGAAGCAGCGGGTCCTTCGGTAAGGACCCGCTGCTCGTTCAGATAAGTGAAGGTCAGGCGCGATCCAGCACCATGCTGTGCTGCTTGATCATCTTGCGCATGTTGATCAAGGCGTAACGCATGCGCCCCAGAGCGGTATTGATGCTCACATCGGTGTGCTCGGCGATCTCCTTGAAGCTCATGGCCAAGTACGTGCGCATGATCACCACCTCGCGCTGCTCTTCCGGAAGGTGGTCGATGAGCTTGCGTACATCCTCATCAACCTGCACGTTCACCCATTGCTGCTCCACGTTCTTGCCGGGCTGGGCAATGGTGGCAAAGACATCATGGTCGTCATTGCTGCGCACCAAAGGCATCTTCTTGTTGCGGCGGAAGTGGTCGATCACCAAGTTGTGGGCGATGCGCATGACCCAAGGGAGGAACTTGCCCTCCTCGTTGTACTTGCCGCACTTCAGGGTGTGCACGACTTTGATGAACACCTCTTGGAACAGATCTTCGGTCAGCTCCCGATCCCGGACAAGCAAGTACACGTGCGACCAGACCTTCCGCTTGTGGCGGTGCAGCAACTGTTCAAAGGCCTTTTCTTGGCCTTCGAGGTAAGCACGTACAAGTTCTTGGTCGCTCAACACACCCGCCTTGGCGGAACTAACGTTCTTGGATAGCATGGCCTTCCCTTTTTGGTCCGTAATGGATCGAAAACTGTAGGGGTAGAGGTCCTTGCTATCGAAGTGGGGGTGTTAGTGAAGGGTCAGCGGTGCTTGACCCAAGAGTGGGCTTGTAAGGTAGTAGACGGGTCCGGGAGCAGCAACGTTGCCTCAGGGCAACTTATTGTTCACCGGCGCACTTCTTCGACCTTGATGCGTTCCAAAGATAAGTCCACCTCATCGGCAGGGCAAGCCGATGCCTAAATTCGCGCCGCCTTTGCCTGAACCTGGAACCATCGGAACTGAACACACTGCGGCCCCAAGCCGTGGCGTCCCATCACGCCGTACTACGAAAGGGCTCATTCAAGTGCAAGGGACCCGGGTCCACAACCTGAAGAACATCGATGTGGACATTCCCCGGGGCCGGCTGGTAGTGATCACCGGGCTCAGTGGAAGCGGTAAGAGCAGCTTGGCGTTCGATACACTTTACGCCGAAGGTCAGCGGCGCTATGTGGAGAGCTTGAGCAGCTATGCGCGCCAGTTCATGGGGCGGTTGGAAAAACCCGATGTGGACCGCATCATCGGCATCAGCCCGGCGATCGCCATTGAGCAGAAGGTGATGACCAGCAACCCACGGAGCACCGTGGGTACCAGTACGGAGGTGTACGATCACTTGAAGTTGCTGTTCGCGCGGGCCGGTCATACCCTTTCGCCGGCCAGCGGCCAAGAAGTGAAGCGGAACACCATTGAGGACGTGGTGGCGGGAGTGAACAGCTTTGCCCCCGGAAGTACGGTCCTGCTGCTGGCACCGATCCATATCCCCAGCGGTCGCACGATCAAGGAACACCTGGACATCCTTCAGCAGCAAGGTTTCGCACGGGTGCATGATGGTACGGAGGTCCATCGCATCGAAGCGCTTCTGGGCGATCGGAAGGCATTGAAGGGAAAGTGGTTCCTGGTGATCGACCGCTTGACGGTGGCCCCCGGGGACACCGAGGGTGAAAGCCGCGTGGCGGACAGTGCGGAATCGGCCTACTTCGAAGGGCAGGGTGAATTGATCCTGCTGGGCGAGGATGGGCGCCAGATGGGCTTCAGCGACAAGTTCGAAGCGGACGGCATCACCTTCGAGGAACCCACACCGAACCTCTTCAGTTTCAACGACCCTGTGGGTGCCTGCCCCACCTGCGAAGGGTACGGCAGTGTGATCGGGATCGACGCCGACCTGGTGATCCCGGACAAAAGCCTGAGCATTTACGATGATTGTGTGGCACCCTGGCGCGGCGAGAAACTGAGCGAGTGGAAGGACCATTTCATCCGCGACTGTGCCAAGTTCGATGTGCCTATCCATCGGGCCTACCGCGACCTTTCACCCGAACACCGCAACCTGCTGTGGAAAGGTGCTTCGGGACTGGCCGGCATCGACCGGTTCTTCCGGTACGTGGAAGAGAAAAGTTACAAGATCCAGTACCGGGTGCTGGCCAGTCGGTATCGCGGGAAGACGACCTGCCACACGTGCGATGGCTCGCGGTTGAGGCCCGAAGCGCGGTACGTGAAAGTCGGGGGTCGTGCGATCACGGAACTGGTGCGGATGCCCATCGTGGAGTGTCTTCACTTCTTCGAGACCCTTAAACTGGATGAACATGACCAACGGATCTCCGCACGATTGCTCACCGAGATCGGCAACCGCCTTCGTTACTTGGTGGATGTAGGCGTGGGCTATCTCACCCTAGAGCGACGGAGCAATACCCTGAGCGGTGGTGAGACCCAGCGCATCGACCTGGCCACATCGCTCGGTAGCAGCCTGGTCGGTAGTCTGTACATTCTGGATGAACCCAGCATTGGCCTTCATCCGCGCGACACCCAACGGTTGATCGGCGTGTTGAAACAACTGCGCGACCTGGGCAACACGGTCATTGTGGTAGAACACGATGAAGAGGTGATGCGCGCCGCGGACCACATCATCGACATGGGCCCGATGGCCGGATCGCACGGTGGCCAAGTGGTGTTCACCGGCACGCATGCGGACCTGAAGAACAGCGAGAGCCTCACGGCGCGCTACCTCACCGGTCGTGAATGCATTGCCGTACCTGCGCGCCGCCGTCCGGTAAAAGACAAGTTGGTTCTGCGTGGAGCTGCGGAACACAACCTGAAACAGGTGGACGTGGCCTTTCCGTTGAACATGCTCACGGTGGTGACCGGCGTGAGCGGAAGCGGCAAGACCACTTTGGTGAAACGCATCCTCTACCCTGCCCTGAAGCGCGAACTGGAAGGTTTCAGCGAACGCCCCGGAGAATACAGTACGTTGGAGGGCGACATCCGCCGGTTGCAAGCCGTTGAAATGGTTGATCAGAACCCGATCGGCCGCAGCTCACGCAGCAACCCGGTGACCTACGTGAAAGCGTGGGACGAGATCCGCCAGTTGTACAGCGATGTGGACATTGCCAAGGTGCGCGGCTACAAGCCGAGCTTCTTCAGCTTCAACGTGGATGGGGGGCGTTGCGAAGTGTGTCAAGGCGATGGCAAAGTGCACATCGAAATGCAGTTCATGGCGGACATCAGCCTCACGTGCGAAGCCTGCCACGGCAAACGTTTCAAAGAGGAGATCCTGGATGTTCGCTTCGGTGGAAAAGATGTGGCCGAGGTGTTGGAGATGACCGTGGACGACGCCATCTCCTTCTTTCAAGCGAACAGTTCCGGTTCATCCGCATGCCAGCGTGTGGTGGCCAAATTGCTACCCCTGCAGGAGACCGGTCTGGGATACGTGAAGCTGGGCCAAAGCAGCAGTACGCTCTCCGGCGGTGAAGCGCAGCGGATCAAACTGGCCAGCTTCCTCACCAAAGGCCAGGAGGAACGCCCCACCCTGTTCATTTTCGACGAGCCCACGACCGGCTTGCATTTCCACGATATCGCCAAGTTGCTGAAGGCCTTTCAGATGCTCATCGCCAATGGCCACAGCCTGATCGTAATCGAGCACAACACCGAGGTCATCAAGTGTGCCGACCACCTCATCGACCTTGGTCCGGAAGGAGGCGATGCGGGCGGATCCCTCGTTTACGCCGGCACGCCGGAAGGTTTGCTCGACATCAGCGGGTCGCACACGGCGCATTATCTCCGTTCGGTGCTCGCTTCCTCATCGGAGTAAGGTGACGGCCCCCGTGAGCGTGGTGAGCGGGATGCGCGCACAATCGTCCTTATAGGTCAGCACATAGAAGTAGGTGCCTTCGGGCAACAGCTCACCGGTATTATCCAGCTTGCCGTTCCAACCAAGGACCGCGTTCTTGGTCGCGAACACGGACATGCCCCACCGGTTGAACACCTCAAGGCTGAAGTCAGCGACATCCACCCCTTCCACCAGGAACAGAGAGTTGAAGTCATCTCCGTTCGGGGTGAATACGTTGGGTATTACGGGGGCTCCGACCGCATCCGCTATCACGTTGACCAGTACCGTGTCGGACCAAAGACAGCCGAAAGCGTCGATAGCGTCGAACCAATAAAGTCCCCCACCGGGAGCACTGAGCACCGCGCTCGTATCTCCTGTGTTCCAAAGAATGGTCTGGACCGGATCAACAAGCACGATCAAGGCCTCTTTACCCGGACAAACAACTTGGTCCGGAACGGACAGGTGCGTAGGCTGAGCGACCACCGTGATCGTATCACCTCCAGTGCAGAAGCCATCCGTAACGACCACGGAATAGGTGCCTGGAGCATCCACGCTGATCATCATGGAAGGCTCGTTGGTGGACCACAGGTAAGTGTCGAAACCTGCGCCTGCCGATAGCAGCACACTTTCCCCATCGCACAACGCCACGGGATCGGGCAGGTCCAGTTCAAGACCGGGAACCTCTACGGGAACTGTGAACGAAGTGAAGACCGTATCCGTGCAGATCAGATCCACGACGCCCAAAGTGATGGTGTAGATGCCGGGAGCTGCGTACGCATGTTCGGGATTGGTGAGCGTGGACCCTGTCCCGTCGCCGAAGTCCCACACGAAGGAACTACTACCCGTGCTGGAGTTGAAGAATTCCACGGAGAACGCATCGCACGAGCCGGAGGGAACCGCTTCAGCGAGGGCTTCCATCACCGCGGGTGCAACAACGGTGATCTCCACCGTGGCCGTGTCCACCACGACGCACAAGCCCGCTGCGGTACCGATGAGCGTGACGGTGTAGGTGCCCGGCGTGGTGTACGTGTGGGTGATCGCGGGATCGGTACTGGTGGGCGTCCCATCACCAAGGTCCCAGAGCCAACTGGTGGCCGTACCAACAGCGTTGAAGTCCACCGGATCGAAAATGCAACCTCCTGTAGCGGTGATGCTCGAATTGATGTTCACCTGAACGTTCTGTTCGAAGTCGATCTTGAACACACCAAGGTTGCAGTTGGTGCTGTTGTTGGTGTTGCTGTGCACGCCCGGTGTGGTGGGGAAGGTGAGCCCGCCGCAACCCGCGCACACCGCTTGGTACACGATCCCGTTCTTATCGAACCGTGAGGTACCGCCGTCCACGTGCTCTGATGCGGAACCGCCGAAGAAGGTGGCGTACTCAAGGGAGACCGCATCCTGGTTGAGGACGATGAGGTAGAAGTCACTGCCATCGGTGGTGCTTTGGAACGCATCCGGTGTGGTGGGCAGGCCGATGGTCGAACTGCTGATGCCACCGGATCCGAATGAATTGGTGGAACCGGCCCAACCGCTGAAATAGATCTGGCCGCAATTGCTCACCAGGAAGGCCGACGGTGAGATGTTCTCATTGCCGGTCGATCCGATCCGCGTGGACCAGACGGAAGTGGAAAGGTCACCGCTGAACTTGTGGATGAATTGCGTGCCATTGGGATTGTTGTACTTGCCTGGCGTAACGGGGTACGGCCCCGTGGTCTGGCCCACCACATACACCTCGTTGGTCACATCGAGTTGCACGAAATAGCTCTGGTCATATCCAGTGGTACCCACGTAGGTACTGGAGAGCATGGGCGATCCGGTGGGGTCGAAGCGAGCGATAAAGCCATCCACGCCACCCTGGGCCGTATTGAGCGCTCCGTTACCGGACATGGGCAAATTGCTGCTGGTGCTGCCGCCGGAAAGGAAGATCTCCCCGTTACCGGATACTTGCACGCCGTAGCCCGCATCCACTCCGGAGCCGCCGTAATACGTGGCCCAAGGCATGGTGGTGAGGGCGGCATCCATGCGGAAGATGAACGCATCCTGTCCACCCCCATTGCTGGCCTGCGTAGCTCCTGCGGAGGTGAAAAGGCCCGTGCTGGAAGTGGAACTGGCAACGATCGGATCCTCATTGGCATCGAGGATGATCTCACCCCGGAACGGATCGCCATAGTTGCGGCTCGTGGGCGTGAACTCGTTCAAGCCATCGTTGCCTGAACCACCCACGAATGTGGACCCGATCAATGCTGTGGCCGTGCTGTTCAGGTGGACCACCACGATGTCCGTGCCACCCGTGTAGGTGAAGCCATAGGATGTTCCTGCGAAGGTCGGGGTGATGCCGCCACCGAACAGGTTGTCATAGCAACCCACCGTGGTCGGGAAATTCGAAGAGTTGGTGGTGCCAAGAATAAAGAGCTCATCCGCACTGTTCACGATCAGGCTATGCGGCACTTCGCTCTGCGAGCCTCCGATGTACGTGCTCCAGATCAGGGAGGAACCGTCCGGGGCGAATTTCGAGATGCCCATATCGGTACCGGTGATGCTGGGCCCGGCGAAGGTGGCCTGAACCACACCGAGGGTTACGGGATAACCTGTTTCGCGCACCATGCCGCCGCCGTAGAGGTGGCCCGTTGCATCATAGGTGGCCGTGAAGCCGAAGTTGTCGCCGAAACTTCCACTGTAACTACTGAACACCACAGTAGGATCGATCACCATGGCCAGCGAGCGATCCCAGCCATCGGGGAAGGTGAAACGGATACGGTCCCCGTCCTGCACGTATTCACAGCGGAGCGGAATATGCTCGGTTCCCCTCACCTGCCAAGCCACCGGGCGTTGTTCGATCACCGTACCGGCTTGCGTTTCCACATAGAGCAAGCCATCCGCAACGCGCACGCCATCCTGACCTTCAAATCGCATGGTGATCACCGAAGGATCCACTCCTGCCCGGACCACCCAGTCATACTTCAACCCACCGTGGCCATCCATCCGCAATCCCACGCCAGGGTACACTTCATCCAGCATGGCCCCGGTGTATACGCCAACACCCGAAGCCCACTTTGACCGATCATCGCCCAGAAAATAGTTCACGTAGTGCCGCTGTGGCTCCAGGCCGGAATGGCCTGTGGCCATGCCCCCTTCGAAATGCACCCGGTAGGCATGCTCCACAAGTGGCTTGTCCAATGCGGGATCCACCGGACGACCGTGCGGTGCACCGCCCGAAGTGACCACGTACGTGAACGCGGACCTTTCCACGAACACAACGCCAGCACCGGTCTTGGTGCGGTACAGCACCAGGCTTGGCCATTGGCCTTTGTTCTCGTGGAACTCCAAGGTGGACTTGGAATGGGCGTGATCGTGGTCGTGTGCGGCCACCGGAAGTACCGTTGGGGCAACGACAGTGAAGGCTGCGAGTAGGGTGCGGAACATGGTATGGGGCAAGATAACCAGCGGTTCTAAGACTGCAAAGCAGCCCATGCCGTTGCTCGGAACCGAATTGATCAGCGGAACTGAAGCTCGTACAGCTTCCGGTACAGTCCGTTGTGCGCGAGCAATTCCTGGTGATCGCCCTGTTCGGCCACGCGCCCTTTGTCGATCACAAGGATGCGGTCCGCGTTCTGGATGGTGCTGAGCCGATGGGCGATCACAATGCTCGTGCGCCCTTTGGTAATACGCTCCGTGGCTTGTTGGATCAGTTGTTCGCTCATGCTGTCCACGCTGCTGGTAGCTTCGTCCAACACCAGTACGCGAGGCTGGTGAACACAAGCGCGGATAAAGGCGATGAGCTGCCGTTGCCCAACGCTAAGGATGCCTCCACGCTCGCGCACTTCGGTATCATAGCCGGCCGGCAACCGCATGATGAAGTCGTGGGCACCCACCTCCTTCGCCGCTGCGATCACAGCCTCGCGCGAAATTTCCGCATCGTTGAGGGTGATGTTGTTGTGTACCGTATCGCTGAAGAGGAATACATCCTGCAACACCACGGAAATGCTGCGCCGTAGTTCGTTCTGGGCATAGTCCCGGATGTCCACACCATCCAGTTGTACCGTGCCTTTTTGGAATTCGTAGGCCCTGCTCAGCACGTTGATGATCGAGCTTTTCCCGGAACCGGTGGCGCCTACCAAGGCCACGGTCTCTCCGGCCTTCACTTCAAAGCTCACGTCCTTCAGTACATGGTCGTCGTCCTCATAAGCGAACCACAGACCATCGAAGTGGATATCGCCGCGCAGGTTCTCGGTGGAGGCGTGACCTTCATCGGCGATGGAAGCTTCCGTATCCAACACCTTGAACACACGTTCACTGCCCACCATGCCCATCTGCAGCACGTTGAACCGATCCGCCAGCTGCCTGATGGGGCGGAACAACATGTTGATGAAGAGAATGTAGGCGAAGATGTCGCCCAAGGTGGCCACGCCAGCCAGCACGTCACGCACGCCCCACCACACCAGAAAGCTCAGCGAGATGGCACTGAGGATCTCCACTACTGGAAAGAAGATGCTGTAAGCCAGCACGCTCCGGATATGTGCCTTGCGGTGCTCGCGATTGATGGCCTGGAACTTCCTGTACTCCTGCGCTTCACGACCGAAGATCTGCACCACCGACATGCCTTGGATATGCTCCTGCACAAAGGCGTTGAGCCGCGCCACCTGCGTCCGCACATCCTGGAAACTCTTCTGGATGCTGTTCTTGAAGATGTTGGTGCTCCACAACAACAACGGAATAGGGATCATGCTGAGCAGAGCGAGCTTCCAGTTCACCACGAACATCACCACCACCACCACCACCAGCTTCAGGATATCGCCCATGATCATGAGCAATCCTTGGGAGAAGATATCGTCGATGGTCTCGATGTCGCTGATCACGCGCGTTACGAGCGTTCCAATGGGTGTTCTATCGAAGTAGCGCAGCTTGAAACCCATAACCTTGGCGTAGAGTTTCTGCCGCAGATCGAAGGTGACGGCTTGCCCTAACCACGCTGTCCAGTAGGCCTGGTAGAACTGCACAATGGTCTCGGCCACCAGGAGACCGCAGACCACCAGCGCGATCACGAGCAATCCTTTCGCATCACCGGTCAACGCATGGTCGTCGATCATGTCGCCCATCAGCAAGGGGCGCACTACACCAAGTCCGGCGAG
>Ga0138256_10009123_pt1 | contig 10411 bp, 4 predicted proteins | sample KNB2016incub_MG_FD_105486 | JGI IMG/M metagenome (GOLD analysis project Ga0138256, IMG submission 105486) | Active sludge microbial communities from wastewater in Klosterneuburg, Austria - KNB2014incub_MG | ecosystem: Engineered > WWTP > Activated sludge > Unclassified | place: Austria... | reverse complement strand
TGTTCGCGAGGCTCGAAGTCGTCGTGCTGATCCACCAAATCCAGCATTCGCTCGATGAGTTTTCGCAAAAAAAGCCGCGGAGCCAATCCCGTTTGTCGCCCAAGTTTGCCCGCAACCTGTTGGGCAAACGCGCGCACGATATCGTCCGTCACCTTCGCCCGAAGTCGCTCGGGATGGTCTGCCGGATACAAATCTCGAACTCGCTTGCCCACGTCCACCAAACGCTCTTCGTTGAAGGGCGAGAGCCGCACTTGCACCGCGCGCGGATTGTCGAATCGCGTATCGGCATCGAATTCCGTGTGCAAACGCATGAACAGCGGTTCGAGACGCCGAATGCCTTGGGGTCCCTCGAAAAACGCCGTCGTGCCCGTGATGACCAGATACAAGCCCGGGTAATCATTGCGTCCAATCGCGTCGAGCAATTGTCTCAACGCGTTCAGGCTTTTTTCCCGGCTGTCCCCACGCACCCGCTGAATCGTTTCCACCTCGTCCAGCACCAGCATCAATCCTGGACGTCCTGTTTGCTTCAGCAGCAAAAGCAATCCTCGCAAAAATGCCAAAGCGCCCGTGTGATCGAGATCCGCTTTCAAGTTCGCTTTGCGCTTGATGTTCGCCGCGACATGTGGCTGACCCATGAGCCACGCCACGAGCCCTTCGAACGTCTCCACATCTTCGTCGAGCCGCGCTCGATGTGCCGCACGTAATGCGGCTGAAAACGCGGGCTGATCCTCCGCTACGGCTCGCAAACGCTCTTCGAGCCGCTCGGCAACTCGTTCATGTAAAAGCGCAGCATGGGTCGATAGGTTCGGATCCTCGGCCAAGGACTCCTCTTCCAAATCGAAAAACCACCGCTCGACCAATTGCCGAAAAGCCCCTCGATCGCGCTCTTTCGTCCGCAAATGTTCCAATGCCCGTCGATACACCGTCTCCAGTTTGTAGAGCGGCGTATCCACTTCGCTGATTTGCACTTCGGTCACCGCCATGTCCAGCGTCAAAGCGCGCGCAGCGAAGTACCTCGTGAAAAACGTTTTCCCCGTCCCGTATTCGCCACGAACGGCTTTGGCCCGACTGCGCCCGGTCGTGCAATCTCGAAGCTCCTCGAAAATGGCCTTGTCGAAGCAATCGAGCCCCACCGCGAGCCATTCGAGCCCTTTTTCAGGGACCGTCCCGGAACGCAAAGCGTAAATGATGTCTCGACGTCGCGCCTTCGACGGCATCGTCGCTTCAGTCATGACCTTCCTCGATGAAAACGGCCCGCAAAAGCTGCAAATCCAATGTCACCAGCCGACTCTTCCCATCGTGCTCCACCACTGGTTCCGCATCGACGTTCAGCACCCGTTCGAGTTTACTCACAAGGCCCGCGACCCGCGCGCTTGCCATCACGATCCCCAATTCTGTTCCAAAGGGATCCTGGGCCATTCGTCCGCCCCGCCGGATGAGCAATTCAATGGCCTGTAAGCATTGCGCCCGATCTTGATCCGATACGCTCTTGAGTTGCGCCTGGAAAAACTTCGACGCCAGCAAAGCCTCGAACAACGCCGGAGCAGGCTCTCGTGGCGGAGGTTCGAACGCCAACGACGCTTGGCCCGTCCTTTTCGGCGGCGCCGCCGGCGGAATGTCGATTTTCGGCGCGTCGATCTCGGGTCGAGGCCCGCCCAATTCCCAAAATCGGGGCGGTTCGACGGGGCAGGGAACGACCCCGAGCGGCTCGAGCGCAGGCAAAAGCCCTCGCGGCGATAACAAGACCGCCGGCGCAATCGCCTCGGCCAAACTCGCCCCCCCATGTTCACCCGCGTGCAGCAGCGTCGTGTAACGCAATGATTCATGCACGGCAACCGCAACCCGATCGAACCCTTTGGCCCGTTCCAAGGCTCCGACCGGCAGGGCCATTTCATCGGCCAACGGCGATTCCCCAGTCCGCAAGAACCGATGACGCGCCCCGCGCTCCATTCCCTCGGGATCTTTTCCCGTACGAGCCGCCGCGCCCATGAAGCGATAGGAAGTCACATTGCCGTGATCGCTCGTCAAAAGCACCAATCGTCCCGTGTCTTCCGCGGCTTCCAGCAAAGCTTGCAGAGGTCGAATCGTTTCCGCCGACAACGTGACCCGCAATTGCGCCGAGCCTTTGAGTTGATCGTCAATCGCATTCACCACGACCGCAACGATACGCGGCCCATCCAATACCTGTTTTCGTGCGTGGCTGGACAACGCGCCGCCTTCACCCAATACATCGCCACGTAACAGCATCACCGGCGTTTCATGCAATGCGCGAACGCCCTCGTGCTGTTCGATACGCTCGCCATCGCGACCCGTATCGAGTTTGTCCGTCGACGTCATGGCTCGACCCGCAAAAAGCGCGCTCCGCGATAAGCGCGTGATCGTGGGCACGTGCGCCAAGACCGGCGCGCGCTCGCCTTGTGATACCGGAACAAATGACGTTTTACGAATCGACGTCCATAGCTCCGCCAAATTGGCCCAGCTCATGCCATCCATACACAACACGAGCAGCTTCAAGTCGTCGGCGCGAGCCACCACATCCAGGCCCATTCGCGACAAAACATCTTCGATCAGCACGACCTGCTGCGTTCGTCCCGCAATACGCACGGCGCCACGCAGCAGTCCCCGATCGCCTTTCGCCCCGATCGCTTGCGCATAAGCCGTCGCAAAACGTCGATCGAAATCGTCCCGCACGCGATCGACAGCCGCCGTCAAGTTCGCCAAACCTTTGCGTAATGGCCCGGATTCATCGATCCGCACGATCTGGCGCGCATAATCCACCCAGCCCCCGCAATGCGCATGGAACGTCGCCAGACGCACCACTTCGGCCGCCGCACCTGCCGCCGATTGCATCGTTTCTTTCGTCGCTGGATCCACCAAAAACGCCGCCAATCGCGCCGCCATCTCCACTTGCTCGCGCAGATGCGGCTCGCTCCGCGTCCCCTCGTGCGCCAGCACCTCCAGCACCGCCCGATCCACCGCTTCGAGTCGTTCCCATTGGCGCGTTTCGACAACCTCGTCGATCGCTTCCAAGAGTGCCTGGCACCTCTGTTCGAGTACGAAAGGCAATCGATTCGACCCGCGAGCCAACGGACGCACGTGATCTCCGGCAAACACGTCTTCCGCTTGTTCGAGGATCGCGCGGCGCAATGCATCCTGATTCTTGGCGTCCTTGAGTCGCGGCCAAAACATGGGCACCAAGTACCCGAGCTCCACGAGCATCTTTGCCAATTCGCCGCCGCGTAACGCAGCGAGCGGATGTTTCGCCACGAGACGCAAGCGTGGCTCGATCGCGGCCATCAACACCACGAATCCCGCCGAGCCCGGTTGATTCAACGTGGCCCGCGCAGCTTCACCCACCACCGCCATAGCAGCCACTTCCAGCGCCATTTCGTCGAACCACGCGCCTACGACCCACCGCGCACTCGCCCCCAATCGCCGATCGAGCACCTCGTACAGCTCGTCTCGCGCACCCGGAACGTCGCGCAACACCGCCGCGAGGGATGCTCCGCGTCGTTCTCGGTCCAGCAAGACAGCAGCGAAAAGCTGCGCCTCCGTCGTGATGGTTTCCCATTCCAAACGATTGCGCAAAAAGACGAGCCACGCGTCATCCAAATCGATGCTCGGCGCTTCGCCCTTCGCGTACGTGCGCGTGCCGTCGCGCTGCGAAACCGAGCGCAATTTGCTCCCCCGCATCCGGGCCGTGCAGCTCTTCGCCCCGAATCGACGCGGCAAAAGCGATTCGATTTGCGGCCAGCGCAAACGCCCCGTCGCCAAACTCGCTTCGATGTCCCGCGGCAAATGGCGCGTGAACGGCACCAAATACACCGTGCGTTCGTCTTCTTCATGCGCCAATTTGCGCCGCAAATCCAATTCGCCCGACGCACTCACCAAGCGAAAACGTACCGGCTCGCCGTTGGCAACCACCTCCACCGTCGCGCCTTCCTCCGCAGCGTCTGCCAAACGCGCAAACAATGCCGTTCGTCGGGAACGATGTTTACGCTTCTGGTGAATCAGTTCCAATTCCCGCCGAACGTGATCCGGCGTGAGCAAAGGCGCATCGACGTTCGGTACGTCTTTCGATTCCCATTCCGAACGGCTCGTCGTCATGATTCGTTCCCCGAAACGACGTCGATCGTGATCCGCAACCGTTCACCACCCTCGATCCGCGATTGCAATTCCTGCATCAAGCTTCGCACGTCACTCGCCGATTGCAATAGCACCTGTTGCGCAGGTTTTTCCGGAACTCGCGGGGCCACCGCGTATTCGAGCAGCCCTTGTCTTGGCGGCACCACGAAGTCTCGACGTTCCTTTTGGATCACCGGCGCATTTTCCACGGGAACGGCAGAAGCCACCCGTTCCACCTCGGCCGTTGGTGCCGCGGACCGCGTCGACACGGCAATCAACAACTTCGTGATTTTTTCGCCCTCTTGTTCCAGCACAGGACGCAGCGCCATCACGTTTTCATTTTGCGCCAAAGCTTGGCGCACGTTCACCATGACCGCTTCCACGTCCGCCCGGTGCGCCGCATCGTCCGCAACCCTTCGCCACGCCGCGATTTGCGTTTTCAGGTTGTTACTCTCGAGCGTCTTTTGTAGCATTTCGATGAGGCCCGGGCCCGCCATTTTCGTAATCGCCGTCGTCAGCGTGTCATCGCGCGCCCATTGTCCCAAAGCCCGCACGACAGCCACGGCTTCGCGTCCTGCGCCTTGAATGGCTTGCACCAAATCCCGAATCGCTGCGAGCGTCGCACCTCGTGGTGTCGATTCCACCGCTTCGGTCAATCCAATCAGCTCGGCCCATTCTTGCAATAGCCCCAACGTCTTGCTGATTTGCGCCGTATTGATCTTGCTCGCCTTTTCCCGGGCGGCTGTCGCCAATTCGTCGACCCGTGCCGGCGTCAAGGCTTGCCCCTGCGCGATGCCCAAGAGCTTCGCGGTCTTCAATGCCGATTGCCACAATTCGTGTCCCGGCAATTCCACCGGAATCAGCGCCAAATCATCCGCCAGTTTGCCAATCAATCCCTCGACGACTTGCCCCTGCGCCATGAGCCGCAATGGTCGCGCCGCCGCTTTGGCATACGCGAGCACCACAAAATCCTGCACCTCGCGCGATAGCTCCATCCAACCATCCGGATCGATTGCGGCGCGCACGGCTCCCACGGAAAGCCGTCCCTTGTGATGGCCCAGGTTTTTCGCAATTGTCTCGAAAATCCCTCCCGCGTACGTCGCGTCGTCTTCGATCACCCGTACGATGCCCAGATGTTCGGCCGCCGCGATCGCCCGCAAATCATCGATTTGCCCGCGATCGAAGCGCGCTCGCCGCTCCGGCGTATCGAACAGCCGGCCCATCAAGTCCAACACCGTTTCGAGACGTCCCCTCGTGGGCACTTTCGTGAAGACCGGATGTCGCGGCGCACGAGCTTCCAAAGCTTGCTTGATCAACGACTCGAGCGATTGATCCCAAATTCCATCCGCGGGAACGCCGAGTCGTTTGTCGTGCCGTATCAAATAGGCGTGATGTTCCGGCGCCATCCCGGCGGCAAGCGAGGCATTCCCTGGCATCACGCCATACGCCCGCGCCAAGGCATTCTCGACTTGTTGCTTCTTGTGACTTTGCTGCTGCTCCAACGTCCCGCGTACCCGCCCCAATTCATCCATGCTCACCCACGGCACCCGCGTCGCCAAGTCCTTGTCTTGCAAAGGGACGAGCCCATCGAGCACGCACAAATCCGCAAGCACTTGCCGCATGTCCTCGTCGATGAAAGCCGGAAGCCACGTGATCGTCGGCAAACCTCGTGCCGCGTCTTTGCTCGAAAGCCCCTCGATCACTTGCCCAATTCGTTCTTCGTCCTCGCGCGGGCTGCGCCCCATTTCGTCGAACGGATAATCCACGATGACCCGCACGTCTTCGTCTTCGGCCGGACGGAACACGTGATCATTCGCTTGCCGCACGTTGTCGTAAACGAATCCCACGCGCCATTTTCGCCCGCGCCACTCCACCGTTCGCGTACCCGTTTGATCCTCGACCTTGATGTTCATACGCTCGAAAAGAATCTGGCGAACTCGAATGCGGCGCCGTTGTTCGTTGTCGAGGTCCCGGCAATAGTCCAAAATACGCCGCACGTCGATCACGTCGAGAATGCAGCGCACGATCGGATTCGTCACGCCTTCCAAATGAATTGCTGGCGAAGCATCTTTCAAATCGATGACCAATTGTGCCGCCATCGATGGCTCTTGGTTTGGCACTTTCGACTTCAACGTCCCGCTGTTCAAATACACGAGCCCTTGGGCCGTCAGGTTCCTCAACACCGGCGTATTGGGCACCAGCCCTTGAAGCATCACGGTTTTGGCAATCCGCGTTTGCGTTCGGCAAGCTTTCTCCGAACAGCCCGCACAACCCAGACGTTTGTCGAACTCGTCACGCAAGAGCTGGCATTTTTCTGCCGTCGCCGTGTTGTTTTTCTTCTGAATGTGCGGAAGCAGATCGTTTTCGTAAATGCGTCGCGCTTGTTCGTAGAGCTTTTGAATCGCTGGTAGATCGCTCGTTTGTCCATGCGCCACCACATCGAACAGATCTCCCACGGGGACCACCTTGCCAAGCTCGAAATCAGGCAAGTATCGGACGAGCAAGTGGGTGAGCTCCCGCAATGCCGTCCGATCACGTTGCAACGTTGCGGAGAGCGCCACCATGACTTCCACGAGCGCCGGTGAAAATGGGTACACGCGACGAAAATCATCCGCGTCGCCTTGATTGCCATTCAATTGCCGAAAGTCTGCGGCGAAGGTGCGCTTGTACGTATCGAAGGCGCGATCCAATTCCATCGTGGCTTCCGTGCCCGTCGTTTTCAACACACGCTTTTCAATGATCCGCGGCAGATCCTTGTCTTCGAGCGATATCGTTTCAAAGCGATCTTTCCAAAACGAGAGTTGATCCCGAAAAATCACTTCATCCTTGCCGACGGTCAACTTGCCGACCATTTCGGACAAATCCCGTTGCCGCGCGGCGAATGTCAAAAATGGCAAAGCCGGTGGGTAATCTCCATGTTCGACCAACGTCGATACCTTCGGAGTCTCCAGCGCCAACTTCTTCGGGTCTTGGAACGTCGACAGCCAGAGGACCAATTCATCCAAAAAGAGAATCACCCCGTCGTATCCAAGCCGTTTCAAATGTTCCGCCAGAATTTGCAATCCCGGACCGAGCTTGACCAGCTCACCACCCGCCGCCATGCCTTCGAGCCACGGGGTCTTGGCCAGTTCTCCCGCGAGCGCTCGGGCGTCCGACGAACCTGGCTTCGCGATGGCGGCCTCGAATCTCGAGCGATCCCACCCGCCGAATTCGCCCCAATCCGCATCCTCCGTTTTGTTCGAGGGAAACGCTCCGAAAAACTTTTCGTCGCCCAGGTCTTTCAGCAATTGTTTGGCGCTCGCGAAGAGCTTTTGCACTTCGAACAACGCTGGCACCGGGGCTTCCGGACGTACGCGCGCGAGCTCTTCGATTGCGGCGCCGAGGACGATGTCTTCCAAGCTGTGAGCGCCGCGGCTGATGCATTGCACGTGCAAACGAAAGAGGTTTTTCCCAATGACGCTCGGGGAAAACCTGGCGCGATGCTCTTCGAGCTCTGGGTGTGTCGAGTAAACCGTTTTTTCGTCCGCAGCCAGCAAGCTCAGCACGTTCATGAAGTGGGACTTGCCGCACCCGAAGCTGCCGTGGATCCACGTGAAAACGCTGCGTCGTTCTTCGAGCCCGCGGCGGACGTTGTCGAGCGCGGAGTTCAGGCTGCGCGAGATGCTCGGCGTGACTTGGTAATCGAAGAGCGTACGAAAGATGCGCTCTTTGCTGGCTGCGCGGTCGATTTGGTGGACGAAGTCGACGGTCTTGACGTCGTCGGGGAGCTGGAAATATCTGCGGAGCGGCGAGATGGCCATGGTCGTGCGTGCTCGTGGTTGGTGGGGGGGAGTGTACGTGGACGGCAGGAAAAAGAAAAGAGAAATTCATCACGGCAACACGGCTACACCTTCGAGTTCGAGTTTTTGATGCAGTTGATTGGCGAGCATCTGTAACGCGGTGAGCTCGATCCAGGGAATCGATTTGCAAGCGCCCTCATTCGTATCCACCCAATCGAGGAGGCGATCGGATATGTGTCTCACTTGCCGTCGAATCGCCACTCGGGACCGTTCGCCCGAGACGAGTTGGAGCGTGGCAGCCGTTACGAGTTCTTCCAGCAATTGCCGAAGCTCTTCCGGCAATATGGCGGGATCCCAAGTCACATTCACTTTGACGCAATAACCCAAGTATGCAGACACGCCTGCGTTTGCCGCATGTGTGCACAGGGATGTACCACTGAGACAAGCAAATGCATGGAACCAGCGGGGACCCAGCAAAGTTATCTGCTCGAGCCCCACGATCGGAATCGGCTCTCTTTTCTCTCGTGGTAGGTCGGGGTTCGAGTCATCTGTGCATCGATACAGAACGTGTTCTCGCCCATGGCCGAAATAAGCAAACCCATCATGGCTTTCGGCAAGCCGGGCTTCAGCACAACCCCGATCCACGGCGGGTCCCGACATGACCGTGATGTCGACCGCCTTGAACATGCGCCGCAGTGACGCTTCCGTTTTCACTGCGACCCAGTGACTGTTGACGAGCGCGGCGTCTTCTGAGCTCCATGCATCCAGGATGCAAACCTTCATGTGACTTTTTCTTCTCGCGCAGCACGCGCGCGTTTGGCGCGTAGTCCCGTCACCTGCATGGCGGCAGCGTGAAGTGCGTTGAGAAACGCCTGCGCGATATCGTCGTCCGCTTGCAACGACGCGAGCATTTCTCGAGCGTGCAACTCCCGACCGTCATTCGTTGTGAACACGACTTCGTCGCCATAAAGCCGAAGCATTTCTTGAATCTGGTGCTTTGCCGGGCCAGGCTCGAAAAGATGCAAACGATCAAGTTCGTCGAGTGACTTGGGCACGACATGCGTTTCCCCATCGACGAGAGAAACGTCCCAATACCTCGTTGGATCGAGATCGAACAAGTTGCTATGTGTCGCAATGAAAAGCTGATTGATCTTACGCGTCTTGACCATTTCGTGCAGGATCATACGCAGTTGTCGGCCGAGCGTCGGTGCATGCAAGTGCGCCTCTGGCTCCTCGATGGCCACGAGCGGACTGCCGGCGAGAAGAATCGTCGCGACGATGGCATACATTTGGACAACGCCATGACCGGCACGATCGATGGGAATGTCCCGCCCCAAGGGGTTTGGCTCGGATAGTTTTTCAACGAACTCCAGTTTCTTCGATTTTGCATCGATGAAGATGTCGAATGGCCCGCGCCCGAGATTGTTCATCATGAAGTTCCGCACTGTGTCGAATCGCTCGCGCATTTCGCTCTCTCTCGCGTTTTTTGCCTCGAAGAGCGTTCGGACGACTTCGCCGTCTGGAATGGTTCCAATCATCCGCGAAGCGTACGCGTTGTTTTCGTCCAAACGACCCGAAGCGCTCACCGTGAGTGTGCGTGTAACCCCAAGGTGCGTGAACGCAGTGGGAACAAAGACTCGTAGAAGGTCGCGAATCGCTGGATCTGAAAATGGGAGACCGGGTCTGTCGGAATTGATGTAAAGCCTTTTGAATTGAAGCCCATATTGTCCCGGCCGTACCCTCCAAAATGCAATGACAATTTCCAGGCGCTCGACGATTCGACCGTTGAACGAAGCATTGTTGAATCGTGTGTCGGGGTCTTCGAGCGTCGCCGCCATCTCGATCGATTGCGTGTCCGCACGGGCGAAAAAGTCTTCATCTTGGATGAACTCCGCCGCCAATCGCCCACCTTCACGGAAAGAAAGTCGCTGGTCTTCTTCAAGACCATACGCCGTATCGACCGCGATCGGCATGACACTGAAAAGGGTTTGCAGAGCATCCAAGATGTTGCTCTTGCCACTGCCATTGGGACCATAAAAAGTATTGCAATCACCAAGGTCGTCCAGGGTGACGCTGCGCAAGCTGCGATAACCCTTCACCTCGAATTTTTTGATTTTCATGGTCTCGTCTGCATCTCCATCGTCGATCCCGTGCCTCCCTCGCCGCGTTCGTCAAGTCTCGTCCAGCGCCGATCTTCCTTGGGGATGAGCACGGTACGCAGGGTACACGCACCTGCCTACGCGGGTCAACTAAAGCGGCGGCGGTCGTGCGAACACAACGTCGCGCTGTTGGCTCGTGACATCGTGATGGTAGGCACGCGTGGACGGGTCCGCGAACCGCGTGCTCGTGGTCGTTGGGTCATGACGTCGTGCTGTTGGCTCGCGTGGACGGGTCCGCGAACCGCGTGCTCGTGGTCGTTGGGTCATGACGTCGCGCTGTTGGCTCATGACATCGTGATGGTAGGCACGCGTGGACGGGTCCGCGAACCGCGTGCTCGTGGTCGTTGG
>Ga0138256_10009122_pt1 | contig 10411 bp, 2 predicted proteins | sample KNB2016incub_MG_FD_105486 | JGI IMG/M metagenome (GOLD analysis project Ga0138256, IMG submission 105486) | Active sludge microbial communities from wastewater in Klosterneuburg, Austria - KNB2014incub_MG | ecosystem: Engineered > WWTP > Activated sludge > Unclassified | place: Austria... | reverse complement strand
TCCATCCTCGCCAACGAAATCCGTAACGCCACGCGCCGGTTTCTGATCGCAGCGTACGAGGCCTCTGACGGCTACTTTCACGGCATCGTGCAGCGCTTTGTCGAGGGCGAGAACGGTGTCGGCAAGGGGCCGTATTTGCAGGTCGGCCTGCCGTTTCGTACAGGTAGTCGGGGGCGGAATTTCTTTCCCGGTTTCGAAGTGGAGCATCCCGGATTCGTGCATCAGGAGCTGGCCTGGCAGCGCCTGGCGAGCAATCAGGAAGCTGCCAACACCTTGGTGGCGACGGGAACAGGTAGTGGCAAGACCGAGTGTTTCCTGTACCCGCTGCTGGATCACTGCGTGCGTGCGCGCAAAGCCGGACAAGTGCGTGGTATCAAGGCGTTGGTCATCTATCCGATGAATGCACTGGCGTCGGATCAGGCGCGGCGTTTTGCAGAAGTGATTGATCGTACGCCAGCGTTCCACGGGTTGAGGGTGGGCATGTATGTCGGCGGTGGAGGCGGCCGGCCTGGCAGCGGCACGGTTATGACGCCGACCGAGGTCATCACCGATCGCGATGCGATACGCAAGGCACCGCCAGACATCCTGTTGACCAATTACAAGATGTTGGACTACCTGCTGATCCGGCCCAAGGATCGCAAGTTGTGGGCATACAACGCACCCGACGTACTGCGTTACGTCGTGGTCGACGAGTTGCACACCTTTGATGGCGCGCAGGGTACGGATCTGTCCATGTTGTTGCGTCGCCTGCGTGCCCGACTGGGTACGCCGGATGGGCATCTGATCTACACGGGTACATCCGCCACGCTCGGCGACGGGGACACGGCGCCGTTACGAGGCTATGCCCGGCAGATTTTTGGCGCGGAGTTTCCGCCCGAGTCGGTGGTGGCCGAAACGCGTGACACGGTGGCGCAGTTCCTGGATGAGGAACCCATCGAGTTTGTCTTGCAAGCGCGTCCCGACATCAACGATGTGCTCGATCCTGCGCGATACGCGACGCCCGAAGCCGCTGTTGCTGGTTGGTTCGAAGTCTTTTTCCCCGAACAACCCGTGCCCGAAAATGTTGGCGACCTGGCTTGGCGTGCCCAGTTGGGTTTGCTGCTCAAGAAGCATCTGTTGTTCCAGAATCTTTTGCGCTTCCTCAAGGGAGGAATCGGCACCTGGGAGAAGCTGCAAGAGCAGATGGCTGCGCCGATGCCCGAAGGGTCGCGCCCGTATGCCGGACGCGTGCTGGAAGCACTGGTGGGTTTGGTGGCGTGGGCACGCGATCCAGCGTTCGCAACTCGCCCACTAGTGACGGTTCGCGTGCAGTTGTGGATGCGCGAATTGCGGCGTCTGGTGGCCAGTATCGAATCGTCACCCGATGAGGCCCGGTTGCATTCGGCGGCCGATCTGCGTGTCGATGCGGGGCAGGTTTTCCTGCCGTTGGTGCAGTGCTCTGAATGCCGAACAACCGGTTGGCTGGCACGCCTGCCGGCGGGAACACTGCGGCTGGATGTCGACCTGGAGACGATCTATAACGCATGGTTCCGCTCCTCCCCGGATGTGGCTCGGTTGTATCCGCGCGAGGGCGTCGAGCGTACCGAAAGCGATGCGCGGGCGATGCAGCTGTGTGGTCATTGCGGTGCGCTGCAAGATGCCCCAGGTCCTTGCGCGACCTGTGCGCACCCGGCCTTGGTGCCGGTGTGGCACATGCTTGAACAGCGGCAGAGTGTGCGGGGCGGCGTGACGCTGAACTGGCACGAAAAAGTGTGTCCGGCATGTGCATCGAAGGATCGCCTGCTGCTGATCGGTGCGCGCAACGCTACGCTCGGGGCGCAGTTGATCGAGCAAAGTTGGGCAACACCCTACAACGACGACAAGAAACTGATCGCTTTCTCTGATTCGGTGCAGGACGCCGCGCATCGAGCCGGTTTCTTCGGCAGTCGCACCTATCTCAATAATGTGCGCATGGCGATGACGCGGGTTCTGGATGCTGTCGCTGCGCCCGTAGTTGGCTGGAATGAGTATCTGGCCCGCTTGCCCGAGCATTTTCTGGATCCGCACTCTCCCGATGCCATGTCGGCTGAGGAGTTCGTGACCGAGTTTCTCGGTCCGAACATGACGTGGCAGCACGACTGGGCTCGGTTGCAGGAGACGGGACGGTTACCTGATGACGGTCGGCTGCTTGAACGTGTGCGCAAGCGCCTGGGTTGGCAAGCGGTGGCGGAGTTCACCTACTTGAGTCGACGTGGCCGCACCTTGGATCGCCTCGGCGTGGCGACGCTGACTTTGCCAGCTGCTGCGCTGGATGAAGTGGCCGGGCGATTGGCGCACATGTTCGCTGAGCAGTTCGGACTGCGTGATGTCGCCGTCAACGATGTGCTGCAATGGTTGTGGGGATTCGTGTTTCGGTTGCGGCAACGCGGTGCGGTCACTCATGCGGAAATGGATGGGTACCTACAAAACGGAGGTCTTTTCAGTTTTATTTCGCCACGTGGACGCGATCTCTGGTTGCCGCTGATGACCACGTTCGGGCCGCATCCGGTGATGTTGAGTCTGGGCAAACACAGCGATTTCGACCGCATTGCACAAGGTGTTCGCAAAACCTGGTTCGAGGATTGGCTTCGCGTCACGCTGGGTAGAGATCGCTTGTTGCCACCCAAGTCCGAGCAAGACATCTACCTTGCGGCGATCGACATGCTCATTGACGAAGGCTTACTGGTCGCAGGCGATGGCCATGCCGGTCGGGCAGTGGCGCTCAATGCCGAGCGGTTGCTGTTGGACACGCGCGTGGTTCAGTTGGGTACCCTTGGTGGAAAGCGAACGCTGTCGGTGACCGCTGACCTCGCCGAACGCTTGCTGGGCATGCCTTGTCTGGATGCGATGCAGGAACGCTATGACCGACAAGATTCCCCCTCCAATGCCCATTCATGGATCGCAAGACGCTTCCACGAGGGTGACATTCGCCGTGTGATTTCTGCCGAACACACCGGGCTGCTCAAGCGCGACGAGCGCGAAGCGCTGGAGGTGCGTTTCAAGGCCAAGCCCGAAGCAAGCAAACCCTGGTTCGAGAATCTGTTGTCAGCCACACCTACGCTTGAGATGGGCGTGGATATCGGCAGCCTGTCGTCCGTCTTGCTGTGCTCGGTGCCGCCCTCCCAGGCGAGCTACCTGCAGCGGATCGGCCGCGCCGGTCGCCGTGATGGCAACGCCATGGTGGTGACCTTGGCCGATGGTGCCAGCCCGCATGATTTGTATTTTTACGAACAACCTCTGGAGATGATGGCTGGCCGGGTCGAACCGCCAGGTGTGTTTCTCCAGGCGGCTGAAGTGTTGCGCCGGCAACTGTTCGCGTTCTGCATCGATACCTGGGTGGCCAGCGGAATTGCTGACATTGCGCTTCCCGACAAGACCAGCGTCGTGTTGGACGCGATTGACAAGCAGGATCTGGCGCGCTTTCCCTACAACCTGTTGGCGTTTATCCAGCAGGATGAAACCGGTTTGCTGGAGCGCTTCTTTGCATTGCTCGGCGATGATCTGCATCCCCGGGTAGAGGTGCGTCTGCGTGACTACATGTTCGGACAGGGGGATCAGGATGGACTTCGAGTTGGGTTGCTCAAGGTGCTCGAAGAGTTGTCCAAGGAGCGCAGCACCCACAAGCGTCGTGCCGAGGAAGCCAAGAAGCGAATAGCCGCTATCAAGGCGCAACCGCAGGACGAGGCCACGCGCAATCTCGTTGATGAACTATCTCGTGAGCGCGACAAGGTCTTGGAGTTGTCGCGTGAGATTGGCGGCCGGGAGCTTCTGGGTACCCTCACCGACGCCGGATTGATTCCGAACTACGCCTTTCCGGAGGCCGGAATCGAGCTGAAATCGATGCTGTGGCGCAAGCGTGGTGAAGGTGAGAGCGGAACGGGTGCCTACGTCACCCTGCCAACCGAGCGCTACGAACGGCCCGCGTCTTCGGCACTTTCGGAATTCGCTCCGGAAAGTCGGTTCTATGCCAATCGCCGACGTGTCGAGATTGACCAGATCAACATGCAGTTGGCCAAGGCCGAACAATGGCGACTGTGCCCGAGTTGTCACCATGTCGAAAGCATCGAGCTGACTGGCGACGCGCATTCAGCCTGTCCGCGCTGTGGCGACGCCATGTGGGCAAATGTGTCGCAGAAGCGCACGTTGCTGCGCTTTCGCCAAGCGGTGGCGAACGCAGACGATTCCAAGTCGCGGATTGATGACAGCAGCGAGGATCGAGAGCCTCGATTTTTTGTGCGCCAGCTATTGGTCGACTTCGAGCCATCGGATGTGGAAATCGCCTGGAAGCTCGCGTCTGAAGCCGTGCCCTTTGGTTTCGAGTTCATCAACCGCGCATCATTTCGTGATATCAATTTCGGTGAGCGGGGGCGCAACGGCGAGTCGTTCCGCATCGCCGATCGTGATGCGGTGCGACCCGGGTTCAAGCTGTGCCGGCATTGTGGAATGGTGCAAACACCGCCTCGCCGTCGCCGTGATCAAGAGAACGTTTCCACTCAGAAGCACGCGCGTGACTGCATGGCATTCGGTGGTGATGACCCCGCACATATTCTGGATTGCCTGTACCTGTATCGGGAGTTTTCTTCCGAGGCTTTGCGCATTCTGGTTCCGAACTCGGGTGCGGCGCTGGATGAAGTGGTTTTGCAATCGTTTATTGCAGCCCTGCAATTCGGTTTGAAGCAGCGCTTCGGTGGCAAGGTCGATCATCTTCGGATTACCCCGCAAGAGGAGCCTGGGCGTGACGGCTCACCCCGGCGTCAGTACGTGCTGCTTTACGATTCGGTGCCGGGTGGCACCGGGTATTTGCATCAGTTGCTGAGTCAAGACGCGCAAACGCTGGGTGAAGTGTTGACGTTGGCCCATACGGCCATTCAGGCATGCGCCTGCCAAGACGATCCGGAAAAAGACGGCTGCTATCGCTGCATCTATCAATACCGGCAAGGCCGTGCGATGGCACAGGTGTCTCGAAAGACGGCCTTGGAGGTTCTGGGCGGTCTGGTGGGCGCGTTGGACAAACTGGAGCGCATCAAGTCGATTTCCGAGATCTTCATCAATCCTCAGTTTGATTCAGTGCTGGAATCACGCTTTGTGGAAAGCCTGCGGCGATTAGGTGGCGCGCAGGGTGATGCAGTCACGCGCCCATTGCCGACCGTTCGAGTGTTGCAGGAAGTGGTGAAAGGAAAATCGGGCTACTTGTTGGAGGTGGCCGGTGAGCGCTATTGGATTCGACCGCAAGTGGATCTGGGTGCTGAGCAGGGCGTTGCGGCAGCCTGTCGACCGGATTTTCTGATCGAGCCGGTACGATCGACGGCAACCAGGCGCCCTGTCGCCGTTTTCGCGGATGGCTGGGCCTACCACCGTCACAGCTTGCGCGACGATGCACGCAAGCGGTCGGCGTTGGTCGCCAGCGGCAAGTACTGGGTCTGGTCCGTGACCTGGGATGACGTCGAAGCCGCATTGGTTGCGTCGGTGGCGACGGATCTGAATCTGGCCGAAGAACACTTGGGACTGTCAGCCGAAGAGCCGCCTGTTGCGCAGGTGGCCTGTCAAATTGGGGTTCCCGCCGCTTGGTGTGAGGAGAATGCTGTGGCCGGGCTGCTGCGCTGGCTCGCGACGCCCATGGGAATCAATGCCGACGATCAAGGTCTCGCGCGTCGGCAGCGCGAAGCGGCTGTAATCGCGTTCCGCATGGTGGGCCGCCCCGGTGGCGCTGAGCAAACCCGAGCGGCCAAGACGTTGGAATCGGTTGCTTCGTCACTGCCTGATGGTTGCAGCGAGGCCGTGATGTCCGCACCAGCGATTTCGCGCAATGCCGATGGCGCGGTTGTGGCTTGCTATGCCTGGCCGCAGGGATTCACCGACGCCACATTTGAGTCGGGATTCGGCGCCGTGCACCTCTCGCCATCGCGAGCGCAATCCGAGGATGAACTCAAGCGTTCGTGGCGCGAGTGGCTGGCGTTGTACAACCAGATGCAAGTGTTGCCCAGCATGTGGATGCTCGAGGACGATGGCATCGCGCATGGCGACTACAGCGCTTTGGTAGGGAGCGCCGCCGCCGCATTCACTGCGGCTCCGGATCCATGGGCCGATGTCATGGCCGGTGCTCTGACAGAAATGCGCGACGGACTGATCTTCTTGCGTGATGGTGGATATTCCATGCCGGATCACATCGGCTTTGAACTGGCCTCCCCACAGGGGGAGGTCATTGCAGAAGCCGAACTGGTATGGAATTCAGCGCATGTGGTCGTCTTGATCGAGCATCAAGAAGATCAGCATGTCCTCTGGGAAACGGCCGGATGGCGTGTGGTGCTGGCTGATGATGAGGCGTGGGCATCTCGCGTCGCGGAAATGATCAAGGAGTAAGACGCAATGACTGTATCTCCACGTGTGGCTCTGTCTCAGGACTTCCTGCTGCGACTGGCAAAGTTGCCTTCGGCGGTTCATGCCCGTGTGGTCAGGTGGGCGTTGAAATTTCAGCAGGACCCGACATCCCCCGGCATCAATTACGAAACGATCAAGGCCGCGCGTGATCCCAATCTGCGCTCAGTGCGCATCGATCAGGATTGGCGGGGAATCGTGTTCAAGCCGAGCCTGGGTGACCTTTATATTCTGCTGCATGTAGATCACCACGATGAGGCCTACCGTTGGGCCGAGCGCCGCAAGATGGCGGTCAATCCTGCTACCGGTGCCCTGCAGATCATTAGCCTGGAAGCTGTCGAGGCAGCTGAAACGATCACGGATCTGACGCAGACGGGAGTGCAACATGCCGAACCGATACCGCCTTCGATCGCGCCATTGTTTACAGCCGTGTCGGATGAAGCCTTGATCCAGCTAGGCACTCCGCCAGAGCTCATTCCGCTGGTTCGGCGCATAGGTAAGGAAAGCGAACTCGATGCGATCCAGCCCCAGTTGCCGGTAGAGGCGTATGAAGGGCTGTTTCTCGTCGCCGCTGGCGATACCGTCTCGCAAGTGCTATCCGAACGCGAGACTCGGGTGGATCGTCAGGTCGACCCCACAGACTTCACCGCTGCGCTTGAGACGGCCGAGAGCCAGTCACGCTTTGTCGTGGTCAGCAGCGATGCGGAGATGACCGCGATCCTGAACGCACCACTCGCCCAGTGGCGCGTTTTCCTGCATCCCGTACAACGCAAGCTTGCAGTCGGCGATCGAAGTGGACCCGTTCGCATCCTGGGTGGCGCAGGTACCGGAAAAACGGTTTTGGCGTTGCATCGAGCCAAATGGCTGGCCAAGAACCGGGTGGCTGATGGGCAGAAAGTCCTGTTCACCACGTTCACACGAAATCTGGCGCTGGATGTCGAGCAAAATCTGAAATCACTATTTCTGGAGGACCCAGATGTGAGCAAGGTCGAGGTTTGCAACCTCGACCGCTGGGTTCATCGATACCTTCGCAAGCACAACTATTCCCAGCGCATCATTTATGGCCGTGACGAAGGCGCATGGGGCAGGTCCATGCAGCTTGCCGATGCATCACTCGATCTCAATGAGGCGTTTTACGCTGAGGAGTGGGAGCGCGTGGTGGCTGCGCAGGGAGTCCATTCTCTGGATGACTATCGCAAGATCAGCCGGGTCGGCCGCAAATCAATTCTCACTCGCGCCAAGCGGGACAAGATCTGGCCGGTGTTCGAGGAGTATCGCGGCCAGCTCAGCTCGCGTGGCCTCAAGGATGTTGACGATGCCTATCGCGATGCCGCTGATCTGCTGTCGCAAGCCGGTGGCGATCTGCTCTACGCTTCCATCGTGGTAGACGAAACTCAGGATTTTGGTCCACAGGCGCTGCGGTTGATTCGCGCAATGGTTCCGTCCGGAGTGAATGACCTGTTCTTCGTCGGCGATGGCCACCAGCGGATCTACGCCAAGCATCAGGCGGTGCTTGGGCGCTGCGGGATCGATATCCGTGGGCGATCACGCAAACTGTATTTGAACTACCGCACGACCGACGAGATTCGCAAGGTTGCTGTGGCGCTGCTGGAGGGGCGTGACATCGACGATCTGGATGGCGGCAGTGACGACAATCGACGCTACAAGTCCTTGTCGCATGGCCCCGTTCCCGAAGTGATCGATGCGCTGGATCCCGGGGCTGGCATGTCAGCGATTGTGGATCGAGTTGTCGCGTGGGTGACCGGTTCCGGGCAGGAGTCCCCACCTTCTGTCTGCGTGATGGCTCGGAGCAAGGCGGAACGCGACGAGATCGCACGGCGCTTGGCTGCGCGCAGCGTCGTGACCAGCGTCATCGAACCCGACACCGTCGATTCTGCAAGCTCGACCGCCGTGCGGGTGGCCACCATGCATCGCGCCAAGGGCCTGGAGTTCGATCGCGTGGCGGTGTTCGCACCGGGCATGCTGGCCGACCGGTACGAGGATGCGGCTCAGTTGGTATATGTCGCGCTCACTCGCGCCAAGGCTGTCGCCGTGCTGGTGCGTTAGCCGCCGGAGAGGGGGAGCAACATAGCGGCGGGGGACATGTCGGCTTGAGATTCCTGGGAAAATGCTGCAGTGCGTAGACCGATGGAGCTGATCAATTGGACCAAATTTGCGATGGTCAATGGGATCATCCGAAGTCCGCTTTCGGCCATAAGCGGTCATTCGAAAAGAAGTGCTTTCGATCCAAGGCCTTCTTGAAAGCGTCTGCGCCATCGGGATAGAAATCGCCTATCCCGAAGGAGTAGAAGGGGCGACCCACGACTTACTTTTTACCACCACGCTTCGTTGCAGGCGGCGGCGTTCGGCTAACGTGTCACTCCAATTGCATGATACCGCGTAATCCGTCGACTACCTTTACGATTTCCTTGTAGTAGTTTTCGACGCGCACCAGTGTTACGTCGTCAGGTTGACCGTGTGCAATTCCGTGCCTCAGAGTAACTAGGCTATTTATTGCATCCTTACGCTCGTCGGCAACGAGACCTTCCACCTGCGCTTGCCAAGAGGTGTCAAACGAAAGCACATGCTGTTTCAGTTTTTCCGATTTCAGATTCGTGAGGTTCTGAATCTGACCTGCTCCCCATTTTCAGGACCAGTCTGACTTAAGTAGAGTCCGCCAACCCAGCGAGGGCGGACATGAAGAAGCGATTTACCGAAGAACAGATCATCGGGTTCCTGAAGCAGGCGGCGGCGGGCGCGCCGATCAAGGAGCTGTGCCGCAAGCACGGCTTCAGCGACGCCTCGTTCTACCTGTGGCGCCGGAAGTTCGGCGGGATGGACGTGCCGGACGCCAAGCGGCTGAAGGCGCTTGAGGCAGAAAACTCCAAGCTCAAGAAGCTGCTGGCCGAAGCCATGCTCGACAACGAGGCATTGAAGGTCGTCGCGCGGGGAAAATTCTGAGCCCGCAGGCGCGACGGGATGCCGTCGCCGCCGTGCGGGCTGCAAGTCAGGTGTCCGAGCGGCGGGCGTGTCGCGTGCTGGGCTTGTCGCGCAGCGTGCTGCACTACGCCTCACAGCGGAAGGAGGATGGGCTTCAGAAGCGCCTGATCGAGCTCGCCGGCGAGCGCCGGCGCTTCGGCTACCGGCGGTTGCACATCCTGGTCGAGCGCGAGGGGTTCGAGGTCAATCACAAGCGCGTCCATCGGCTGTACCGGCAGGCCGGCCTGGTCGTGCGCAAACGGCGCAAGCGCGCCCATGTCGCGATCGAGCGGCGCCCGCTGCAGATTCCGCCGGGCCCCAACCACACCGGGTCGATAGATTTCGTCTTCGATGCCCTGGCCAGCGGCAAGCCGATCAAGTGCCTGACGGTCGTCGACGACTGCACCAAGGAATCGGTCGAGATCGCCGTCGCGCGTCGGATCAACGGACAGGGCGTCGCAGATCTGCTCGACGCCGCGTGTCGATTCCGCGGCTATCCCTCCATCATCCGCACCGATCAGGGGCCGGAGTTCACGGGGCGCGCGCTCGACCAATGGGCCCATGCCAACGGCGTCAAGCTGATGCTGATCCAGCCAGGCAAGCCGACGCAGAACGCCTACATCGAAAGCTTCAACGGACGGTTCGGCCTGGTGCTGGTGGCGGTGTTTTTCCTGCATGCCTGGAGGCGGGTGCGCGAGGGCGCCGGTTCGGGCGTGGCAGTGGGCGCGTTGTTGTTCATTGCCCTGATTTTCACCGCCATCCTGCCGCTGCTTGGTTCGCGGGCGGGCGTGATCGTTGCCATGCTCATGCTGGTGGCCGTGCTGCCTGCCTCGGGATGGCTGTCGATGCGCAGCTTGCGTGAAAGTCGATGGCTGCAGGTTGGCGCGTTGTTGGCGGTGCTGGTCTTTGCCATCGGCCTGCGCGCCTCATTGGCCTGGATGACCAGTGATGCGGGCGATCTGGCCAACGAAGGCTCGCGTTTCAGGATTTCCGTGGAAACGCTGGGCATCGGCAGCGAGCATGCCCCGCTCGGCTCGGG
>Ga0138256_10009120_pt1 | contig 10411 bp, 8 predicted proteins | sample KNB2016incub_MG_FD_105486 | JGI IMG/M metagenome (GOLD analysis project Ga0138256, IMG submission 105486) | Active sludge microbial communities from wastewater in Klosterneuburg, Austria - KNB2014incub_MG | ecosystem: Engineered > WWTP > Activated sludge > Unclassified | place: Austria... | reverse complement strand
GTTGTTAAAATCCACTTTTGAAAGTGACGACTGATCTGTTTTGGTGATTTTAAATGAATAACTCATCGGGTATGTGATTTAGGTTATTTAAACATTTGGTTAGGTCGATTCAAACAAATTTTAAAGATTAAAACACCTTCATTAATAGGTAAAATTTGTCTTACAAACAAAAAGTCTTTATTTTGCACTACAAAAGTATGATATATTTTATATAATTTTATAAAGTAGCATTATTTTTTACAATAATCAAACAATATTTTATATTTTTATGTTTTTAGAAATTAAATTCTGATGTCAAACCATAAAAATACAGTGTATCCCATTCCTGAATTTGATTCCCTCACCATTAATCTTATAGGAGATGGAAGTCGGGGACTCTTATGTATCACCGAATCAGACTCTTTTGGACAGGATGAAGAAATGACCCTCAAAAAATTAATTTCTGCTATAAAATATGACTTTGATAAAGATATTTTTTTCTTAAAAATACATAAAGGAGATATATTTTCTGTGGGCACCTTACCTGTTCAGTACAAAGATGTCATCGCATTTGGTGTTCTTCCTGAGCAGCTTGGGTTAAATATAGATTATAAATGGTATGAGATACTCAAATTTGACCATTCAAGAATGCTGCTCAGTGAGTCAATCAAAGACTTAAACACTTTCCCGCAAAAAAAACAGCAGTTGTGGGTTAAACTTCAGCAGATGTTTTTACAATAAAACTAAACTTTCAACATGGACAATACCTTGATATTTGCTACAAACAATTTACACAAGCTGGAAGAAATAAGATTGATTTTACCTGATTTCAAGGTATTGGGTTTAAAGGACATCGGCTTGGACCATGAAATAGCCGAAACAGGCGCCACTTTAGAAGAAAATGCGTTAATAAAAGCAAGCTACCTCTACGACAAAACAGGGCTCCCATCTTTATCTGAAGATACCGGACTTGAAGTATTTTGTCTCAACCTTGCTCCGGGAGTACATACTGCGCGTTATGCTGGTGACTCCAAAAACCCGGCACTTAACATGGATAAATTATTGAGAGAAATGCTGGGCAAAGAAGACCGAAAAGCACGTTTCAGGACAGTGATTGCTTACGTTACCAACGATGGTATCCAATATTTTGAAGGGTTGGTAAATGGTGAAATTGCAACTTTAAAATCCGGAAATAAAGGTTTTGGCTATGATCCAATCTTTATTCCTGATGGTCATGAAAAAACATTTGCAGATCTTGAAGCTAATATTAAAAACAAAATCAGCCACAGAGCAAATGCGGTAAACAAACTGATAGATTTTTTGAAAATTGAAAAATAGCTAAATCAAAAGATCAAGAATAAATAAACTGCCGAATATCACACTAGCTACCCCATTGGTAGTAAAAAAAGATACGTTGACCCGTGATAAATCATTGGGCTTAATGATTAAATGCTGATATATCAATAAACTTAAAAAAGCAATCACTGCCAATATAGACAAATAACTGATTTCAAACTTTGAGAAAACTAAAATGATAGAATAAATAAGTGAGATTGCTGACAAAAAATGAAACACCTCAGATAACCTCATGGCTCTAACCCGACCCAAAGCTACAGGTATTGAAATCAACTCATATGTTTTGTCAAAATCCTCATCTTGCAAAGCATAAATAATATCAAACCCTGCTACCCAAAAAAGAACTGATACTCCGAGTAAAACCGGTATAATATCAAATGATCCCGTAACTGCCAGATAAGCCCCAACAGGTGCTAATGCAAGACCAAGACCAAGTACCAAATGGCACAAAGCTGTAAATCTTTTTGTATAGGAATAGCCAAGAATAACCATCAATGCCACAGGACTCAGTAAAAAACAAGTCATATTAATAAACCAGGTGCACGTGATGAACAACACACAATTGGCTCCTACAAACCAAAAGGCAGAATTTGCTTTAATAACTCCTGACGGAATTTCTCTAATAACTGTGCGGGGATTTTTAGCGTCAATATCTCTGTCCAACCAGCGGTTAAAAGCCATGGCAGCGCTTCTTGCAAACACCATACATAATACTACAAAAATCAATGTAAAAATATCAAAACCCTCTTTACTTTGAATTGTACCCAGTGTAAATCCAACCATCGCAAATGGCATAGCGAAAATGGTGTGACTAAATTTTATAAGACTCAGATAATTTTTCAATATTCAGATATTGGGATATAAAAAAGGCTGCTCTGAATCAGAACAGCCTTAAAATATATTTTGTTTCAGAAAAAATTATTTTCCTGCAGCTTCTTCTTTTTTGTCCACTTTACCTTTGATAGTAAGGTAAGTATCCACTGGATCAGTGTTAGCTGTCACAGTAACTCTTTTAGAATCTTCTTTTCCTCCTACAGCACCTTTTCCTTTTGAATCAAAAACAACTTTGATTTCACCGGATTTACCTGGAGCGATAGCATCTTTTGGCCATTCAGGAACAGTACATCCACAGCTTCCTTTTGCGTTGCTGATGATCAATGGCTCGCTACCTGTATTTTTGAATTTAAATACATGTGTAACTTTTTCACCATCCATTACTTTTCCCCAGTCATAAGTATCCTGGTCAAATTTTAATGTAGTAAGTGGTCCTGTTGGTACAGGTGTAGCTGCAGCAGCAGGATCTGTCATGGCAGCAGCAGGGTCAGTAACAGGAGTAGCAGCAACTGCAGTAGTATCTGAAGCCGGAGCTGCATTAGCATCATCACCTGTTTTTTCTTTACATGAAGTAAATGCAAAAACAGTTACTAAGGTAAGAACAGCAAATAAATTAAATCTTTTCATTATTGATTTTTTAAAAATTATTAAGTTAATGAATTAAATATGGATACAAAATTATGGATAATAATCTATTTCACAAGGCTTTCGTTTTTAATGCAGGATCGATTAACAAGTAATTAACACAAATCAAGAAGCTTTAACAACAGGTATTTTTATACCGCCAACCAAGTGATGAATTCCGGCAAAGATTTTGTGTTCAAACACATCTCAGCGGTCAGACCACCCTTCCTGGCCACAGTGGTTCCATACCTGATATAATGAATGGATTCCTTTGAATGTGCATCCGGATTAACGGCAATCAACACTCCTTTACTCATACAATAAGGAATCCACTTCCAGTCTATATCCAATCTTTGTGGGTTTGCATTCAATTCGATTACTACATTATTTGCTGCACAGGCGTCAATGATTTTTTCGAAATTTAAAGGATATCCCGGTCTTGCCAGTAATAACCTACCCGTCGGATGACCTAATATCCTGGTGCACGGATGCTCTATCGCTTTAATCAACCGTGAAGTAGCCCGATCTTCATCCATATTGAGCACTGAATGTACAGATGCAATCACCAGATCAAACTGACTTAATATCTCATCCCTGTAGTCAAGAGAGCCATCTGAAAGTATGTCACTTTCTATACTTTTAAAAATTCTAAAGGACTCACCATATTGTTTGTTCAAAAGATCGATTTCTTGCCATTGTGCAAAAAGCTTTTCTTCTGTAAGTCCACCCGCATAACCAGCTGATTTACTATGATCAGAAATGACAAAATATTCATACCCCGATTGATACACGTACTGAGCCATCTCAGTCAATGTGTGTAAGCCGTCGCTGTATGTGGAATGGTTATGTACAATACCTTTTATGTCATGACTTTGGATAAGCAACGGAGTAGTTTCTTTGTAGATGTCAAGCGTTTTCGGATCTTCCCTGTATTCCGGTGGAATAAAATGTACCCCTTTTGTCTTAAAAATGCCAGATTCATCACCTGCTTTCAACTGTTGTTCATCAAATGATGCCAAAAACGATGCACTGCATGACCTTTTGAATAATTCATAATTAAACCTATCTGAGCTCGTACTATAAATAAATACCGGAAATCCCTTATAATACAAATGGTCATCTTCCAAATCAATAATTACGCCAGCCAAATCTATTTGTTCCTTGATAATATCAGTAATGAGTTCTATACCGCATACTTCAGGCATACATCTTCTGACATCCCCACATAAAAATATCTTTTGATCGGGATAATTTTTTTTAAAATTCTCCAGAAGTTCATCAGCGACCTGATGTATATGTGCGTACAAAAATTTGCCAGTAGAATCTAAAAAGTACTCTGCCTTTTGTTTGATTTCTTCCTGTACTTTTACACCAAATCCCTTAAAAGCCACCAACCTGTTCTCATTGCAGGCATACAGCAATTCACCAACGGATATAATGTCCATTTCTTTCCATATCTGCTTCACTTTTTTTGGTCCAAGCCCTCTGATTGACAGCATCTCCTGAATACCGGATGGTGTAATCTGCTGATATTTTTTAAGCGCTTCCATCTCTCCTGTTGCGACCAATTCCTTTATTTTGTCCGCTATCGCTATTCCCACACCAGGGATAGATGCCAACTCATCTTTAGGCATTTCAGCCAGGTTGCCTTCTAATTTTCTCAGACTTAGATATGCATTGGCATAGGATCTTATTTTAAAAGGATTCTCGTCATGCAGTTCCATGAGTTTTGCCAAAAGATCAAATTTTCCAGCGATTTGTTTATTGTTGAGCATAATCTGAATTAAAAATCAAAGATACTGATTTGTGTGATTTTATCTAAATGACAGGAAAATATTGATAAGGGAATCAATTTAAATTCTACCTTCGTCATTCAAAATCAACCCACAAATGCGCAACAAAGAAGCAGCTATTGGATTTATTTTTATCACTTTACTGATAGATGTCATTGGTTTCGGTATCATTATACCGGTACTCCCAAAATTGTTGGCCCAAATGAACAACATTAGTATTAATGAAGCCAGTAAATACGGCGGTTATCTGCTTTTTGCTTTTGCTGTTGCACAATTTATATTTTCGCCAGTGATAGGAAATCTTAGTGATCAGTTTGGGCGCAGACCAGTTCTTTTGTTATCCCTATTGGGATTTAGTGTAGACTATCTGATACTGGCTTTTGCACCTGACTTCTGGTGGTTTTTTGTAGGTCGTGTGATTGCCGGTATCACAGGAGCAAGTTTTACTACAGCATCAGCGTACATTGCTGATATCAGCACGCCTGAGACCAGATCTAAAAATTTTGGGATGATCGGTGCAGCCTTTGGGTTGGGGTTTATTATTGGCCCTTTTCTTGGCGGAATACTCGGACAATACGGGGTTAAAATACCCTTTTATGCTGCTGCTTGTTTAAGTTTTGCCAATTTTATTTATGGTTATTTTATTCTACCTGAGTCATTAGCTCCCGAAAACAGACGGAAATTTGATATAAAAAGAGCAAATCCTTGGGGAGCACTCAAACAGATCGCAAAATATAAACAACTTAAATATCTATTGCTCGCTTATGTCTTTCTGTACATTGGGGCCCATGCAGTACAGAGCACCTGGAATTATTTTACCATGTACAGATTTGGGTGGACAGAAGCAATGGTTGGCTATTCACTGGCGCTTGTAGGGATACTTGTAGCTATAGTGCAAGCCGGGCTGGCTCAAAAAGCAGCTTACTTCCTGGGTTTGGAACGCAGTATTGTGGTAGGTTTTGCTTTATATACCATCGGGATGATACTTTTTGCTTTTGCCAGCCAGACTTGGATGTTGTTTGCATTTTTGATTCCATATTGTTTTGGAGGGATTGCTATGCCCAATCTTCAGTCCTATATGGTTGGAAAAGTTGAGCCCAATCAACAGGGTGAACTTCAGGGTGGGCTGACCAGTCTGATGAGTCTAACAACGATTATTGGCCCAATAATGATGACCAGTGTTTTTTACTATTTCACGACTGATAGAGCGCCTTTCGTTTTTCCAGGGGCGGCTTTTTTACTGGGCGGGATTATGATGTGTGTTAGTTTTATTATCACCTGGTATATCCTGTTGAGCAAAAGTGGAAAAATAAAAACAGAACTTTATAATAATTCAGAAAATATCAAGTTTATCAAAAATACTAATTGAGTCCAATCCAAAATAATAGAAAGTAAACCTGCCTGACGAACTAATAATTTAAATTAATCGGCCAGGCAGGTTGTTTATATTTATTCTTCTCCTAAACCTGCAAGGTCAAGTAAAAATGCATACTCCATGGCAGTTTCGCGCAATGCTCTGAATCTTCCTGAAGCACCACCATGTCCGGTTTCCATATTACAATACATCAACAATGGATTTTTATCCGTTTTCACTTCCCTAAGTTTTGCCACCCATTTTGCAGGCTCCCAATATTGTACCTGAGAGTCCCAATACCCCGTAGTCACAAGTGTGGCAGGATAGGCCTTAGCTTCAACATTATCATAAGGCGAATATGATTTCATATAATCATAATACTCTTTTATTTTAGGATTTCCCCATTCATCAAACTCACCGGTGGTCAGTGGTATACTTTCATCCAGCATGGTATTTATCACATCTACAAAAGGCACTCCGGCTATAACTCCTCTCCAAAGCTCAGGTTTCATGTTCATCACAGCTCCCATAAGCAAACCACCCGCACTTCCACCTTCTGCAAACAATTTATCTTTTGCAGCATAACCTTCTTTTATCAAATAATCACCACAATCTATAAAGTCGGTAAATGTATTTTTCTTTTTCAATAATTTACCATCTTCATACCACTGTCTTCCCATCTCCTGACCTCCACGGATATGAGCTATAGCAAAACCAAAACCCCTGTTCAGAAGACTCAGTCTGGCAGAAGAAAAATATGGATCCATCGAGTAACCATAAGAGCCATAAGCATAAAGCAAAACAGGTCGTGTACCGTCCTTTTTATATCCTTTTTTATAAACAATAGAAAGTGGTACCATTGTTCCGTCTGTGGCTTTGACCATTTGTCTCTCAGATACATAATCGCTTGCGTTAAAATTGCCAATGACCTCCTGTTGCTTGAGCAATTCCAGCTTTTTTGTTTTTACATTATAGTCATAAGTGGAATTTGGTGTAGTCAATGATGTATATTCAAGTCTCAGCAAATCCGTCTCAAATTCCGGGTTTATACCTGTTCCGGTAGTGTAAGACGCCTCACCAAATTCAATATAATGTTCATTTTTGCCATCCCATGGTCTGATACGGAGTTGAGTTATTCCTTCTTTACGTTCAGATATAACCATATGATCCTTGAAGATATCGATACCTTCAACCAAAATATTTTTATCATAAGGCATGAGGTCTGTCCAGTTTTCTTTTGTGGTTGCTGTCTCAGGTGTTACCATAATTTTAAAATTCTGAGCTTCATCTTTATTGGTCCTGATATACCACTTGTCACCATAGTGACTTATGTCAAACTCCAATTTCCTTTCCCTGGGCTGGAACATTCGAAAATTGCCTGTGGGATTATCTGCTTCCAATACCTGATATTCTTGTGACAATGTAGCAGCAGAACCTAAAATAAGGTATTTTTTAGATTTGGATTTATAGATAAAGGTATTAAAGGTTTCATCTTTTTCATGAAAAACCAATTTGTCAGATTTTACAGGAGTACCCAATGTGTGTCTGTATATCTGGTAGGACCTGAGCGCTGCATCTTTTTTGGTATAGAACACAGTTTTGTTATCATTTGCCCACACAACACCTCCTGTAGTATTTGGTATAATATCATCCAGATTTTTACCGGTAAGGAGATCCTTAAATCTTACGGTATATTGACGACGGCTCACTGTATCTTCACCATAAGCAAGGACTTTATTGTCCGGGCTCACTGATCTGCCTCCAATGGCAAAGTATTCAAAACCGGCAGCCAGTTCATTGACATTTAGCATAATTTCTTCTGCCGCTTCCAGATTATCTTTTTTACGGGAATGGATAGGATACTCTTTCCCTTCTTCATATCTGGTGATATAAAAATATCCGTTTTCTTTATAGGGCACAGACATATCGGTCTGCTTGATACGCCCCTTAATTTCTTCAAAAAGTCGGTTTTGAAAACTGTCTGTATGTGACATCATTTTTTCCCGATAATCATTCTCTGCATTCAGATAGTCCAATACTCTTTGTGTCTGAGCATCAGGTTTTTTGGCATTTTTTTGTTCGTCAGAAAGTCTCATCCAAAAATAATTATCTACGGTTGTATCTCCGTGCGTGACCATTTGCTTTGGTTCTTTTTCTGCTACTGGCGGTATAATGTCTGATTTATTCATGAGCATACTTTCTTTAAAAACGATGTCTGAAAGTGATCCTGTATCCTTGTTTTTACAGGAATGGGTGGCAAAGGTAACACTTACCATCACCAAATAAAAAAGAATTTTTTGCATGTGTGATTTAATATTTTTAAATGAAGGAAACTAATATCAAAAGTATTTTAAATAATTCATAATTTTCATCATTTTATACAAAAAGAAAAAAAAAACAGATATTTTGCGCTCCAATGAAGCTAAGTACATCATATAAGCAGATACTATCTCTGTCCGTACCAATAATGTTGGGGAGTGCGGCGCAAAATATTATCGTATTAAGTGATAATGTTTTTCTATATCATTACAGCAGTACAGATTTTGCTGCTGCAGGTTTAGTAGGTGTATTTTATTTAATCATAGCCAGCATTGGATATGGTTTTTCCAGAGGAGGTCAGATCATCATTGCAAGGAGAAACGGAGAGCATAACTACAAAGGGGCAGGAACAGACTTTCAGGCACTTTTTATTTTTGAATTAGCTCTATCCGTCATACTATTTCTATTCCTGCAGTTTTTGAGCAGGGACTTTTTTCAGCTATTTATCAAAAATCCCGAAATACTAGAAAAGTGTGTCACGTATATTCAACCACGAAGCTGGGGAGTATTTTTCAGTTATCTGGGGGTATCTCTCATTGCGTTTTACACAGGCATTGCCAAAACTAAATTTATTATTTATGACACCATCGTCCTGATTGTTGTAAATCTGATTTTAAATTACGTTTTGGTATTCGGAAAGTTTGGCTTTCAACCTATGGGTATAGCCGGGGCCGCACTTGCAAGTACACTGGCTGAAGTAGTAGCATTTATTGTATTTATAGGTTACATGATCTGGGATAAAAGCAACAGAAAATATGAATTATTGAGTATTCATAGCCTCGTAGTGAAGGACTTCAAAAATATGTTCAGCATTTCTACTCCCATTGTATTTCAATCCATTCTGGGCATTGGCTCATGGTTTTTGTTTTTTAGTTTCATAGAAAATGTGGGTAGTCGTGAGTTGGAAATATCAAATTTGCTTCGGACAGTTTATTTGATTTTATCCATCCCTTGTTGGGGATATTCAGCCGGTATTAATACTATGGTAAGCAATTTTATAGGCAATAAAAAAAGGCAGGCAGTCTTTCCAATAATCATAAAAACAGTAAAACTAAACCTGTTGTCTACTATGATCATTTCACTACCTGTGTTACTGTTTCCTGAATTCTTTTTATATCCATTATTTGGAAAAGAAGACATGACACTCATCCTATTGTCAAAACCATATATGCTGATGCTCTTTGCTATTCTAATGATTTTTGGCATTGGCGGGATTTTTATCAATGGCCTTATCGGCACCGGTCATACTCAAACTGCTTTAAGAATACAGACTATTTTTACGGTTTTTTATATTATATACAGTTACTTAATGATAAAACATTGGTATTTTGGCCTAAATTGGGCTTGGGCCGCTGAGATATTTTATTGGGGAGGAATTACCATCATGTCCTTACTATTTCTCAAAACTAAAAAATGGCACTTTTTAAAATTTTAGACCTTTCGCAGCATTTCTGAATATTTATTTTTCATTCAGAGCAACCTTTTAACCCTAAAAAATATTTACATTAAACACTTTTTGGTAAAAAGCTTACAGACTTTCTATTTATTAAATAATCTTTAAATTGTGATGTAGCATGCAGAGAATTTTTTTTCATGACAAAAACCCCAACAAACGCGACCTCAAAGAAGTAGCAGACCGTATCAATAAAGGAGAAATAGTAATATTCCCAACAGATACCATTTATGCTTTAGGTTGCCTCATGACAAACCGAGCAGGTATAGAAAGAATATGCAGAATATTGGATAAAAAAGAAAAACAAGCCAAAATGTCTCTTATTTGTCCAAATATCAGTGTAATATCTCAATATACTAGCCCGATAGATAATAATGTTTTTAAAACGATGAAAAGGTACTTACCAGGACCATATACTTTTATATTAAAATCGAATAATTACGTACAGAAGTTTTTTAAAAATAATAAAGAAGAAATTGGGGTAAGAATACCTGAAAATGAGATTTTGAATGGACTGCATGAATTTCTAGAAGCTCCACTAATCTCTACCTCCCTAAACACCGAAGACGGCATTCAGAAATATTTTACAGATCCAGATGAAATAGAACAAACTTTTCAACATAAAGTAGATATTTTGATTGATGGTGGTGTGGGTGATCATTCAGAGTCTACGGTACTGAATTGTACAGGTGAAGAGAT
>Ga0138256_10009119_pt1 | contig 10412 bp, 9 predicted proteins | sample KNB2016incub_MG_FD_105486 | JGI IMG/M metagenome (GOLD analysis project Ga0138256, IMG submission 105486) | Active sludge microbial communities from wastewater in Klosterneuburg, Austria - KNB2014incub_MG | ecosystem: Engineered > WWTP > Activated sludge > Unclassified | place: Austria... | reverse complement strand
TCGGCCACGGCCGCGCCATCGCTGCCGCACACCAAGGTCTTGCTGCGCAACTGGCCGTGCAGATCGCACCAGGCCACACGCAGTTGTTCGATGCCGGTTTCGCGCAGGCGCTGCAGCAGCGCCTGGGTCTGCGCCTCGCGCTGCGGGCCGGCCACGCCGCAGCGCTGTGCCAGATTCATGCGCTCAGGCGCTCGTCGATTGCACGGCTGCGGGGGCCGCTGCCAGCCAGGGCGCCGCCGCCCGCTTGGCCGCCACGCCAGCCTGCCAATGGGCCAGCCAGCCGGTGGCCGGTGCGATGCAATCGATGGTGTCCGGGCCCGTGGTGGCCGCAGCTTCTTCGGCCGTCAGCACCATGGGCGGCGTGCCACCCGTGCGCACCGTTTCGATGGCCTTGAGCAGGCTGCGGCGGTAGGCCATGATGACCTTGTCACTGGTGCCCAGGTGTTCACGCGTGCGGTCCTGGATGGCGCCCATGCTCTCCACGGCCCACTGGTCGTGCACATTGATGTCGTCCTCGCCCATGCCCAGGTAGGTGCGCGTGCGCTGCTCTTCGGCGCTGTAGCCCCAGTTGTTGTGGCGGCCCTTCCTGGGCACGTAGTCGGGCAGGGTCACGGTGGCCAGGCGTTGCTGGCGCATCGTTTCCTTGTCCAGCGGTTCGGCGAAGCTCGTGAAGAAGCTGTACCAGTAGGTGTGGGTGTCGTCCACCGGCACGTGCATCTGGGTGATGGTCAGCGTTTCGGACAGCGGGATCACGAAGGTGTGCGGGAAGATGGCATTGGTGACGCGCACATGGGTCAACGCCTGGTCGATGGCGCGCAGCGAGGTGATGCGCGTGAGGCCCGGCACCAGTTGCTCCTGCTGGATCTCGGGGCTGCAGAACTCGCGCAGCACACGCGTCATCGGCCAGCGCTGGCCCTGCACATCGCCCGCACTGGCGCCGCGGAACTGCCGGCCGTAGGCGCCATCGAGCGATTCATCAAACAAGAAGCGGTGCAAAAAGGACGCATGCGCCGGGTCCATGCCCACTTCAAAGGCCTGCAGCCAGTTGCAGGCCCACAGCCCCTTGAAGGCAAAGCTGTGGCTGGCCGGCGCGCAAAAAGAGTCCAGCGCCGGCAGCACCGGGGGCGCCGCGCCTTCGGGCCCCAGGTACGCAAACACCACCCCGGCGGCCACTTGCACCGGGTAGCTGCGCTGGTGCACACGTTCGCACAGCGTGGAGCCCAGGGGCTCAGCCGGGGTTTCCAGGCAACGGCCCGCAGCGTCAAATTTCCAGCCGTGGAAGGGGCAGCGCACGCCGTCGCCTTCGTGCCGCGCAAAGGCCAGGTCGGCACCGCGGTGCGGGCAGTCGCGGTCCAGCAGGCTGAAGCGGCCGGTGGCATCGCGCCACAGCACCAGGTCCTGGCCCAGCAGGCGCACGGCCTTGAGCGGGCGCTGCGCCATGCGCGGGTCGAAGCGCGGCTCGAATTCGTCGAGCAGGGCCAGGGGTTGCCAATAGCGGCGCATCAGGTCGCCGCAGGCGGTGCCCGGGCCGATGCGCGTGATGAGTTCGTTCTGCGCAGCTTGCATGGTGCGGCGCAGTCTAGGCGCCGCCCAAAGGCGTTTCAAGCTGCGGCAAACGAGAGGTCAGGGCGCGAGGCAAAGCGCGAGCCCGCGCTCTTGATGCCCCACAGGAGTTCCACGAAAGCCGGGTTGTTGATCAGCGGCTCACCGCCCAGCACCAGGCAGTAGTCCACGCCGTCCACCCAGAAGGGCACGAAGGACACGCTGGGCAGGATCATGGCGGCGTCTTCGTGGAAGGACACCAGTGCGCTGGCACCGGCCCAGCCGCGTGCGCGCTGGCGGCGCGCAAATTCCGTGAAGTCGGCCGCCGCCACACACAGCGCTTCGGCCTGGTCGCGGCTGTAGCCGACCTGGCCGACGCAGAAACCCCCGCCGGAAGCCAGCGCCGCGCGGCGTTCGCCCGAAAGGCCACCGATGATGTGCGGCAAGAAGCTGTCGAGCCGCACGTCGGGCGCGTGCAGCTCGCGCCGCACTTCGTGCAACCAGCCGTTGGCCAGGGCCACGCTGAACAGGCCCAGCTGTTCGGGGCCTTGCCGGATCCATTCCTTCACCTGGGGCAGGCGGGGCCCGGCCAGGATGCCTTGCAGGCAGGCCTGATCCAGGCTGGGCTGTGCCTGGTTGAAAGCCATCAGCGCACCGGCCGGCGTCAAGGCCAGCCAGCGCGCACCCGGCGCTGTACGGGAGGGGAGCTCAACTCGCTTCATGCAAGGGATTCAGGCTGTAGATCAGGGTCTTGACCAGGGTCACCATCTCCGCGCGTTCGCGCGCATCGACGCTCATCACCGTGGCGGGCAGGCCCAGCCGCGACAGCTCGGCGGCCACCGAAGGCCGCACGGTGCGGTCACCCCATCCAAGGTGGGTGATGCCCACGACCAGCGTGGTCTCGTCGACGATGTGGCGAAAGGCTGCCACGTAGTGGCGCAGGTCGGCCACGGGATCGCGTGCGCTGCCGTCCAGCAGCAGCACCACACCCAGCGCGTTTTCGCTGAGGATCTCCCACATGAAATCAAAGCGCTCCTGGCCCGGCGTGCCGTACAGGCGCACGCGGTCGCCGCCGGGCAGGTTCAGCACGCCGTAGTCCATGGCCACCGTGGTGTGGGACTTGATTGCGCGCACACCGTCGGAAGCGGCGGCCTCGGTCGAAACCACCTCGATGTCCGACAGCACCTTGACGGCCTGGGTCTTGCCCGCACCGACCGGGCCCACGATGACGATCTTGTAGACGCTGGCCATGTCAGAACAGCTTTTCAAGCAGCGAACGGAAGAACTGCAGGCCCGGCAGGTTGCGCCGCTTCGCCGGTGCCGGCGGCTCACTCTGGCGGGCCCTCACATCGGCCACGCTGGGCAGCACCGTGGCCGTGCCCGACAGCACGGCACACACCACGAACAAGGTCACCAGGCGCGGGTCATGCCGCGAGAAGCTGCGCTGCAGATCGAGCAAGGACTGCGGCGCGCGCAGGCACAGCAGCGCCAACTGGATGAACACATCGGGCTGCGGCGCCATGCGCGTGAAGTTGGGCGAGCGCTCCAGCTGGAAGCGCAGGTCGCCCGTGGCGTGCTTCAGATCGGCTTCGAAGGTGGTGTAGGCCAGGTTCCACATGAAGGTGTCCAGCGGCCGGCGCCCGTCCTGCCTGCGTCCGGACAGGCGCATCGCCCTGGCCAGGGCCTGGTCGCCCGCCAGTGGCCGCGATTCGACGATCTGCAACATCATCGCGTGGGCCGTCAGCCGCTTGCGCAGGGCCGCCGAGATGTTGGAAGCAACCCAGTTCTGCGCCGAGTGGATGACCACGCCCGAATGGCTGCCGATCTGAAACTCTTGCGGCTCGGATTTGAGGACAGCCTGGCAGATCAGATTCAGGTAGGCGTTCTGGCCCGCCTCGGGGCAGGCTGTGCGCAAGGCATCCAGCGCCGCAGGCGTCAGCCCGAAAGGATCCGGCTGGCCTTCCACCATCGCCGGGGCCGCCGCCAGGGCCGGTGGAGGCTCGGCCTGAGCGGGTTCTGCGGGAGCAACGGGCAATACAGGCAAACCGGGCGCTACGGACACTACGGGCACAGGGGCCTTGCTGACCCTGGCGAGCGCAGCAAGCGCGGTCTCGGGGTCGGGGTCGGGCACGTTGTCCAGCACGTCGTGCAATTCCACGAGTTCTGGCAACGCGATTCTGGGTGCGGGTCTCTGGGTGGCGATCGGCGCAGCCGCCGGCCTGGAAGCACGCGAAAGGGCCCTGGAGGTGGCCTTGGCGGCGGCCTCGTCCTGGGCGCGCAGATCAGCGAGCGCCGTGCGCACGGTGGTCGCCCTCAGGGGGTGCTGCAGTGTCAGGCGGGCCGCGCCCGATGCCTGCAAGGCCTGCAGCCAACCACCCCCATCACCCGGCGGCGCGATCACGATGGCGCAGTGGTCATTCAGCACCAGGCTCTGCAGCTGTTGTTGACGTTCGTCGGTCCAGCGCGCCAGACCCAGGCCGATCAGATCCACGATGCACAGGTCGCAGTCGTCCGCCAGGCGCCATGCCTTCGGGGAGCCCATGCTCACACCGCGCCGCTGGCGAATCACCAGCGCTCCAGAGTAGACCGCCCCCACGATGCGTTCCATGGCCACGGCAGAGGGGTCCGACAGGCCGGCGATGAGCACCTTCATGATGGCAACACCGTGGCCTGCAGTTGAGCAAAAGCTTCGCTCCAGGGCCGCGGCAGTTCGGGGGTCAGGCGCAGCAGTGAACGGCGGGCCACCATCAGGGCCAGCGTGTCGCGACACACCAGGCAATGTGTCAGAAAGGCCTGCTGGGCCGGCAGGTCGCCACGCTGCCAGGCCCGCAAGGCCTCAGCCGCCAGCTGGTGCGAATCGTCGGTGCTGCAGCGCAGGACACGCCGCGGCACGTCCAGCGAAGCCGTGGCCAGCACGCTCCAGCGTGTGGCCATGCGGCTGCAGCGCGGGAAGCTGTGCAACGGGGCCTGGACCTGGAAGCTGCGCACCATCGGCTCGGTCAGGCGCGGGTGCACGCGGTGCAGCGCGTCCAGCTTGTCGGCTGCCGGCGCGTCACAGCAACCCATGAAGAGATCCGCCAGCGCGCCCTGGGCGGGCTCCGCACCGGGCAGGGCCAGCGCACAGTCCAGCCGGTTCAGGTGCGCCGGCAGCACGCTGGGGTGGCAGACGATCTGGCGTCCACTGGCCCTGAATCGCAAGCGGGCGGCTTCGATGGCCGAGCTCATGGCGAGCGCTCAGAGGTTGAGAGTTTTTCGGCCGTGCCCGAAAGGCACGTCAAAACACCCAGGATCTAGACGCAAAGCACAGCCATAGCTTGGGCTATGGCGAGCATTTGCAACGACGAGCCTGGGTGTTTTGGCGTGCAAGGCGGGCATGGGTGAATGACTCTCAACCTCTCAGATCAACTTGCCCAGTGACTCCGCTGCACGCTTCATGTCCAGGAAGATCAGGCCCAGCTTGGCATCGGCCTTGGCCATCACGGTGAGCACGGCTTCGGTGCCCGAGGCGCTCATGATCACGTAGCCCCGTTCGCCCTGGATCAGGATGCGCTGCAGGCGGCCGCGCGCCAGTTCGCGTGCGGCACGATCACCCAGGGAGAGCAGGGCCGCGGTCATCGCGCCGATGCGGTCTTCGTCCATGCCGGCCGGCAATGCCGAAGCCATCATCAGGCCATCGGTGGAGATCAACGCCGAGGCTTCGATATCGGCCGTGGAGCCGTTCAGTTCGAGCAGCGTTTGTTGCAGCATGTCGGTGCGCATGACGAGTGATCCTTGTTCTGTTGGGAGTTCTTCCACGATCCGGCCTGGCAGAACGCACAGGCGACGCGAAGCTGCTCGGACCAAGATCAAGCATCGGACAAACCGCTTGCCTTTTCCAAGGGCGCTGGGGCACCTGAACGGCGCAAATGGCTTTTGTTCACGCTGTCTTCGGATTGTGAAAATGCGCTGGCGAACCGCACCGTTCCTTGGTTCGGGCATCGGCTGCGACCAAAGTCGCGGAGGGTGTATGCATTGCCGACGGCCTGGCCATGATGCACACGCGGCCAGGTCAGCGGTCAGCAAGCGCCGCACCCGCTTCGCGAGCACGGCCAGTTGATGGATGGAAGGCCCCGCGCGCGGGGCTGAATCTCTCAGCTCGTCTTCAGGATCCAGGCCAGCAGCGTGGTGAGGTCGGCGTCGCTGATCTTGGACACGTCATTGGCCATCATGGGCACTTGCCCCCAGTTGCCCGGGCCACCCTGGCGCACGCGCTTGCTCAGGTAGGGGATGGCATCGCCACGGCCCTTGTACTTGACGGCAATTTCCTTGTAGCCCGGGCCGACCAGCTTGGCGTCGACCTTGTGGCAGGCCACACAGCCGGCCTTGGTGGCAAGCGCTTCAGAGGCCAGTGCTGCGCCGGGCAGCACAAAAGCGCCGCACAGCGCGACAGAGAGTGCCAGACGGGTGGCCAGAGGGGTGCGTGTTTCCATGACGTGTTTCCTTGGGGTGGGAGGTGCCCCCCGGCGGGGGCCGGATGGTTCAGCCTTCGAGCCGGAACGCCGCAGTGGCGTGGGACAGCCGTTCGGCCTGCTGCTTGAGACTTTCGGCCGCCGCGGCCGATTCTTCGACCAAGGCAGCGTTTTGTTGGGTGGTCTGGTCGAGCTGCGAAACCGCCTGGCCGACCTGTTCGATGCCCCGGCTCTGCTCGGCCGAAGCGGCGGTGATCTCGCCGATCAGGTCCGTCACCTGGCGCACCTGGCTCACCACGTCGCCCATCGTGGCGCCGGCGTCCTGCACCAGCACGCCACCGGCGTTGACCTTCTCGACCGAGTCGTTGATGAGCTGCTTGATCTGCTTGGCCGCTTCGGCGCTGCGCTGCGCCAGCGAACGCACCTCACTGGCCACCACGGCAAACCCGCGGCCTTGCTCGCCAGCGCGAGCCGCTTCCACGGCCGCGTTCAGCGCCAGGATATTGGTCTGGAAGGCGATGCCGTCGATGACCGATGTGATGTCGGCGATGCGGTTGCTGGCCGACTGGATCTCACCCATGGTCTGCACCACCTTGGCCACCACTTCGCCACCGCGCAACGCGGCTTCACTGGCGCCGTGGGCCTTCTGGTTGGCCTGGCGCGCGTTTTCGGCGCTGGTGCGCACGGTGCCCGTGAGGGTGTCCATCGAAGCGGCCGTCTGCTGCAGGCTGGATGCCTGCGATTCGGTGCGACTGGACAAGTCGGCATTGCCCTGGGCGATCTGCACGCTGGCCGAGGCCACGTGTTCGACGCCGGTGCGCACGCCCGAAACCAGGTTCACCAGCGCGGCACGCATGGATTGCATCGACGCCATCACGCTGCCCTCGGGCGCAGGGGCCTTGCCATCGCCAGCCAGCGAGCCCTGTGCGATGCGCTGCGCCACTGCGGCCAGTTCGTTGGGCTCGGCGCCCAGCGCGCGGTGCAGGCTGCGCGTCAGGCCCACGCCCACCACCACCCCGAGGCCGATGGCCAGCACGACGACACTGCCGATGATCAAACCCATGCGCTGGCCCGCAGCCAGGCTTTCCTGGTAGTCGTTCTGGGCCGATTGCACCTGCTGCGCAATGAGGCGGTTCATGCTGTTCGTGTAGGCCGGGTTGAGCTTGCTCACCACATCCAGCTGGTGCCAGCCTTCTTCGGTCTTGCCGGCTATTTCGAGGTTCATCGTGGCGTCCAGGCCCTGCTCGGTCAGCGCCCGGCGCGCGGTATCGACCTCACGCGCCAGCGTCTTTTCGGCATCGTCCATCGGCCCTTCGATGTACTGTTTCCACAGCTCTTCGATGCGCGCCTTGTTGATGGCGTACTCCTTGGAACGCTTGGCAATCACATCCGGCACGGCATGCATGGCCACGTCGGTGACCAGGATGCGGTTGCGCGCGATGAGGAAGTTCATCTCACCGACCAGGGCCAGGGGCTTGACGCTGCCTTCATTGATGCCCTTGAGCACCGATTCGTTCTGCCGCGCACTGAGGAAGCCCAGCACGGCCACGACCAGGGTCAGGCCGATGAGCAGGCTCACGCCCAGGCCCAGGCGTTGGCTGACGGTGATGGAAGTTTTGTTTTTCATGGGAAGGTCCGCTGCGGACGCACCAGTGGCGGCCGTCTAGGTGGCTTTTCGACATTCCCGGCAAAACCCTCAGTCGGCCAAACCACCCTGGTGGAATGGCCGTGACGGATTGCACAGGTCGCGCCGCTGGACCGCGGTCGGCCACGGGCTGACCCGGCAACGCTGCCCAGCACACGGCCGCAGTCCAGGCTCACTGCGAACCAGCGGGACCCCGATCCTTCAGGTCGTCGAACTTGGCCGCCATCGTCGGGTTGCCCCGGGTCAGCTTCTTGATCGTCACGTCCTGCGCCTTGTCGTTGGCGAGGCGAAGGCTTCGAACCGTGCCGAGCAGGGCGTCCTTCGTCTTTTGCAGATGGTTGATCGACTTGTCGATCTCGTCGATGGCCGTCTGGAAGTGCCGGGAGGCCAGGTCGTAGTCCTTCGCGAACGCGGTCTTGAACGTCTCGAGCTTGCCCTCGAAATTCGTGATGTCGATGTTCTGCGCCCTGACCAGGGCCAGCTCCGACTTGTACTGGAGCGAGTTCATCGCCGCATTGCGCAGCAGCGTGATGATGGGCAGGAAGAACTGCGGCCTCACGACGTACATCTTGGGGAAGCGGTGGAACACGTCGACGATGCCGGTGTTGTAGAGCTCGCTGTCGGGCTCGAGCAGGGAGACCAGCACCGCGTACTCGCAGCCCTTCTCGGTGCGGTCCTTGTCGAGTTCCTTGAGGAAGTCCTCGTTCCTGTTCTTCGTGGCCGTGCGATCGCTCTCGTTCTTCATCTCGAACATGATCGAGACGATCTCGGTGCCGGCTTCATCGAGGTCGCGAAAGATGTAGTCGCCCTTGCTGCCGGTCCGTGCGTCGTTGTCCTTTTCGAAGTAGGCCCTCGGGAACGCCGTCGCCCGGATGCGGTTGAACTCGGTCTCGCAGTGCTGCTCCAGCGTCTCGCCCACCATCTTGGTCGACAGGCGCGCCTTCATGTCGCGCAGCCGCTCGATCGCGTCATCGCGATCCTTGATCTGGGTCTCGTACTTGTCCTTCAGCGACTTCTCGGCAAGCTGCTTTTCCAGCGCCGCCCGCTCGAGGCCGCTCTTCAGGACATCACGCTCTTTTTCGACGGCACCTACGGCTTGCGAGATCGCGAGTTTCTGCGCCATCTCGATGGCGTCGAGCCGGGCCTTCAGCCCCTGAATCTGCGCATCCTTCTCAGCAGCAGCCGCCTGCAACTCGTTCAAGCGCATCGCCTCAGCGAACCTGGAAGCGGCCTGCTGGTCATGCCGGGCCTGGGCCAGTTGATGGGCGAGCGCGTCGCGCTCTTTTTCCACGGCGCTCAGGGCCTGGGCCACGGCCAGCTTGCGCGCCACCTCGGCGGCATCGACGCGCGCCTGCAGACCCTGGATCTCGGCGTCCTTCGCCGAGGCAGACTTCTGCAGTTCGCTGGCGACCCGGGTCGTGGCCAGCTCGACGGCATTGCGTTTGTCCAACTCGGCCAGTTCCAGCCGCTCGTGCAACTGCTGCTCGAACGCGCCGTCGCGAACCTGCTTCAGGATGTCTGCGTACCCGGCCTCGTCAATCTTGAAAGCCTTCCCGCAGTGCGGGCAGATGATCTCGTGCACGTCCAGGCTCCTCCTGCCTTCGTCAGTGGCTGCTTGAGCAGGGGTCACGTGCGGCAGCGCCTTGTTCACTTGCCCGTGGCAACGGATCCGGCTCGAAACCCTGCGAGTCGCTACAACAGCACGATGTCGTACTGCTCCGGATTCATTGTCGGCTCCGCGCTCAGGCTGATCGGTTTGCCGATGAATTCACTCAGCCCCGCCAGGTGCACGCTCTCTTCGTCCAGCAGCATCTCCACCACCGTGGCGCTGGCCACGACGCGGAATTCGCGCGGGGCGAACTGGCGCGCTTCGCGCAGGATCTCGCGCAGGATGTCGTAGCACACGCTGCGCGCCGTCTTGACCTGGCCACGGCCCTGGCAGGTGGGGCAAGGCTCGCACAGCATGTGGGCCAGGCTCTCGCGGGTGCGCTTGCGCGTCATCTCCACCAGGCCCAGTTGGGTGAAGCCACTCACCGTGGTGCGCACACGGTCGCGGGCGAGTTGCTTGCGCAACTCGGCCAGCACGGCCTGCTGGTGGTCTTCGCGCGCCATGTCGATGAAATCGGCAATGATGATGCCGCCCAGGTTGCGCAGGCGCAGTTGCCGCGCGATGGCGCCGGCCGCTTCCAGGTTGGTCTTGAAGATGGTGTCTTCAAAATTGCGCGCACCGACATAACCACCGGTGTTCACGTCCACCGTGGTCAACGCCTCGGTCTGGTCGAAGATCAGGTAGCCGCCGCTCTTCAGGTCCACACGGCGGGCCAGGGCGCGGCTCAGTTCTTCTTCGATGCCGAAGAGATCGAAGATGGGCCGCTCGCCACGGTACAGGTCCAGCTTGGCCACCGTGCCGGGCATGAAGGTTTCGCCAAAGGCCTTGAGCGCGTCGCACTGCAGCCGGCTGTCGATGCGGATGCTCTGGGTGCTGTCGTTGGCCAAGTCGCGCAAGACGCGCTCGGCCAGGCTCAGGTCCTGGTGCAGCAAGGTACCCGGCGGTTTGTTCTGCGCCTTGTCACGGATCAGCATCCAGGCGCGGCGCAGGTAGGCAATGTCGTCGGCCAGTTCGGTATCGGTGGCCTCTTCGGCATTGGTGCGCAGGATGAAGCCGCCACCGCCGCCGTCTTCCGGCTGGCCCACCAGGGACTGCATGCGCGTGCGCAGTTGTTCGCGCAGATCATGGCTGCCGATCTTCTGGCTGATGCCGATGTGGTTGTCGTGCG
>Ga0138256_10009118_pt1 | contig 10412 bp, 5 predicted proteins | sample KNB2016incub_MG_FD_105486 | JGI IMG/M metagenome (GOLD analysis project Ga0138256, IMG submission 105486) | Active sludge microbial communities from wastewater in Klosterneuburg, Austria - KNB2014incub_MG | ecosystem: Engineered > WWTP > Activated sludge > Unclassified | place: Austria... | reverse complement strand
TCAGGTAAAAAAGGTGAGACTGTTTTCTGATAAACTTTTATCAGAAATATTAATACAAAACTCATTTGTTTATAAAATATTTATTTATCTTTTCCGCTGCTTTTATCATTTCAACTTTGATTACATGAATCTTCTGACCTGGATCGTTCAAAAATTTATTATAACCGTTTTCACTAAGTGAAAAAATTATGCTGGTATCTTTTACATTATTAAAAAGATGTTTATTTAATCTGTATGACTCTTTTAAAATTCTCCTTAACCTGTTCCGCAGCACAGCTTTTCTGATTTTTTTCTTTGCAACAATAAAGCCCACTTTTAATGGAATTTTCAAAAGCGGGCTTTGATTAAAATCAACAGAATCTGAAACTTTGATTTTATTTACAAATACTTTGAGATAATCAGTTGAAATTACTACAGAGTTCTGAAGTATTTTCAAATAAGAATTATGTCCTTTTACAATCTCATTCTTGATTAAGCTGTTTTTCTTACTTTCAAAACTATGAAAATTTCCGCTAATTTTACCATCAAAAAGATTTTCGCTGTTATTCATTTAAACTGCAATACAAAGATACTCAGATTGTTATAAATATGCCGGAACCAATTTTAAGGATGTCTTGTAAATTCATCGCTTACTGTGAGTCTTTTTCTGCCTTTAGCTCTTCTTCTTGCTAAAACTTTTCTTCCGTTTTTAGTAGCCATTCGCTCTCTAAAACCGTGTTTGTTTTTTCTTTTCCGGTTGCTCGGTTGATATGTTCTTTTCATTACTTATTTAATAATATTAATCATCAAAATACGAATGCTAAGCAAGAATTTCAAGGAATTAATGAAATTACTTGAAACTTTCCTGGAATTGCATGTTAGTCATAGAAGCAAAAGTAATTCTGCTGTTAAAAATTTTCCTCTGTTTACGAGGGTTCTGTATAAACCATAATTTTAAATGTAAAAATGTTCAGCAAACTGATTCTTGAATCCTACGAATTCAAACATTACGGTTTGCATTCTTTAAACAGTTAAGTGTATTTTTGTATACATAAATTTACTAATTTAAAAAAAGTGAAATGAAAAAAACAAATTTAATCTTAAAAGTCATTCTTATGGCATTTGTCCTTAGTACACAAGGATTTTCGCAGCAGGCGGATAACTGGCAGTGGCTTAATCCGAAACCTCAGGGGAACACATTGAATGCAATGGATTTTGTGAATGATAATACGGGATACACTGTGGGTAATTACGGGACTGTTTTAAAAACAACTGATAATGGTGTTAGCTGGAATAATTTAAATGCAGGAGTTTCTGCTCAGCTTTACAGTGTTGATTTTGCAGATCTGAATACCGGTTATATAGGCGGAGTCAATCAGATGTTCAGGAAAACTACTGATGGCGGTATCACCTGGTCAGATATAGTGCTCCCGGCATTTACTAATTCAAGTGTACTGGATATAAAATTTACAAATGCCGTTACAGGTTATGTATTGGGTTTTTTTCTTCTGGAAAGCAGAATCTGGAAAACGACAGATGGCGGACTTAACTGGGTAACTCAGACAACAGACGGTGCAAATTATCTGAACAACCTTTATTTCCTCAATGAGAATACAGGGTTTGGCTCAGGCGGATCTTTCGGAGGAGAAATAATTAAGACTACAAACGGCGGAGTTAACTGGAATTTTATTTATCAGGACAGCTATGCAAAACACAGCATGGTCTTTATGAATTCACTTACCGGTTTTTCCGGAAGTGAACAGGGAAGGATATATAAGACTATAGACGGAGGAAACACCTGGAATTTTGTTTTGTCAGACGGAGGCATCGATATTACTTCAATGAATTTTATAGATGCAAACACAGGATTCGGATTCGGATCGGGTTCGGTTTATGTTAAAACTACCGACGGAGGTAATAACTGGTATGAAAGTCTTCCTGTCGGAAGCAGCAATACCAGTCAATACTTTGCCGCTGCAGTAACTCCAAACGGGACAATTCATGCCGCAGGTACTTACGGCGCAATGGTCAGGTCTACCAATGCAGGCGCAAATTTTACTTACACTTCATCAGTAACAGACGGTTATGTTTCGGATATAGAATTCATAAATAATTCGACTGGATATGCAGTAACAGGTTTCAATCACGGTGATATTTTAAAGACTACAAATTCAGGAACAACCTGGGTTTCTCAGATAAGCTCTTATACAACTTCCATATATGGAATTTCATTTACGGGAGTTGAAACCGGTTATCTTGCCGGAAGCATTTCACTTTATAAGACAACTAACGGCGGAACAAACTGGAACACAGTTTATAACAGCACTACAAATGAAATTTTCACTGACATTGTATTTACAAATGCAAATACAGGATATGCCGTTGGATCATACGGCAGACAGATGAAAACAACAAATGCTGGTTTAAACTGGACATCCTCAACGATTTCCAGTTCGGGTTCAATACTGAGTTCCGTATGTTTTGTAAATGAAACAACCGGTTATGCAGTTGGTGATAATAATGCTGCTGTCAGAACAACAAATGCAGGATTGAACTGGACTTCAATGACGGTTGCAACTCCATTCGTTAATTTAAATGATGTGTTTTTTACTGATACCAATAACGGCTATATTTCCTGCGCAACAGGGATTTACAGATCAACAAACGGGGGTAATTCCTGGTTTAACTTAATAACACCTTCAGGCGGATATGCAAAAGTTCAGTTCAGGGGAAACTATGGCTATGCAATAGCAGGTGACGGCAAGATAATAAAATCAACAGATGCCGGTGTTAACTGGATTGTACAACCGACTGTTACCAGTAACGGATTGTCAGCTCTTTATTTTAACTCTGATAATATTGTATATGCAGGCGGACTGATCGGTACAATTATGAAAACCATGCCTGCTGAATTAATAACATTAAATACAACACTGAATCTTACGATGTTCATTGAAGGATTTTATAATTCGAATGCAAACAATACGGTTAGCGATTCTGTGAGTGTTTATTTAAGAAATTCTTCATCTCCGTATTCTTTGCTTGATTCAGCAAAAGGATTCTTATCATCATCAGGAAATGTGTCATTCAGTTTCAACAATTTAGCTTCAGGACAATATTATATTGTTATTAAACACAGAAACAGCATTGAAACCTGGAGCAGGCAGGGAGGTGAAACTTTTGTTTCCGGCAGTAATGTAAATTATGTAATGTCAGATCAGATAACAAAAGCTTTTGGAAATAATTTAAAGCAGGTTGATTCTTCACCGGTAAGATTTGCTATTTATAACGGCGATGTAAATCATGACGGAATAACAGATGCAGCGGATATCAGCGCAATAGATAACGATGCAACCTATGCAGTAAGCGGTTACGTGAATACTGATCTGACCGGAGATAATTTTGTGGATGCAGGAGACATGAGTATAGCAGATAATAATGTTACATTCGGAGTGAGCGTAATTAACCCTTGAATAGTGAATAGTGAATAGGCAAAAGTGAATAGGCAATAGTGAATAGTGAATAGGCGAAAGTTAACAATATATGTCCAGGCGTATATGCTCAGATATTCAATTTATTTAATTAATTTAAAAAATCAATAAAATATTTAAGATGAATGACCAATCTAAATTATCTCAAATGAAGAAAAGTATACTTATCTTTTTGACTTTGGCATTAGCATTTCAAATAGCTGATGCTCAAATCACGGCACTTAATCAAAATCGTTCTCACTTTATATCAGGCAAGTCAGGCATTGGCAGCGGTTATTCTGACAGAGGAGAATTAGTTCAGCAGAACTCAAATGGCGGTAAGATAAACAACGGGATCAGTTATTCCTGGCGATATTATAACACCGGTAACACGGGAATTCAGGGAGATGATGTTGAAGCTGTCTGGATCGACCACGATGGAGACCCTTACATTGCCGGTTATTCTCCCGGCTGGGAAGAAGGCGGATTTGCAAAATATATTCAAACACAGAACAAGTGGATTAATTATTCTAATATAGATTATCCTGTTATCGGAAATATTAACGATGTAGGTTCTTCACGCATAAGCGACATTGAAGAAGACACAAACGGTATATTATGGATGGCAACCTGGCGGGGTTTATTAAATTTTAACCCAACGGTTGGAGGCAGCTCATTGCAATTTTGGGGTGCAAGCAACTCGATTCATCCCGGAGGCAGAAGCAGAGATCTTGCAATTGCACCTGATGGTTCTGTTTGGATAGCTGTAGTTTCTGTTACCTGGGGTAATGGAGGACTTGTAAATTATAATCCAAACACTAATGTCTGGCGTTACTGGGGTTATGGAACAACCACTAATAACTGGCCACCGCTCATTCCTTTTTTAGTTAATGTTTCCATCCAGACAAAACCCAATGGAAGTTACCTAGTATGGTCTGGTTACGAATCTATAGTTGTTGTTTTTGACAGCGATACACAATTGTTTACTCAGCTGCCAAACAACGGTAACTCAGGTGATGTTCTTAAGCTGCCGGGTAATGATTGTGTTGACGACCTGCAAAATTTATGGGCAATAAGAATTGCTTCACCCGGAATTTATTCACTTGATTATAAAACTCAATCCGGCAGCTGGGTCACACCAACACAACCGCCTGTGACATCAGTGATAAATGACATTTGGTCATTTAAAGCTTATGGAAACAATCAAGCTCTGCTGATTGATGGAAACAGTGTTGTATGGAAATTTAACGGAACATCATGGCAAAATCTTGGTGCGTGGAAAGAAGGAGGTTTTTCTTATGGAGTAGACATAGATGCAAACGGGAATATCTGGGCAACGGGAATTGGCGGTGCTGCAAAACGTAACGCTCAGACAGGCATCTGGCAAAGATATCGTATTACAAACACTTCTCAGTTTACATACTGGGTTGAAGATATAACTCTCGATAATGAAGGTAATGTTTATATGGCAGGAAATGCAGGAACAGGTGTAGGCGGTTTCCAGAAATTTGACGGGATTAGATGGACAGGATTTAATGAATTCACTTACGGACTTGGTAATCCATTTCCGTTTCCAACTGATAACGCTGAAGTTTTATACTTCAGACCTTCAAATGGAAATATTATTGTCAACCCAATGTTTAACAATCTGCATTCATGGAACGGAAGTAACTATACTTCACTAAATTATTCAAATGCTCGATCGGAAGGTGTTGTTGAAGATTCTCAAAACAGGTTATGGAGTCTTGGCGAATATTATGATCTGAAGTATTATTCAAACAACAACTGGACTTCAGTTCCATTTATAGGGTCAGGTTCAAATATAAAAAAAGATCCTGCAAGACCCGGAACGATCTGGGCTTGTTCAGAATATCAGGTCTTAAGAACGGATGGTGTTTACAATTTTTCAAAAGTGACAGACGATTTTTCAGAGCTTGATCCTCAAAGCGACGGACTAACTACTGTAATACCAATTAATGATGGCTATGCCTGGGTTGGCACTAATCAGGGATTGGCAAAGTTAAATTCGAATAACGGCTCATATCAGTTTTATTCTCCGTCTAATTCCCAAATCCCGGGTGAAAATATTTCTCCTCTTACCGTAACACCGGACGGAAGACTTTGGTTTACAAACTTTGGAAGTAATTCAACTTCTGTTTATGGCTTATGCTGGTTTGACGGAATGAACTTCGGCATTTTTCCTCAACAGCAAACAGGCGGCTTGCCGCATGCTCAGATTTATGATCTTGAAGTTAAAAATATTCAGAATGGATATGAACTATGGATCAGTTGTGCAAGCAGGGGAGTTGCTGTACTTACAGTAATAAATCCTGTATTAACATTGACAGTCAATTTTGAATCTATAATTAAGCAGGATACAATACTGGTTGAATTAAGAAATGCATCTTCACCTTATAATATAGTAGGATCAGTTAAAGGATTAGGTGGACAGGGAGCTTCAACTCAGTTACAGTTTTCAAATGCAGCAAACGGAACTCCGTATTACATATCTGTGCACCATAGAAATTCAATTGAAACCTGGAGCGGAATTTTAACTTCATTCACATCAGGAATATCATCTTATAATTTCACTACAGCAGCTGCACAGGCGTTTGGAAGTAATATGAAACTGATTGGAACATTATGGTCATTTTATTCTGGTGATGTAAATCAGGACGGCATAATAGATGCAGCGGATATCAGCGCAATTGATAATGATGCAACCTATTCGGTCAGCGGATATGTGAATACTGATCTGAACGGTGATAACTTTGTAGATGCCGGAGACATGAGCATAGCAGATAATAATGTAACATTAGGAGTGATTGCGATTACACCTTAAATTATAGCTGAAGTTTTGCAAATGTTAAATATTTTCCATTTTGTTATTCTGTAGTATTTAGATTAATTAATTTTTATATAAATCTTTAAACTGTTCATTGCAATTTAAAATGTAATTAAAAAATAATCTCATAATTGAAAATGATTTTGCAAAAATAAACTTCAGAATTTGTATCTAAAGTATTTTATTAAATAATTTTCAAAAATTTAATAATAACAAAATGAAAAACCCCACTAAGAATTTTTTTACCGCCATACTACTCTTTACTGTGTGTTTAACTTTAAAAGCACAGCCCGTTCCGGTTCCTTTCGATAATGCTTGGTATGGATTCAATACACAGCTTGGCAATCAGCCATATTTTTTAGATAACGGAAGGCTTGTTGACATAGACAATGACGGTGATTCTGATGTTGTCGGTTCGAAATATTTTGCAGGCTTTATGGGAACAGCAACAGGTTTTGTAGTTCTTAAAAATGAAGGAAGCGGATCTTTCAATTCAAATCCTGTTTATTATTCTTCTCCTCAATCATCTGAATTCGTTTATTCTGCAAAGCTGAATAATGATGCGTTTCAGGATATAATAGTATCAAATACAGGAAATAATTTTTCCGGTAATTCAATTTCAGTTTACATGAATCTGGGTAATGGTTCTTTCGGAACGCCGGTTAATTATTTTGTTGGCGGCGGACCTGTTGGTATTGCCGCTGAAGATTTTACCGGTGACAATAAGACAGACATTGCTGTTGCAACCTGTGGTAGTTTTGGTTCAGGTAATACGGTAACTATATTAATAAATAACGGCGACGGAACATTAGCGGATCCTGTTCTTTATCCTGCAGGCAGTGCTCCTTATAAAGTATCAGCGGGAAAAATAAATTCGGATAACTTTATTGATCTTGCAGTAGCAAATGAAAACGGAAAAGTAAATGTTCTCATCAATACAGGCACCGGAAATTTTTTAAACCGGACTGAGTATTCTTTTACACTAAGCGGTTCAGGTTACAGATCAAGCATTAAACTTTGTGATATAGAAAATGATAATGATCCTGATATACTATATGGTAATAACGGTTTAGGATCGGCTGGTCCGGAAATTGGTCTTCTTAGAAATACCGGCGGAATATTTTCGAATCCGGAAATTATTCCAACTACAATTTTTGCCGGAGGTATCCGGGATATTGAAACAGCTGATCTGAATAATGACGGATGGAATGATATAGTAACTGCCAATGCAAATGCAAGAGTCACTGACGGATATCAAGTATTACTAAGCAATGGCAGCGGCGGATTCCAACCTGCTTTCAGGAATAATGCAGGTCAGAATACTGAAGATGCTATGGTCGGTGACATAGACAATGATGGTAAGACTGACTTATTAACTACAGATTCATATTCAATGCAGGTAACAGTTCACAAAAATCTCGGACTTGGGGTATTTCCGGTTGCAAAATTATTTGAAACCGGTATTTCAATCGCAGGAAGTTTAGATGCATCTGACATAGACAATGATGGTGACCTTGATGTAATTATTTCTGCATCGGGCAGAGCAGCTGTCGGTGTTTTGGTGAAAGTAATGAAAAATACCGGAAGCGGAATTTTTGAATCACCTGTTAACTATACTGTCAGAGGCGGAGGTGTTCAGGCAAAGTTCAGAAATCTGAACAACGATAACTTTCCGGACATACTTTATGCAACTGCCATTAATTCACCTCCGTATGATTTTCATTTTGCAATAAATAATGGTGACGGAACATTCGGACCGGTTCAGACAAAATCAATTAGTGCATGTGGATGGTATGATATTGATGCTGCAGATATGGATAACGATGGAGATAAGGATGTCATTATAACGGAATGGCTGGGTTGTACGGGAATTGCTAATTCTTCAAGAAGAATATTTATTTGTCTTAACAATGGAAATGCTGTATTTGCAGATCCAATAATTAAGTTGGTAGGACCACACCCTGCGCCATTAGGAACAGGGGATTTTAACATTGACGGTAATATGGATATTGTCACAGGGGTTTCAGGCGCTAACATAGAGTTATGTCTCGGAACGGGTAACGGGGATCTACTGGCTCCGGCAGCATTCTCAATCGGTTCACAGGGTGGAGCTACTGATATATCTGTTGCGGATGTTAACAACGACGGTAACCTTGATGTTGCATCAAGTAATTTTTGGGAGGGTACTTCAATGTCAATTCTGTATGGCAACGGTAATGGAACATTTCAGTCTGCACTAATCCTTCCGTCAGCTTATTCTCCTGATCTTTTGAATGTATCGGGAATCACAGTTGGTGATCTAGACAATGACGGCGATAAAGATATTATTGTAGGTAACAATGCGTCGAATTGTATGTCACTTTATTATAATAATAACGGAACATTTGAATATAAAATGAGAGCCGGCGGATATTCCGGTGTCTATGCGCCGCTGTTTGCAGATTTCGACGGAGATAATAAAGGTGATTTAATTGCTTTAGGCAGCGTTCCTCCGAGCGGAGTTGGAAGTAACTTAATGTATCTTAAAGGGAGAAATACCGGAGTGACATCCGTTTCAAATAGTGTGTCGAATATTATAACTGGATACTCGCTCAGACAGAATTATCCGAACCCTTTTAATCCGGTAACGAATCTGGAATTCACAATTTATAAGACAGGTTTTGTTTCGCTTAAGATATATGACATTGCCGGGAAAGAAGTGACGACTATTGTAAACGCTGATTTAAAACCCGGAACATATAAATATGATTTTAATGCATCTGATCTAGCGAGCGGAACTTATTTTTATACTCTGGCTGCACAGAATTTTTCAGAGACAAAAAAAATGGTAGTTCTGAAATAATTCCGGTTACTTTAAATATGAAAGTTTATAATGACAAATATTTATTCAATAAATAAAAAATTTATAAATTTCATTAACGCTCATTAACTAAATGAATTATGAAAAATTTAAAAAATGTAATTTTAACAATTATGATTCTTGTCTTTAGCAGAATTAATTTAAATGCTCAGACTGTCACAACGGATTGGGTTGTAAATAATTTTCCCGGTATACCGGTGGGTGTAATGACCGGTTTGGATCAGAACGACAATGTTTTAGTAACCGGTCAGTCAGGTGATCACAACAGGATCATAACAAAAAAATACGATACAAACGGAAACCTTATCTGGGAAAGAACATATTCAATTTCCGGTTATGGTGTTGCTGCTACATGGCTTTCTATAGATAATTCAGGCAATTTAATTGTAACCGGATACCCTCACAATTTCAGCAGTAACCCTATTGAATCAGGTTTGCTGACACTGAAATATGATAATAACGGAAACTTACTCTGGGATAAATTGATCCAGGGCACATGGGCTTTTGCCGTGCGATCAATTGTTGATCAGTCCGGAAATATTTATGTCACAGGAAGAGCATGGCAATATACAGCAACTTACGATTTCGTTACAGTTAAATATGCTCCTGACGGAACTCAATTATGGTTTGATACTTTTGATCAGAATGCAGGATTTCATATTCCAAACAGTATGGACTTAGACCAGAACGGAAACCTTTTTATTACAGGCGGGGGACAAAGCGGAGGATTAATTACTGTAATGTATAACAACGCCGGCGTTCGTCAATGGGTCAGGGAGAAGTCCGGAACTGCAGGTAACAATATTAAGTGTGACGGAAACGGAGGAATTTTTGTAACAGGATCATTCTATGATTACAATACAGGAACGAGCAATGATATTATGCTTTTGAAATATGATCTCGCAGGTAATTTAGTTTGGCAAAGATTTTATGACTTTGGTAATTCCGAATACGGGAATCTTATAAATATTGATTCTCATTCTAACATATTTATTACCGGATTTGGCGCATTACAAGGAGCTTTTCCGGGCTGGCTTACCGTCAAAGTTGATCCATCAGGCAATCTTTTATGGTATAAAAGATTTAAATTTAATTCCGGTTGGGAAGAATATCCTTACTTTGCTTTGACCGGACCGGAAGATGAGATATATGTTACAGGTAATGTAGGCGTAGCATACGGAGGGACTACATATCATGGAATGGAAACTGTACGGTATAATTCCGACGGAAGCAATCCCTGGGTTGCCGGGGTCAATCT
>Ga0138256_10009117_pt1 | contig 10412 bp, 6 predicted proteins | sample KNB2016incub_MG_FD_105486 | JGI IMG/M metagenome (GOLD analysis project Ga0138256, IMG submission 105486) | Active sludge microbial communities from wastewater in Klosterneuburg, Austria - KNB2014incub_MG | ecosystem: Engineered > WWTP > Activated sludge > Unclassified | place: Austria... | reverse complement strand
GATCCAGACAACTTTCAGTTCCCGCGCTGGTGCCTCGACATGGGCGTGCTCCGCGCCTACGAGAATGGCAAGCCGGCGCAGACACCTCAGCACTTGAACGTCAATTTCGACGGACCGAAGGCGGGCGAACTCGTATTCGTCTCGGGACATCCCGGCAGCACCGATCGTCTGTTGACCGTTGCGCAACTGGAAACGCAGCGCGATATCGACATCCCGCGCTGGTTGCTGCGCGCCGCGGAACTGCGCGGCCGCTACGTTCAATACGCCAAGTCGAGCGACGAAGCGGCGCGGAGTGTGGAAGACCAGTTGAATGGTCTCGAGAACTCCATCAAAGTGCGCCGCAAGCAGCTCGACGCGCTGCTCGATGACAAGTTGATTGCCGCCAAGCGAGACGCTGAGACCAAACTGCGCGCGAGCGTCGCGGCCGATCCGAAGCTCGCCGCGGCCATCGGCGACCCGTGGTCGGACATCGCCAAGGCGCAGGCCGTGTATCGCACGCTGCAACTGCCGCTCACCTTCATCGAGAACGGTGCGGGCTGGGGTGGTCACCTGGCTAACTACGCGCGCGTGCTGGTGCGCGCTGCGGACGAGCGCGCCAAGGCCAATACTGATCGCCTGCGCGAATATACCGACACTGCCTTGCCACGCATCGAGCAGCAGCTGGCAGCGGCCGTCCCGATCTATCCCGAGATCGAAATCATCCGCCTGACGTTCGGTCTCGAGCGGATGCGTGAGTGGTTGGGGCCCGATCACCCACTGGTACGCGAACTGTTGTCGAAGGAGTCGCCTGACGAACTTGCACACCGGCTCGTTAGCGGTACAAAACTCAACGATCCGAGCGTGCGTCTCGCTCTGTGGAACGGCGGTCGCCAGGCCATCGACGCGTCTGACGATCCGATGATCGTATTCTCACGGGAAGTCGAGCCCGAGGCTCGCGCGCTGCGCAAGCGGTACGACGACGAAGTCGAGGCGCCAGTGGAAGCTGCGTCCGAAAAGATCGCACGCGCGCGCTTTGCGGCGCTCGGCACCAGCGTCTATCCGGACGCGACATTCACGCTGCGGCTCAACTACGGCACGGTACAGGGTTGGCGTGAGAATGGCGTCGAGATCGCACCGTTCACGCACTTGTCCCGCCTGTACGAACGCGCCACCGGCGCTGAGCCTTTCAAAGTGCCTGATCGCTGGTTGGCTGCCAAACCACGCCTCGACATGACGACGCGGTTCGATTTATCGACTAACAACGATATCGTCGGTGGCAATTCCGGCAGTCCGTTGATCAACGCCAAGGGCGAAGTGGTCGGTTTGGTGTTCGATGGCAACATCCATTCCATCTCGGGTTCTTACTGGTTCGACACGGCAATGAATCGCACCGTTGCGGTCGACACGACGATCATTCGCACCGCACTCCATGATGTCTACGACGCTCGCGCATTGGCTGAGGAGCTGGGAATTCGTTAGCGCGCAGTCAACGAGAATTTGATGCGCAGCTCGTCCTGAACGGTGAGCGCGCCGAACATCACGCTGAATGGTGCGAGGCCCAGTTCACTTTGCTTGAGCGTGAATTCGCCCTCTGCCACGAGCGAATCGGGTTCAACTGACACTCTGAGCGGCACCCGCACGGCGTGCCGCTGGCCTTTGAGAGCGACTTCGATCGTGGCTGCGTATTGTTCACCCCGGCCGGTCGCGGTTTGCGCGGCCGCACCGAGGGACACCAAACGCAGCGCAATGCCCGGATAACGCACCGCGTCCAGCACGGCCTCGCCCAGCATGTTCCGGCGCGTGCCGTCGCGTGCGCTGTCAGATACCTCGCTGACGAACTCGGCGCCGGCGGCGGCGCGCAGCGACACTTCATCGATCGTCAGCAACGCGACAGGTATCGTGAGCTCGAAGCGCGCTTGCGATCGATCGGACGGAACAGCAATGTCGCCAGACAGATTGCGCGAAGCGATCACGTGGTTATGGCCCACGCGGGCCAGCGTCCCGCCGCGGAACGCAAGAATCTGCAGGAGCGATTCGTCTGCGACGACGCGATAGATTCGCCCTGGGCCGAGCGCCGCCGCGTCCTGCTTTGCAGCGGTGGATCGACTGTCCACCGGCGCGCCGGGCGCGGTGACGCGGCAGCCGCCGAGCGAGAGGGCCCCAACAACCGCAATCAACGACACGGCAAGCCGTCGTTGCACCATAGCGGTTCGCTCACTCACCGACATGAACTAAGCTTACCCGCATGAGCTTGCGGAATACCAACGACAACTGGGGCGGTGTCATGAAGATCGGGTACCTCGTGGCGCTGCAGAAGCGTTGATGACAACCGGCGCGCGACCCCCGTCGCCGCTCGACCCCGGCCCGACCATGCGCGGGATTTGGGTCGCGATTTTTGCCGTCTGCTTTGCTATCGCTTTGTACCTGGCCGTCGCCGGCCGCGGCAGTCCATGGCCCCCAGTGATATTCGGCGCGCTAACCGCCCTGTTCATTCTCGAACCCTACCTATTGGCGTGGCAACTGCGCCGACGACGCGAGATCCTGCAGATCACCGACTGGGGCATACGGCGGATACTGCCAGGCGGCAAGAGCGAAGCGATCACATGGCAGGCCTTGAGCGAGGTCTGGGTCGTAACGACCGACACCGGACCGTTCGCCGAGGATGTATATTTTCTGTTGGTCGCGAGTGATGCCACCGGTGTAGCCGTGCCGAACTCGCTCGCGCTCAAGAACGACTTATTGGCCTATCTACAAAAGCTGCCCGCGTTCGACAATCAGCGCCTGGTTGAGGCGATGGGGTCGACCGGCAACGCCCGGTTTCTGGTGTGGCGAGTCGCCACACTGACCAGCCAAATGGCGAGCCAGGACAACGCGAATCCAGGCACCAGTTCATAGAGCGCAAACACCCCGCCGAAGGCTGCGAATTGCTTCCACAGTACGACCGTCAGCCCGCCTGCGACGATGCCGGCAAATGCACCGGCGCGTGTCATGCGGTCCCAATACAGCGACAAGATGACGGCCGGACCGAAGGCTGCGCCGAACCCCGCCCAGGCCCAACCAACGAGGTCCAGCACTTTGCTGTCAGGATTTCGCGCGAGGAGAAAAGCGAGCAGCGCGATCACTAGTACGGCGAATCTACCCGTCCAGAGCAATTCAGTCTTGCCAGCCGCACGCCGAAACAGCCCGCGATAGATATCTTCGGCGAACGCCGACGACGCCACGAGCAACTGCGCAGCCGCCGTGCTCATGACCGCAGCCATTACGCCAGCCAGGCAAATGCCAGCCAGCGCCGGCGGCAAAAACCGGGTGGCCATCGCGATGAATACCTTCTCGGTATCGGCGCCTACCAACGGCGGCGTGAGCACAAGCCGCCCCGTAACACCGACAACGACTGCGGCTGTCAGAACGACCACGACCCAGACCATCGCCACCCGACGAGCCTTCGCGATGGCCGCGACGGAGCGCGCCGCCATGAAGCGCGCGAGAATGTGCGGCTGGCCCGCGTACCCCAATCCCCAACCGATCAGCGAGGCGATACCGATCCAACCGATCGTCTGCCCAGAGTCGCCAACGAATGGATCCAGCAACTGTGCATCGAGTGCATTGAGTCGCACCATGGTTTCACCTGGCCCGCCCACCAAGGACACGCCGAGGACCGCCACAACCACGAGCGTCACGAACATCAGCGTCCCTTGCAATACGTCCGACCAACTCACCGCCAGAAAGCCACCGAAGAACGTGTAGGCCAGCATGACAGCCGTCCCCCAGAGCATGGACTGCAGGTAGGGCAAGCCAAACAGAGACTCAAACAGCTTACCCGCGGCGACGAATCCGGAGCTGGTATAGAAGACAAAGAACACAAGAATGAACAGCGCGGAAATCGTGCGGAGCAAGTTGGTTTGATCGGCGAAGCGACGCTCGAAGTAATCCGGCAAAGTCAGCGAATCACCGAAACGCTCCGTCGCTTCGCGCAGCCTGGCGGCCACGAGCCGCCAATTGAGGTAGGTACCGACCGCGAGTCCAAGCAACATCCAGATGGAGTCGAATCCCGACGCATACGCGAGGCCCGGAAGCCCCATCAGCAACCAGCCGCTCATGTCAGTCGCCTGGGCACTGAACGCCGTCACGTAGCTACCGAGACTACGTCCTCCAAGGATAAAGTCGCCCAGACTCGACGTGCGCCGGTAGGCAACGAACCCGAGCGCCAGGCAAATGGCCATGTAGAGGATCATGGCGAGCGCAATCGCAGTCGTATCTTGCATGCTACCCCCGCGTTACAGTGTAAACCATGACCGAACTGTTCGATGACGTCGGCGATTGCGCCGCAGCCATACTACGCCGAGTCGGCCGGCGGATCGTGCTCGCTCTGCCGCTTGGCATCGGCAAGCCGAATCACCTTGCTAACGAACTCGTCCGGCGCGCCGTTGCCGATCCTGCGATCGACCTGACGATTGTCACGGCACTGTCCTTACAGGTACCGCAGGCATCTTCGGATCTCGAACAGCGGCTGGTCGAGCCGCTCGTGGCGCGGATCTTCGGCAGCTATCCAGAGCTCGAGTATCTTCGCCTGACGCGCGACGCAAAGCTTCCGCCCAACATTCGCGTGATCGACTTCTTTCTCGAACCGGGCAAGTGGTTGAACTCGCCGGCCGTTCAGCGCGACTATCTGGCTGCTAACTACACGCACGTGGCCCGAGATCTCGCGGAACGAGACGTCAATGTCATCGCCCAACTGGTCGCCAGTCGCAGCGTAGCGGGCGTTGTCGAGTACAGCCTGGGTTCCAATCCGGACGTCACACTCGACTTGCTCCCGTACGTCGAGCGGCAGCGTGCCGCCGGCCGCGCCATAGTCGTCGTCGGCGCGATTCATGCCGAGATGCCGTTCATGTTAGGCGCGGCTGTCGTACCCGCGGCAAAATTCGATCTGCTACTGCAACAGCCGCGCTACGACTACCCGTTGTACGCACCGCCGAATCCCGAACTGTCGCTCGTGGATCACGCCATCGGCGTTCATGCCAGCGCACTGGTACGCGATGGCGGCACCCTGCAGATCGGCATCGGCGAGTTGGGCGACGCCCTGTGCTATGCACTCCTTCTGCGTCACCAGCAAAACGCTGAGTATCGTAAGGCACTGCACGACCTTGGGACGGAGCAAAGCGCGACGCTCGTGACCGCCACCGGTGGTCGCGATGCGTTCCGGGACGGATTGTTTGGTTCAACGGAAATGTTCGTCGATCAGATGCTTGATCTCTTGCGAGCCGGAATTCTGCGACGCAAAGTCTACGACTGGTTGCCTTTGCAAAGAGCGTTGGCGAGCGGCCGCAGCACTGATCGATTCGACGACAGCCTCCTCGCGGCACTCGTTCAGGCGGGCCTCAATGCACGCCTCAGTGCGGCGGACGTCGGGCAGCTGCGCCACTTCGGCGTTTTCAAATCGGACACGGAGTTCAAGGAAGGCTTGATTCGCAGCGGGACCGGCGAGTGGTTCGCGGCCGATCTGGCCGACCGCGCGGCGTGCGCAGGCATTGTCGCGCAGTGTTTAGGCACTGAGCTACGTCACGGAACGATCGTGCACGCGGCTTTCCTGTTGGGCCCGCGCGCGTTCTATGTGGCGCTGAACAATTTGCCCGAATCAGAGCGCGCATTGATCGACATGCGCGGCGTCGGCTACATCAACCAGCTCTACGGTGATGACTACCTGCTGCGCGTCGCCCAGCGTGCGCACGCTCGGCACGTCAATACCACCATGATGGTGACGACGCTCGGCGCCGCGATCTCGGATAGCCTCGACGACGGCCGCGTCGTGAGCGGCGTGGGTGGGCAGTACAATTTCGTCGCGATGGCGCATGCGCTACCCGGCGGTCGATCCATTCTATGCGTGCGCGCGACGCGCACCAAGGACGGCGTGACACGATCCAATATCGTCTCCAAGTATGGTGGCGCGACCATTCCCAGACATCTGCGAGACATCATCATCACCGAATACGGCATTGCGGACCTGCGTGGTCGCACCGATGGCGAATGCGCGGCCGCGTTGATTGGCATTGCCGATTCGCGCTTCCAGGATGAGCTGCTGCAAGCAGCCAAGCGAACCGGAAAATTGCCGCCTGGATTCATACTGCCTGCGCAACATCGCAACAATACGCCTGCCGCGTTGCGTGATTCGTTCCGAACACACCGGCGCACCGGACGATTTCCGCCATACCCTTTTGGCACGGACCTTACCAGCGACGAGATACGCCTCGGTGCTGCGCTGCGCTGGCTCGCGAACAATACGAAAACTCTTGCGAGCAAGATGCAGACGGTTGGCCGTGCGTTCTCGTATCGTCACAACTCCACGTACAATCGCCTACTCACGCGCCTGCAACTCGAATCGCCACACTCGTTGGGAGAGCGGGTCATGGCGCGCCTGGTGGAGTACGGGCTCAGGCAAACTGAGAAGCAAGATTGATGACCGCGGTGCTGCTATTGACCGGCCTGATCGCCCTCGTTATCGGTGCGGAAGCGCTCGTGCGTGGTGCGACCAAACTCGCGCTGTCGCTCGGCATTTCGCCACTCGTCGTCGGGCTGACCATCGTTGCGCTCGGCACGAGCGCGCCGGAAATCGCCGTGTCAGTCGGCGCTGCGACACGCGGTGTCACCGATCTGGCAATCGGCAATGTGGTCGGAAGCAATGTCTTGAACATTCTACTGGTATTGGGCGCATCTGCGCTCATTACGCCTCTGTTGGTGGCACAACAGCTCATTCGACAGGAGGTCCCGATCATGATCGGGGCGTCGCTCCTGTTGTTCGCACTCGCACTCGACCAGAACATCAGCCGCATGGATGGGTTCCTGTTAGTCATGCTGCTGCTCGCCGACATTGCCTTGCTCATCTGGCAAAGTCGCCGGGCCAGCGCTACGATCAAGAAGGCCAGCGGGTCCCGATCGCGGCGGCCGACCAAGGCCGCCTGGGATGACCGGGTTCTGGTCCAGGTCGCATTGGTCGCCGGCGGACTCATTCTACTGATCCTCGGCGCGGACTGGTTTGTGCGCGGCGCGGTCAAGATCGCGGTAGCACTGGGCTTGTCCGAGCTTGTCGTTGGTCTCACGATCGTTGCGTTCGGCACGTCGCTACCGGAAATTGCCACTTCGTTGCTGGCCGCCGCGCGCGGCGAGCGCGATCTGGCCGTTGGCAACGTGATCGGCAGCAACATCATCAATATCCTGGGCTGTCTTGGCTTATCCGCACTGGTAGCCTCGGACGGCATTCCGGTTTCTACGGCCATGCTGAGCTTCGATCTGCCGGTGATGATCGCCGTCGCTGTCGCCTGTTTGCCGATCTTCTTCACCGGCAACCTGATTTCACGCTGGGAGGGAGGGGTTTTCGTCGCCTACTACTGCGCGTACACCGCTTACATCATTCTTGCCGCCCAAGATCATGAGGGCAGCAGTACCTTCGGCTTCGTGATGGCCTGGGTCGTGATTCCGCTCACGGCTCTGACACTTGCGATCATCAGCTACCGACAGCTGCGGCGGCGATCGGCATGATGTTGGCGCTGATCGTTGCGCTACCGTTCCTCGCCGGTGCGCTACTGCTGGCGGTCACGAATCGCGCACGGTTGTTGTCCGCCGCGATCGCATTCGCGTTCACCGCGGCGGCGGCCGTGCTGCTGGCGGTGCAGATCCCGGATGTTGCATCCGGAACCGTGAGCTCGATCGGTTGGGATTGGCTGCCGCTCGACGGCGCGAGACTCGGCTTTCGGCTCGACGGACTCGCTGCGATGTTCGCCGGCATGGTGCTGATACTTGGCGCCCTGATCATTCTCTACGCTCGCTATTATCTTTCCGAGCGTGATCCGATCGCGCGCTTCTACGCGTTCTTCATGTTGTTCATGGGCTCCATGCTCGGCGTTGTGTTAGCCGACAACCTCATCCTGCTGGTCGTGTTCTGGGAGCTGACCAGCCTGAGTTCGTTCCTGTTGATCGGCTATTGGCAGTATCGGAGCGACGCTCGTCAGGGCGCGCGCCTGGCACTCGTCATTACCGGACTCGGCGGCCTCGCGTTGCTCGCTGGCGTTTTGATCATCGGCAACATCGTCGGCGACTACTCCCTCGACTCGGTACTCGCCGCGGGCGACAAGATTCGGGCCAACCCGCTCTACATTCCGGCGCTGCTATTGGTGCTGCTCGGCGCCTTCACGAAGTCGGCGCAGTTCCCGTTCCACTTTTGGCTGCCGCATGCGATGGCAGCGCCCACGCCGGTGTCCGCGTATCTGCATTCGGCGACAATGGTCAAAGCTGGCGTGTTCTTGTTAGCGCGTCTGTATCCGGCGCTCGCCGGCACCGAGGCGTGGTTTTTCATCGTCAGCGCCGCGGGTCTGCTGACCTTGTTGATAGGCGCGTACACAGCGATCTTTCAACACGATCTCAAGGGTCTGTTGGCGTACTCCACCATCAGCCACCTCGGTCTCATCACACTGCTATTCGGGCTCAATTCGCCCATGGCGGCCGTCGCCGGTGTGTTCCACATTCTCAATCATGCCACCTTCAAGGCCTCACTCTTCATGGCGGCAGGGATCATTGATCATGAATCTGGCTCGCGCGACATGCGCAAACTCAACGGCCTGTGGCGCTTGATGCCCATCACGGCGGTGCTCGCGATCGTCGCGTCCGCCGCCATGGCCGGCGTGCCATTGCTCAATGGTTTCCTGTCCAAGGAATTGTTCTTCGGCGAGGCCCTGGCCCTGGAGGGGCACACGGCACTGGAGTTCGCTGTTCCGTTCATCGCAACGCTGGCCGCCGCATTCGGAGTCACGTACTCGATGCGCTTCATTCACGATGTCTTCTGGAATGGTGAGCCGAAGGGACTGCCACGCCAGCCGCATGATCCACCGCTATGGATGCTGGTACCCGTCGCTATCCTGGTGTGCATTTGCCTGTTAGTCGGAATTGCGCCGAATGCCACCATCGAGCCGATCCTGACGCTGAGCGCCAGCGCGGTGTTGGGCAGACCGCCGCCCTCTTTCACACTGAAGATCTGGCACGGAGTCAATTGGCCGCTGGCGATGAGCCTGACGGCCATGTTCGCCGGCATTGGGTTTTATCTACTGTTGCAGCGCCTCTATTCGCTGCATGACATCGTGCATTTGCCACGCGGCGGCAAGGAAATCTACGACGCGTTTATCAAGCGCCTGCTCGGGCTTGCACGGCGCATCACCGGGCGATTACAGAGCGGGCACCTGCAATATTCGCTTGCGGCAGTCGTTCTGTTCGCCACGACAGCGGCATTGCTGCCACTACTCTCGGGTTTTTCGCTGGGATCCGCTCCAGGCACGCCAGTATCGCTGCCCGGATTGCTATTGTGGTTAACGGGCTGCGCCGCAGCATTGGCGGTCGGATATTGGCACGCCCGGCGCCTCGTCGCCTTGGTGACGATCGGTGTCGTGGGGTTGATCGTGAGCCTGACATTCGCCGCATTCTCCGCGCCGGACCTTGCCATGACGCAATTGCTGGTAGAAGTCGTCACGGTCATCCTCATGTTGCTGGCGTTGTACTACCTACCGTTGCAATCCCCGCCCGAGCGCAACTCACCACCTCGCTGGCGCGACGCGACTTTGGCGGCTGTCGCTGGCGCGGGCATTTCTGCCGTTACCTATGCGATGCTGACTCGACCAGTTGATTCGATATCAGGCTATTTTCTAGAGAAATCGCTGCCGGAAGCATTCGGGACGAACGTCGTCAATGTGATACTCGTGGATTTCCGGGCGCTCGATACTTTGGGTGAAATAGCCGTCGTCGCAATCGCTGCACTCATCGTTGCAGGACTATTGCGGACCATCCTGCCGCGCGTTGTGCCCGAGCAGCCAGAAGCCGGTACGTACGCGCCGGTTTCGCTTTTTCTGGAGTTTCTCGCGCGAATCTTGCTGCCGCTGGCGCTGCTCGTGTCGCTGCACATGTTTTTGCGGGGCCACAATCAGCCTGGCGGTGGGTTCATCGCTGGTCTGATCATTGCGGTCGCCTTGTTAGTCCCCTATCTGGCGAGTGGTGCCAGGGTCATCGAATCACGCATTCCACTCAACTACGAAGCGATCTGTGGAGCTGGCCTCGTGATTGCGGCGCTGACGGGCGCCGGCAGCTTTATGTTCGCCCACCCTTTTCTCACCAGTTCCTATTGGGCACTCGATCTGCCATTCCTCGGCAAGATCTCGTTTGCCAGCGCGATGCTCTTCGATCTCGGCGTGTACCTGACCGTGTTCGGCGGCGTGATGCTCGCGCTGGTGCGATTCGGCAAGATCAATGCGCCCAGCCGGGAGTACCGCTAGTGGAACTGCTGCTCTCGAGTGGCATTGGTTTGCTGACGGCGGTCGGGATCTATCTGGTGCTGCGGGCGCGTACCTTCGACCTGGTGCTGGGCCTGACGCTGCTCTCGTATGCAGTCAACCTGTTCATTT
>Ga0138256_10009116_pt1 | contig 10413 bp, 12 predicted proteins | sample KNB2016incub_MG_FD_105486 | JGI IMG/M metagenome (GOLD analysis project Ga0138256, IMG submission 105486) | Active sludge microbial communities from wastewater in Klosterneuburg, Austria - KNB2014incub_MG | ecosystem: Engineered > WWTP > Activated sludge > Unclassified | place: Austria... | reverse complement strand
GGGCCTCAACGCTCCAAAGGGCTACAGCGTGCTGGTGGCGAAGAAGATCGCCGAGCTGACCGGCCTACCCTTCATCACCGCGCCGAACAAGTTCGAATCACTCGCCGCGCACGATGCGATGGTGGAACTGAGCGGTGCGCTGAAGCGCCTCGCCGTATCCCTTATGAAGATCGCCAACGACATACGCATCCTCAGCAGCGGCCCACGCAGCGGCATCGGTGAACTGGTGATCCCCGATAACGAACCCGGTTCCTCCATCATGCCCGGCAAGGTGAACCCCACGCAGCCGGAAGCGCTCACCATGGTCTGCGCGCAAGTGATCGGCAATGATGTGGCCGTGAGCATCGGTGGGATGCAGGGCCACTTCGAGTTGAACGTCTTCAAGCCGCTGATCGCCGCCAACGTGCTACAGAGCGCGCGCCTGCTCGGTGATGCCTGCGTGAGCTTCAACGACCGCTGTGCGGAAGGCATCGAGCCGAACAAGGAGGTGATCAAGCGTCACCTCGAGAACTCATTGATGCTTGTGACCAGCCTCAACCCGCACATCGGCTACTACAAGGCGGCCGAGATCGCGAAGAAGGCGCACAAGGAAGGCACCACGCTAAAGGCCGCAGCTTTGGCGCTCGGGCACGTCACCGCCGAGGATTTCGATAAGTGGGTGGACCCGGCGAAGATGTGCAGCGAAGGCTGAGGTAACCGCCGTTCAAACCTCCAGGGTGATGATCCTCACCGAACGGCTGGACAAGGTTCCGTCACTTTGTGGTATGCGGTGGAAGGGGACCAAGTTGTACAGCATCTTCACCTTCAAGTGCCCAGTATGCCATGAAGGCGAGTTCTTCGTGTCGCATCCCTATGACCTGGCCAGGGTAGGCGACCTGCACAGCCATTGCAACGTGTGCGGAACGAAGTTCGACAAGGAGATCGGCTTCTACACCGGAGCGATGTATGTGTCCTACGCCTTGGGCGTGGCCGAGTTCGCCACCGTGTGGGTGGCCGTCAGCGTGCTTTTCCCGGGGCTTGGCATGGCCGGACAGATGCTGGCCGTCGGGATCCCCCTTTTGCTTATCGCCCCTTGGTTCTATGCGCTCAGCAAGATCATTTGGGCGAATATGTTCTTCCACTACGATGCGTCCAAGGTGTCCAGACCCGGCGGCAAGGTGGTGCCCGACGCACGCTAGGTGAGGGTGGGCGTGCTACTTTGCACGCATGTTCACCGACCCCAAGTTGCAGCGCGAGTTCGAGAGCGTGGTGGTGCATCGTTCCCTACCGGCGGGTGCCGAGTTGATGCGCGCCGGTGACCCCATCACGCACATCCCGATCGTACAGAAGGGCAGCCTGCGCATCCTGGCCCAGGACCCCGAAGGGCGGGAGCGCTTCCTCTACCACATCATGCCGGGCGAATCCTGTGCCATGTCCCTCACATGTTGTGTTTCGAAACGCATCAGCAGTGTGATGGCCGTGGTGGAGGAGGATGCCGAGTTGCTGATGATACCCGCGCGGTACATGGAGGAATGGATGGTATACCCAGAATGGCGACGGTATGTGAGCGACACGCAGGCCCAGCGCTTCGGCGAACTGTTGGAGACCATCGAGGTGGTGGCCTTCCGAAAGCTCGATGAACAGCTCTGGAACTACCTGGTGAAGCGCGTACAGGCCACCGGCAACCACATCCTGAAGGTCACCCACCAGGATATCGCGCAAGAACTCAACTCACCGCGTGAGGTGATCACCCGGCTGTTGCATCAACTTCAGCAAGTGGGACGTGTCACCGTTTCGCGGGGCTCCCTCGAAGTACACCTTTCCGCCGACTGGAAACCGGCCTCAGAGAAAGGGCTGAAGGACGCCCTCTAGTTGGGCGGCGCTCACCACGCCGGACTTCCGCCAGACGATCTCCCCCTTTTTGAAGATGGCCAGGGTGGGCACGCCCCGCACGCCATAGGCCTGCGCCGCTGCCGGGTTCTTGTCCACATCCACCTTGATCACGGTGGCGCGATCGCCCACCATCCCTTTGAACTGATCCAGGATCGGCTTCATCATTTTGCATGGGCCGCACCATTCGGCGTAGAAATCCACCACCACCGGCTTTTCACCGTTGATGAGCGTGCTAAAGGAAGGGCTCTTGGTCTCCATGGTCATTTGATCTCTTCATAACTGACGTCCGCTGTCGCAGGGCGGCTCGTGCCTTGCTCGACCTTGTTGCGCGGTGGCGCGCAGGCGGCACCGCAACAGCCTACGTTAAAAAGTGCCTGGAACCCAAAGAAGGCGGCGGCAGCGTAGGCCACCGGCTCGTGTTGGGCGATGCCGGCGAACAGGAAGACAATGGCGAAGGCGAGCCGCATCCAGCGCATCGCATGCCAGTCGGTCAATAGGCGTGCTCTCATCGTTGCTTGACCAGTTGATCGACCTCGGTCCAAGGCCCTCCATTGTGTACGGTGAAACCGTGGTCCTGTAGCACATGTACCGCCTGCCCGCTCCGCATGCCGCTGCGACAACACGTGATCACCGGTTTGTCCTTGTCCAATTGGTGCAGGTTCTGGGTAAGGACGTCCAGCGGTATATTGATGGAGCCCTGCACATGCCCCTGCGCGAATTCCTCGGGTGTACGTACGTCCAGGATGACAGCGCCTTGAGCAAGCACCTGCTTCAAGTCCACCTTGGGACCGATCCCGAAGAGCGAGCGTAGCATGGGTCAGGGGGTGGAAGACGGCGTGCCGCTGTTGTTCCCCTCTGGTGGTGAAGGGCTCTTGGCCGGCTTCGCGAACGAGTTGAGGAACAAGCCCCCCATGAACGCGCCGAACAAGGTGCTGTTCACCGGGCTGGAGGTGATGGAACAGCCCGTGGTGCAGCCGAACTGGCTCCAGTAGAACCAGCCAGCGACCGCACCGAGAACGATGCCGACACCGGTAAGTAGCAACGTGCGCTTCATTTCTTCGGGCATGTGCTCATGCCGAACGGGGCATAAAGCGGGCAGAAGCTCACTAGGCTGGTGGCCACGAAGACCCCTGCGAGCACGAGAAGCACGATCCCGAGCGTACCGCTCACGGTTCCGGTGAAGTACAAGATGGCGATGACCGCAGCGACGAGGATGCGAACGATGCGATCGGCGGTACCCATGTTCGGCTTCATTGTGCGTGGTGTTTCTACCGCAAAGGTCGGATGAAGGATCCGCCCCTTTCGTGACGATCATCACCATGGCGAACGTCGTACCCGTCAAGGCGAAGGGCTACCACCGGTAGCCCTTCGCGCAAACAGGTCCGAAACGTCAGCGCGCTTACAGCAGAGTGGTCGGTTGTACGAAGGCCGTGCGTGGTACACTGGTGTTCTTGATCCCCGCGAATCCATCGGCTACGTCCAGGAAGTTCTCCCAGCCACGTGCTTTCAGCATCGACGCAGCGATCATGCTGCGGTAGCCTCCGGCGCAGTGCAGGATGAAGGGCTTGTCCTTCGGGACCTCCGCGAGGTGGTTGTTCAACTCATTGAGCGGGATGTTCACCGCGCCCACGACATGTTCCGCCTCGTATTCGCTCTTCTTTCGCACGTCGAAGACCAACGGCTTTAGCGCATACCGCGCGGCGAAGTCCTCCGCGGTGATCCGTGCCACGGTATCCACGGGTTTGTCGGCCGCTTTCCAGGCTTCAAAGCCGCCCTTCAAGTAGCCTACGAGCCCATCGTGCCCGATGCGGCTCAGGCGGATCATGGCCTCCTCTTCCTTTCCGGGATCGGTGACCAGCAGGATGTGCTGCTTGAGGTCGGGGACCATCTCGCCCACCCACATCGCAAAGCTGCCATCCAAGCCGAAGTTGATGCTACCGGGAATGAAGCCCTTTGCGAAGTCGCCCGCGCTACGCGCATCGATGATGAGGGCTTCGTGCGCGGCTGCCGCGGCCTCGAACGCTTCAGGGGAGTGCGCCACACGTGCGCGTTCCATTACCGTGTCCAGGGACTCGTAGCCTCTGATGTTCATCAGTACGTTCTGTGGGAAGTAGCCCGGAGGCGGCATCAGGCCGGTGAGCAGTTCTTTCTTGAACTCCTCCTTGGTCATATCAGGCCGTAGTGCGTAGTTCGTGCGCTTCTGATGGCCCAGCGTATCCTGCGTTTCCTTGCTCATCATCTTGCCGCACGCGCTGCCGGCACCGTGGTTCGGGTACACGATCAGATCATCGCTCAAAGGCATGATCTTGTTCCGCAACGAGTCGTAGAGCATACCCGCCAGCTTGTCCTCGGTGAGGTCGGCGATCACATGCTGTGCCAGGTCCGGGCGTCCCACATCGCCTATGAAGAGCGTGTCCCCGGTGAAGATGCACTTCTCTTTTCCGCTCTCATCGATGAGCAAATAGGTGGTGCTCTCCAATGTGTGACCCGGCGTATGGATCACCCGGATGCGCGCCTTGCCCACGTTGAGTTCCTGCCCGTCGTTGGCTACCATCGCTTCGAAGCCGGGCTTGGCCGTGGGGCCGTACACGATCGTGGCACCGGTCTTCTTCGCCAGGTCCAGATGGCCGCTCACGAAATCCGCGTGGAAGTGTGTCTCCAGCACGTATTTGATCTTCGCACCGTCGCGCGTCGCACGATCGATGTAAGGTTGTACCTCGCGCAACGGATCGATCACGACCGCTTCGCCGTTGCTCTCGATGTAATAGGCGCCGTGCGCCAGACATCCGGTATAGATCTGCTCGATCCTCATGGTGGTTCGCCGCGCATGGTTGACGCTGGCGGAACAAAACTCCATGCGGAGCGGTGGCCTTTTACTGATCCTTGTCAGGATAATGGCTGTTCGGTGAGGATCGTCACCGATGGGGGTGAGGGGTCGCGATACGTTCGCATCGTCTAACACGGTCGCCATGGCAAAGCACTTCCAAGTCCTCGTGATCGGTGGCGGGAACGCTGGTCTTTCCGCAGCCGCCTTGTTGTTATTGAAGAACGGCAAGCTGAAGGTCGGTATCGTGGAGCCTTCGGAAAAGCACTACTACCAACCCGCCTGGACCCTGGTCGGCGGTGGTGCCTTCAATATCAAGGACACCGAACGCAACGAGAAGGACTTTATTCCAAAGGGAGCGGAGTGGATCAAGGACAAGGTGGCCACGTTCCAACCGGAGCGGAACGAGGTGGTGCTGGCGAGTGGGGAGGCGATCGGTTATGATCACTTGCTCGTGTGCCCCGGCATCCAGGTGGATTGGAACGGGGTGAAGGGCTTGCAGGAGAACCTCGGGAAGAACGGCGTCTGCTCGAACTACAGCTTCACCTACGCCACCTACACTTGGGAGTGCATCAAGGGCTTGAAAAAGGGCAAGGCGGTGTTCCACAACCCGCACACGCCCGTGAAATGCGGTGGTGCTCCGCACAAGATCATGTACCTCGCCGCGGACCATTGGCGCAGGGAAGGTGTGCTGAAGGACATGGACATCCAATACTGGAGCGGGGGAACCAAGCTCTTCGCGATACCACGCTATGAGAAGACCTTGCTGAAGGTGGTGGAGCGCGGAGGGATCAATCTCAACTTCTTCTGGAAGCTCGAAGAGATCGATGGCCCGAACAAGCGTGCGCGTTTCGTTGGCTTCGGGGAGAAGAACAAGGACGAGGTGAAGTGGGTGGACTATGACATGCTCCATGTGACACCGCCACAGAGCGCTCCCGATTTCATCAAGCAGAGCCCATTGGCGAACGCCGCCGGTTGGGTGGATGTGGACAAGCACAGCCTGCGCCATGTGAAGTATGCGAACGTGTGGAGCATCGGTGACGCTGCCGGCTTACCTACCTCGAAGACAGGTGCGGCGATCCGCAAGCAAACGCCCACCGTCGTAGCGAACATGCTCGCGGCCATGGCCAGCAAGCCCCTGCCTGCGGACTACAACGGGTATACCTCGTGTCCATTGATCACCGGGTACGGCAAGCTGGTGCTCGCGGAGTTCGACTACGACAACAAACCCCAGGAGACATTTCCCTTCGACCAGAGCAAAGAGCGCTGGAGCATGTACCAGTTGAAGCGGGAAGTGCTTCCGCGGTTGTACTGGAACTTCATCCTGCGTGGCAGGGCACAAGGCTGATCGATCAACTAGACCAGAACACCCATGAAGCAACTTCTCTCGCTCTTCGCATTTCTCCCATTATTCCTGTCCGCGCAGTACTTCGACGGGCGCGAGTTGGTGCTTGAGGAGGTCACGGTGCCGGGCATGCCTGCGCTCCAATCCTTCGCATGGGGGCAGCATGATGGGCAGTGGTTCATCATCGGCGGGCGCACCGATGGCCTGCACCGTCGGCAGCCTCCTTTCGCCTTCCTCGCCACCGGGAACAACCTAAGTGCCTATGTGGTGGATCCTGTGACACAACAGGTCTGGTCCGCACCGATCTCCACGCTTCCGCAGTCCTTGGAGGAACAGCTGCAGAGCACCAACATGGAGTTCGAGCAGCGCGATAGCACACTGTATTGCGCCGGAGGCTATGGCTACTCACCCACCGCGCTCGACCACATCACGTATCCCAACCTCACCGCGATCGACCTGGCAGGGGTGATGAACGCCATCCGCAACGCCCAACCCATCGCACCTTTCTTCCGGCAGCTCACCGATACGCGAATGGAGGTCACGGGTGGCCAGATGCGCTTGCTTGACGATCGCTTCTACCTGGTCGGTGGGCAACGTTTCATCGGCCGGTACAATCCGATGGGGCCGAACCAGGGACCTGGCTTCATTCAGGAGTACACCAATGCCGTGCGCCGCTTCGCGATCGATGATGACGGTGTCTCACTGGCGATCAACGACTACTGGGAGTTGGTGGATACAATGAACTTGCACCGTCGGGACTACAACATGCTGCCACAGATCTTCCCGAACGGAGAGGAGGGCTTCACCGCCTTCACGGGTGTGTTCCAGTACGTGGATGATATTCCCTGGCTGAACACCTTGGACGTCATCGACACGAACGTCACGGTGGTGCCGGTGTTCGAGCAACTGCTGAACCAGTACCACAGTGCCCATGTGGGCCTCTACGATGCTAATTCGAACGCCATGCGGTCCGTGTTCTTCGGGGGTATCGGCCGTTACTACTTCGATGGGAACGGCACCTTGATGGACGATATCAACGTGCCCTTCGTGAACACGATCAGCGTGGTGCAGCGCGATGGTCAAGGTGTCCTGATCGAGGCCCAGGTCGGGACAATGCCCGCATTGCTCGGTGCCAGCGCCGAGTTCGTTCCGTGGCCGGGAACACCGCAGAACGCGAGCGGGATCATGCTCCAGCAAATGTTCGTGGGTGACACCATCGTGCTGGGTCATGTGGTCGGTGGGATCGAGAGTACCGCAGGCAACATTTTCTTCATCAATACCGGCGTTCAGAGCGAGGCCTCTTCGCGGATCTTCCGTGTGCTGCTGGTCGATCCGGCGCAATCCATTCTAGTTCCGGATGGGGCTGCCGTGGATATCCGGTTGCGCCGCGAGGGGGATGTGTTGCACGTTTCGATCGGAGCCGACATGACCGGAGCGTATAGCATCCGCCTGTTGGACACGGTCGGTCGCGCGGTACAGGTTCTGGCCGAGCATGCCAAAGGAGCGGAGCGTTCCTTTGAGGTGGATCTACAACAACTGGCTCCGGGTGCGTACATGGTCGAGGTGCGCCACGGTCAGCGCGTATTCACTGCGCGGTTCATCCGTTGATCGTGTCGGCAACCTGGTATTGGTCATTCCCGATGGTCTGATGAGGAAGGTTTACACCGCTGCGTTGCTGCTCCTGTGTTCATGGGAAGTCTCCGCGCAGGTGCTCGTTACCGGCGCCATGCGCAACACCATGTTCAATGGTCAGCTCGCGGGGCTGGTGCGCATGGACACGATCGCGAAGCAGGGCGCGTTCGGTATCGGTCCCCTCGATCACCTTCGAGGAGAGTTGCTGCTGTGGGACGGTGTGGCCTATGTGTCGCGCGCGACTTCCGATACGGCACTGGCCGTAGAGGTCGATCGGGAAGCATCCGCACCCTTCTTTGTGCATGCGAACGTGCCGGAATGGGTGGAGGTGCCGCTACCGGACAGCATCACGGGTCTTGCGAAGCTGGATGGTTTTCTCACAAGTCGGTTCGCCCACGAGAGCAGGCCGATGGCGTTCAAGTTGTCCGGATGGATCGCGCGTGCGGAGATCCATGTGGTGGACCTTCCGCTGGGTGCGGTGGTGCGCTCACCGGACGATGCCCACAAGGGGCGGAAGACCTTCGTACGGAAGGACGTGGAGGCTGATATGCTCGGCTTCTTTTCCACCATGCACAAGGCCGTGTTCACGCACCACGACACGAACATCCACGTACACTTGGTCAACAAGGAGCGCAGTTGGATGGGGCATGTGGACGGCTTGGGCTTCGACCCGAAGGCGATCCGGCTCTTCGTTCAAGTTCAGTGATGTTCGTCACCCTTCGGGACCGGTTATTGCGTTCACTTTGTGACGGATAACAAACCCGACCATGGAAACCACACACATGCCCCGCATCGGCGACCAAGCTCCCGATTTCGAGGCCCTCACCACGACCGGCCCGATCAAGTTCAGCGAGTACATCAAGGGTAGTTGGGCAATTCTCTTCTCACATCCGGCCGACTTCACGCCGGTATGCACCACCGAGCTCTCCGGCTTCGCCCAGGAGAAGAAGTGGTTCGCGGACCGCAATACGAAGCTCATCGGCGAGAGCATCGATAGCATCCATAGCCATGTGGCCTGGGTACAAGCGGTGCGCGAGAAGACCGGTGTGTACATGGATTTTCCGATCATCGCGGATATCGATATGAAGGTGGCCCACCTCTACGGCATGCTTCACGACAATGCGAGCAGCACCGCTGCGGTCCGGGCCGTGTTCTTCATCGATCCCAAGGGTATCATCCGCCTCATCATGTACTACCCGCTGAACGTGGGCCGGAACATGGAGGAGATCAAGCGTGTGCTGGAAGCCATGCAGACCGTGGACGCGAACAACTGCGCGATGCCGCTGAACTGGAAGAAAGGCGACAAGGTGATCGTGCCACCGCCAAAGACCTTGAAGGACCTCGACGCACGCCTCAATGAGAAGGGGATCGAACTGATCGATTTCTATCTCGCGAAAAGGGAACTGGCTCCGGCTTGATCCCACGGTCAAATGCTCAAGGCGCCCCGGTCATCAACGGCCGGGGCGTTCTTTTTCGTGTCGTGCTGATGGTTGGAGGTCGGCGTTCAGCTCCATCCCAATGTGCCTCCGCACAACCACCACGTCCTTCCGAAGCCCACATCGCGCAACAACTGCGCAGCCTGTGCGCTGCGGCCACCGCCTTTGGCGCATACGGTAACGATGCGCTGCCGCTTTGGCCAGGTGCGCGCCTGTTCCAGCAGGCGGTCCACGGGTATGTTGATGGCCTCCGGCAGGTGACCGCTCGCGTACTCTTCCGGGGAACGCACATCCACTACACGCACATCCGGTTTTTCCAACCACTTTTTCAGGTCGATGGGCTCCAGGCAGCGACGTTCCGCCGGCATGCGCAACCAAACGAGTAGACCGGATATCACGGTGATGACCCCGATGGAGAGGATGGAGGCGGTGAGCCCGAAGCGGTCGGCGATGAGGCCGGTGAGCAGCGCACCGATGGCGTAGCCCAGATCGCGCCACAGGCGGAATATGCCGAGGCTCTCGGCGCGTTGCTTCGGATGTGTGTGCGCGGCGATGGTGGCCAGGAAAGTTGGGTAGACCAGCGCGGTGCCTAGGCCGAGCGTGGCGCTGAGCGCGATGTACGTGCCTTGTGCGTCCACATAGGGAAGGAAGAGGATCGCGATCCCTTGCAGCACCATGCCCAGCACCAGCAGCAGCTTGCGGTCCACATGGTCGGCGAGCTTGCCCGTGAGCAATTGCCCCAAACCCCACACGGCTGGATACACCGCCGCGATGGCCCCGATGCTCGCCGTGTTGAAGCCCTGCCCGGCCAGCAGTACCGGCAGCAGGCCCCAGAGCATGCCGTCGTTCAGGTTGTTCACCAGTCCCGCCTGCGTCACGCTTCCGAGCACGCGATGGCGTACTGAGGTATCGAGGAAGGGCTTTTCCAACAGCGGCACCGCGCTCTTCGCTGCTTCAGCATGTACATGGTGTCCAGTATCCTTCACCCACAGCACCGTGAGCAGCAGGCCCACCACCGCGATACCGATGCCCACCTGGAACGGAACCGGCCGCGGGCCGTATTCCGCAGCGAGCAAGCCGGTGAGGAAGGCCACCGCCGCCACCGCGAGGTATCCGGCGAATTCGTTCAAGCCCATGGCGAGGCCGCGGTCCTTCTCGCCCACGAGGTCCATCTTCATCACCACAGTGCTGCTCCATGCGAAGCCTTGATGGATACCCAGCAGGATGTTGGCGGCCACGATCCACGACCACGCATCGGCATAGATCAACATGAACGGCATGGGCAAAGCTAGCAATCAGCCCGT
>Ga0138256_10009115_pt1 | contig 10414 bp, 10 predicted proteins | sample KNB2016incub_MG_FD_105486 | JGI IMG/M metagenome (GOLD analysis project Ga0138256, IMG submission 105486) | Active sludge microbial communities from wastewater in Klosterneuburg, Austria - KNB2014incub_MG | ecosystem: Engineered > WWTP > Activated sludge > Unclassified | place: Austria... | reverse complement strand
TTTCCTATGTATGTTTCTAACACCTTCCAATGGTAGGATAATATCCTACTCAAGGAAATTTAATAAAGCAAAAAATATTTCAACCTTCCTAAATTGTAGCATCACTCTACTATTGATAACATATTTTATCAATAGTAAAAGGGGGCTTAAGAATTATGAATACTTTACTTTTTTCAATAATATTGCGAGAGATAATAGTAACGCATATATTAATGAGCTGTTTAAAACAGGAACGAAAAAAACATCTCAAGCAAGCTTTGCTAAAATCGAACCAAGAGGAAGTTCAGGATTCTGAGTATCAGGAAGAATTAGACGAACGGGATGCAACTATATCGAATGGCTTCCAGAATGACAGCTTTTAAAAAGCTGAAAATTTACTTGGATGAGCTGGAAATGTAGTAGTTCAGACTTGATCTGACACCACATGTCCACGGATAATTGCTTGCAATTTTGCTTTGGGACACAGTCTGGCACAATCTCAGTATAACCTTTCCTTGGCGTTTCAAGACACCAAAGACTATCGTTTTGCCCTATGCTCCACGTCCTCTTTTACCTCGAACACTTTGTGCGCCAAAGTAAGATTCATCAACTTCTACAGAACCCTGCAGGGGTGATTCAAGGAAAATTCGCTGTCGTACTTTAAGGGAATTAGTATTGACGGATCGGGTAGAAATACGAGTCAATTGGGCTGTGGTAGTGGCAGTGAAATCCAGCGAAAAACATCGAATAAGTTGCCTGAATTTTGCTTCTCTGATTCGAGAACGAAAATAATATCTGTTTTTAACATTCATCTCAGTAAGTTAACACACTTTAATAAATGTTTACTTCTAAGAGCCTATTAAAAGTAGCACCTTACAAAAATAAACTCAGAAGGTCCAGTAAAATTGTTAAGTGATTTATATACTTAGACTTAAACTTCTTTCCTATCAAAAACTAACCTTCCTAAATCATTTGCATAAGTTTATACATAAGCATATAGTCAATGCGTGATTCATCCTATAAATATCAATTACTTATATTATTGGTGAAATTATGAAAGCACTTAGCAGACTATTAAGTTTTATCAAACATATTCCTATTCTCGGAAAATTACTTAAAAAATTATTATTTACTATTTGGAAAATTCCATTTGTAAAAGAACTAGTTAATAATTTTGCTACAAATTTACTTGCCTCAAGTACAACACCTAGACCACGTCCATATAGTTTATGGTCTTCAGATCCCAACCCACAAGGAGAAATTACAGATTACACATCCTGGCCAGCTTTGACCAATAAAAAATTCTCTGGGCGTCATCTTCCTCCGGCCCCAAAATCGTATACAAGTATTTTGCCTAATGAAACTCCATATAATCGCGAAGATAAAAAAAGTGGATCGATAACGAAATTATTTGAACGCAGTGGTTCTATGATCACCGACAGATCTAGTCTGTTATTTATGTTTTTTGCACAATGGTTCACTGATAGTATCTTACGAATTGATCCACGCGATAGAAGAAAAAATACTTCAAATCATGACATTGATTTATGCCAAATTTATGGACTTACAGAAGAAACTGGGCGATTGCTTCGCACATTAAAAGATGGAAAATTAAAGAGTCAGTTCATTAATGGTGAAGAGTATTTCGATTATTTATGTGAACCCGATGGAAAAAAAGGATGGAAAGGGAAGGAGTGTTACAAGGAGTTGTATGGAAAAGTTTCTGATTTTGATGGTTTTATTACAGTCATTTTAAAAGATTTTGATGTTTCTAGACGTGAAAAACTTTACGCTACAGGTTTAGAACGTGGTAATTCTTCTGTTGGGTACGTCGCAATAAGTACATTATTTATGCGCGAGCACAATAGAATTTGTGTTCAACTAAAATTAGAAAATCCTGTTTGGGAAGATGAGCAAATTTTCCAAACTGCTCGAATGATCAATAATGTAATCCTATTAAAACTTGTGGTTGAAGAATATATAAATCATATATCAGGAAACAAATTTTTCCATCTTGATGTAGGATTCGCAGAAAAGAAAAACTGGTATCGAACTAATTGGATTACACTTGAATTTGATTTGCTTTACCGTTGGCATAGTCTTGTACCTGATGAGATCAAGGTTAACGGTAAGAGCTATCCCGCTGATGAGTTTAGAAATAATAATGTTTTGTTTGAAGAAGTAGGATTAGCATCAATTATAACAAGTGCCTCATCACAATCAGCTGGACGTATTGGTTTGCATAATAATCCTGATTTTTTGTGGGAGGCTGAATATTTTAGTATAAAAATGTCAAGAGATTATAGACTTCGCTCATATAATGATTATCGTGAACAATTTGGTCTTAAAAGATTTAAGAATTTTAGCGATTTAACTAAAAATAAAGAATTGCAGTCCAATTTAGAGCAATTATATGGAAATATTGAAAATTTAGAATTTTTGGTCGGATTATTTGGTGAAGATCGTGATAATAAAGCTCTATTTGGAGAATTGATGTATAAAATGGTCGCTTATGATGCATTTACTCAAATTTACACCAATCCTCTTTTATCCAAGAATATTTTTAATGAAAATACTTTTACTGCATATGGCATGAGGCTAATAACAGAAACTAATTCAATTAAGGATCTTGCTAGAAGAAATACATCACCTAATTTTGAAATTATTGCCAAATTTTCAACATAAATGTGTCAATGACGCAGCAAAAAGCTAGCAGTTTAGCGCTCTACACTTCTATGGTGTTCGAGAAGCTCAAGCAATCATAAATCAATGAATTCGAGAGTACAACACTATCAGACCACCCCCCATAGCTCGACCACCCACACCTTAAGCTAAATTTACTCCCACTCATGGATTAAAATAGGGGCTGTAGTAGATTAGCTTAGTTGTTAAGCTAATCAAATGAAGATAAATCATTATAGATTATTAAGGAAAGTACAGTTAAGGTTACTGGAATTTTTTGTTCTGGAAGTTACAGCAAGATCAGAGGCCAATATACTCGGAATTCAGCCCAATAGCGCAGCGCTTTCTTTTCTTTGGAATAAAGAATACTTTATGGGTATCAACTATAATGCCCAGGATCCTTGCTCTGAAAGAGCCGCTTCTGCTGGCAAATGAATCCTTACCGTTCCATAAATGTCCAAATAATGTGTAACCTGGAGTGTAACCTCGACACACTGTCTCGGCAAAGGAGCTGGCAGTACCCTATTTTTAGAAATCATGGGCACTGCCGGCGTTTTGTTTGGGAAGCTGCTTTTAGTCGACGCAGGAAGAATAGACGCTAGAGCAAGTGGGATCCAAACCCTTAGGTGTTTTTTCTTGAGCATTCAACTTCAACATTTGCAGTACATCTCGATAATAACCGGGTGGAGCTATGCTCATTTAGGGCCCGCCCTTACCGCACCTGTATCACGTTGTTGGCTATCAGCACGCATCCTCTGTGAGATTCGTATCCGGGTCGAGATGACTGAACGGCGCGGTTTCAGTGGAACGGCCGTGCACGGCGTGCCCACCTTCGGTGACGAACCAATACGCACGGGCGTTGTCCAGATTGCCCATAATGATCAGATTCCCCGAGGTGGTGATATAGTCGCCGATGGTCAATCCAGCACCATCGGTAATGGGATCGTCACTGCCCGCAGCCGCTTTGCCGATCAAACCACCGATGAGTATGCCGACCAAAGCCGCCACAGAGCTTCAAAGCAGCGGTTGCGAAAAGGTATTTCAGGAACAGGTTTCGTCGGTTGGCAACCGGGCACAACTCGATGCCGCAATCTCACCCCTGTTCCGGAGGCAGTTTAATATTTGCAGCAAAGCCAGTGTGTTAAATTTGTTTCTTGAAAGAATGCTTCAATGTTTAGCATAAGATATAGTTTCCCTTGACACTTTATAACAACGCGACTGCTGATAGATCAAGCAGGTGTCTTCGAGATCTGCCTCGCCAAGTCATTCAAAAATGCTCTCTGAAAATCCGGAAAGGTTATGCCGCTGCGCCGCTCCATCGGATCTTTTTGCACGCGCAATCCCCAACGTCCATTATAGCCTGGCCGCTTATCCGTACCTGGCCACCATAACTGTGTATCTCGGTCAACCAAACGTTCCATGTCATCACCCGTCCAGATTTCAATAGACTTGTAGGTGTCGTTCTTAGCGGGATCAGGATCATTAGTTTTCACGGGCAATGGTACTTCAGGCGGCGTCAGGATTAGCCCATAACGTTGTGGTTCGGGACCATGCTCTTCTTCGAGCCTTTTCCATTCTTCAGGCGTACGTTCCCGATCAGCGCTCGACGAAAGAGCTTCGGCGATTCCCGCCATCAATCCAACCACTGCTCCAAACAGACCTCCAATTTTTGCCCCAGCAGCGATCTTAGCAACCACCACTGCAACATCTTTCGAGGTTTCTTTGACATCGGACCACGTGTCTTTCACCTCGTCAATAATCTGATCAACACCTTCGGTAACACCGCAACCAAGTTTTTCAATCTGGAGGCCAAATAGAGTAGCGTTGAGCGGAGGTTGCATTCCCGCTCGTGAATAGTTATTGTGGTATCCATTGGCTACGTAGACGCGCGGATGCTGCCCCAACTTTTCTGTTTCCATCCAAGGGCGAATAATCATGCCTTGGCGAAACAAGGTAGTGTCCTCAACCGCTTGGTCCATAATGCCACGCAACCGTACGCCATATCCCACGTATTCCGGATCTGGGAATGGAGGGTTAGGCTGATCCCAGGGGAATGTTGCGGGTTTCTTGACAAGTACGCAGACCGCATTCCAGTCCCCTTCGTAATTACCGTCACTTTCTTTGTCGAAGAACTGCTCGCAGCGGCGCAAATATTCCTGGTGCACTGGATAAAGGAAGTAGTACCAGATTGCCCATACATCACCAAATTGGTCTCTCAGCATATTTTCTACGTCAATTCCATTGGAACTGAAAATTGAAATCAGCAACCGCGACAAATTATCAATATCCATTACCTCGGCGGAGTAATAATTGCGCGCAGCTTTTAAATTGGCCTCGTCCGACCAACGAGCTCCGGCGCGCTCCACATTGCAAGCCTGGTTCTTAGACGTATCGGTTACCTCGTCGCCGTCTTGCCAGCCGGCCATGTCAAGCCAAAGTTCCCTCTCGCGGTTGCTACTAAGATAGGGATAAATACCTGTGGAATTATCTTTATGACCAAGAAACCACTCTTTAAAACCATCGCCGTCAGTATCCGCAGTCCCTTCGGTATCTTTTGTAGGGTCGAGTGAAATACCGTTACGCGGTATGAGCGGGAATCGTGGGAACTGTGCTTCAAATGGTTTGCCCCAACGTTTCTTGTCATCAGAAGCCGGCTGCGCATGCCAAAGCGAAGAAGCCTGTAGGTAGGCAGATGGCTTTACTGGTACGAAACGTTCATCGGGATGAAAGTACAAGATCGGTGCATAAGCCCGGATTAGCGCAATCTTTTGTTGTGGTGTGAGTGCCATTATTTATGCCCCCTTCACGTTATAAACGTCGATGAAGCTTTTGATGTATCCAACGAACGACGGATCACATTTAGCCACATCCACATACTTTGTAAATACATCAAGCATCCCCGTACTCATCAAGCATTCCTCAAAACGTCGCTCAAAGCGAGTCCATTCATCGGTACCGATCACCCCCTTCAGCCAGCGTAGCCATTCTTCCTGCCAGGCTCGCATCTGGGCACTGTCAATATTGCCTTCGCACCAAAGCTCTCTGTATTTAGCTGTCAATTTTTCATTCTCTGCTATTGCCATTTCACCTTTTGAACGAACAGCGCGAATGATCTCTACCTGGAGGTAAGCTATACACTTAATGAATGCATCTAGCTGCTGTTGTCCATGTAACTCCTCGAGAGCGCCAAAGAGATGTTGCCAGCATGGCGCACTTTGTTTATCCAAGTTGCGGCAAAAAAATTGCATGTACGCCTCGTCTGGGTCGTAGCGATAGATTTTCACTTCGTCGATTTGTCCATCGAAGGTGTACTGGTCGGACAGTGTCCAGTTGCCGATGTGGACGCCGGCACTACCGACAGGAGGCACTCCAGCAATTAGATTGTAGTTGGCTGCAACAAGCTTATCGTCAATATAGAGCCGAAGACTTGCATAGCCATCGTGAATGAAGGACAGCTTGACCCAAGTATTAAGCGGTACCTTTTGTGATAAGCCATCAGGTGAATTGTTTTGGGAACTCGCGCCGTGCCACACCAAGGGCCCGCCAGATACCTCCGGAGCATGGAACGTGCCCCACAAAAATCCCTGATTATCGATAGCAAAGGCGAACGAATTGTCTCCTTCCACCAAGTTTCTTCTTGCACCCAAGGCGTCGACGCGAACCCACACTTCAATTTTTAGTGCAAACAGCGAATCCCAAATGCCTCGCTTCGGGATGCGTACTCGGGCAGACGCCTGTTTAAAAACTAATGCACCACTGCCCACAGCGAAGCCATCTGCTTCGAAATCCGTGCCCGTTACAAATCCGTGCTGATTGGCCCCCGATAAGTCTACTGCTTGACCTAATCGATAATTATGGTGAAGGATCATTTGATACATTATGCCTCCCAGATTTTCTGCTGAATGACGGAACAATTAATTTCAGCATAGATAGTTTTCCTTAAAATTAATAAAATACAAACCAACAAAATCAAAGAACGTGTCGTTGACTGGGTGTTGATTGGAGAATTTCCGAACTTCAGCATTTTAAAATTTTAATAACCACTATTATGACACGGTTTAAGATACTCCCATTTGTTATGGTGTCAACTTATTTTTGCACGTATGTCCAATTCTAAACATAATCTACCAATTGCTCCCAATATTCTGAACCGAGAATTTGCTGTTAGCTCACCGAGTAAAGTATGGGTCAGTGACATCACTTATATACTTACAGACAAATGTTGGTTGTATTTGGCTGGAATAAAAGATCTATTTAATGGCGATCTGGTGCATCATAGAAGATTCAAAACACGGCAACCAGCCATTCAGGAGATTACCGAATATAACGATCTTCTATAACCGGCAGCGTAAGGGGAAAGACTAGGCTATCTGTCGCCAGCACAATTTACGCAGCAATATTATGCAAATCTACTTGCTGCTTAAACCGATTAACTCCATTTTTGACAGCACATATCAATCATTAAGCTAAACTACTACAGACCCATCACTTGTTAGGCGCTCACGAAAAATCACGAAGTGACTTATAACTGTCGCGCCGTAAGACAAAAGGAGAGAACAATGGCTAAGAAGTGCACCGTTGCAGGCGGAGAAACGATCGTCAAGGGAGACGCCGTATGTGTCACAGGCTTCGACACCGTCAAAAAGCGCCCGACCGTCAAGAGGGCGACCCGAGGTAACCTCGCGACTTCGAAGACCATCTTCGGGGTCGCCAAGGATGACGCCGCTGGAGGAAGCGTATTTGTGCTCGTGGCTGGAGAAGTCGCGGAGAACGCGGTCACCAGTCTCGACGCAGGCAACTCGCGGATCATCGCGACCGACATCAACCACGCCATGGACGCGAACCAGTGCAGGCTTGTTCGCATAGACCGCCCCGACGGCAGCGAGTTTGTCGTCGGTACCTGCGACGAGGAGGGCAACCTTGCCATGCAGCCCCGGGCTTCGAGAGAGACGTCAAATCTGCATGTGTTCAACGTGAGGTCTTACGGCGCAGTGCCAGACTGGACCCCTACGAATCTTGGTCCAACAGACAATCTCCCGTTTTTTCAGGCGGCTCTTACCGCAATGGCCGCGAGTGGGAACAGAAGCGCGAAACTCGTCGCCGATGGGCACTTCTTCCTGTCAGACACACTTGTGCTCACACAAACGATCGTGCTTGAGGGCATTGGGCAAAACGAGCCGCCACCTTTCTACGAGTTCACCCGTTCGACACCCGGCACGATGCTGGTCTTCCCCAAGAACGTGACGGGCATCCGCATTCGGGGCGGGTCCGGTCTCGACAACCCGACCAAAACTTTCGGCAGCCTATTTCCTCCGAGTGGTGAAAAGACCATTCTGCGCAATCTGACAGTCTACTGCAAAGACATAGATGCAAGGGCCGAGGCCAAAGAATGCCGAGATCATGAGGAGCCCTGCATTCAGGAGGGGGACTGCATTCATGGCATTCACGCGTCCGCGCCAGTGCGTCTCGATAACGTAACCGTGGAGTTCTTTGCCCACGACGGCATCCACATCGTAGGCGCCGAATGTGGCAAGGACTTGCTTGATGGGAATGGCGAACCGGTCCGTGTGTATGACGGGAACGCGGACGGAAGCTATGTCGAAAACTGCTCCGCCGGACAGTGCGGTCGCGACGGCTTTCACTTCAGCGGCGGCGATGCGCAAGTATGCGTTATCAGTCGCTGCTCCGGGGTGGTGAATGGCCGCGCGGGCTTTTACGACGCAACCTTTGGCAAATACATACCTCGGGTGTCATGGGGAAGGGAACACAGGCCCGAATTACATTACAGAATTGGATGTCAACGCATCCGTCTTCATCAATTGCTGGTCCGAAAGTGGCAGTCCACCGAGCTCATTCAAGGGTGCGGTCACGATTATCAGCGGCAAGATTGGCGGGAACCCCAAATACATAACGGAGGATAGCTCCGCGTTTATCCTCGAGCACGGCGTCGCCACGCGCGCGCCGCTCGTGTACCAGAACCTTAACAGTAAAGCAGCGAAGGCCATCGGCGTTAGCCTCGGCGACATGAGTGAAACTCTTCAGGGCCCTGGGCCTAACATGATTGCCTTTGAATGGGCGACACTTGGCTCAGCGGGTCCTGACGATTTCACATGGCTGCGCTATCTCGACGAGCCCTATAATCGGCCGACGGATCGTGGACATGGCTGGTGGGCGTTGGAACACAACAACTCGTTCTACCGCCACATGATCCGATTTCCGACGATGCGCGCGTTCGCGCGCTTGCCTGCACCGTGGTTCGTGAACGGGATCTATCTCGGACGTGACGACATCGGTCCTCCCAAGGTCAGCTTCACTGCAGCGCCAACTCTGCCGAACACACAAGACAATCTAGACCCGCTCACGTACGAGAAAGGTGACGTCGTCTGGAACAGCGAGCCATCGTCAGGCGGGCCAATCGGTCAGGTCTGTATCGTGAGCGGCACGCAGAGCTTGTCTCTCGGGTATCAGACGGTCGGCCCCGTCAACTTCGGCGATACGACGGTGACGATCAACAAAGTAAATGGGCTCATGCCGGGGCAATACATCACGATCGGGGACGAGGCAGATGTCTACAAGATCGTGAAGGTGACCGAACCTCCCCTGTCGGCCAATCCGACGATCGACATTACGCCGGGAGCGCTCGTCGGTGTTCCTGTTGGAGCCGCCATCATATTTACCATTCCTACAATTGCCCCCGTAAACGTAGGCGATACACAGGTACGACTCGATAACGTGGAGGGGCTTGTGCTGGGGCAATATATCAAGATCGGTGATGGACCGGACACTTATAAAATCGTGAAGGTCACCTTAGGGACGATTGACATCACGCCGGGAGCATTACCGGTTAGCGGCATTGGCCCTGGTGCGGCCATCGAAATTGCGGCTCTGCCCACCGGCGTGCAAACGGCCAAACCTGTCAGCAAAGGCGATACTACGGTGATGCTCACCGGAGCGGATAGTCTCATGCCGGGGCAAAACGTCACGATCGGGGGCGGGGCGGACGTCTACACAATCGTGACGGTTACCCTGCCGACAATCGACATCGAAGCGATCAATCCCCCACCGGGAGCGCTTGCCCCCGTTTCCATTGGAAAAGCCATCGCATTCAGCCCTGCGACCTTCTCGACGTTCGGGGAGGTGGTGAACATCGGGAAATCGATGTCCTATGCCGTCAATAAGCAGCTCGAACTCACTGATAGATACGTTACGGTGACTGCAACCGGAACGATCATGACGCTTCCAAAATCCCCTGTCGACGGGCAAACTCACTCGATCAAATCCCTGGTTGGTGTCACCACGACAGTGGACACGGTGGGCGGCGTGCTGAACATTGACGGACAGAACTCGGTTACCCTAGCTTCGGGCGACAACGGCACGTTCCGCTACAGCGCCGTGACAGGCGAGTGGGAGATTCGCTAACGCCACGCCGACGCTCGCGAAGTCCCCAGCGCGAATTAAAGGGAATTAAGTGGCCAAAGAGGAGCAAGGTCGAATTAGATGCCTAACTTTTCATTCAACGCGGACTGGCGCGATAAAGCCGCGCCAGCCGGTTAATTAATAACAGATATGAGGTATGCTGATTTTCATGGAGTCCGAAGTTTCATAAAATGAAAACTTGAAATGAAGGATAAAGATGGAATTACCCCGCACACAATATAGTCAGGAATTTCGGAAGGAATCAGTTAAGTTTTTCAAAGAAAGTGGATTGACTCTGGTTGAAGCTGCAAAACGTCTGTCGTTACCCAAGGGGACA
>Ga0138256_10009113_pt1 | contig 10414 bp, 4 predicted proteins | sample KNB2016incub_MG_FD_105486 | JGI IMG/M metagenome (GOLD analysis project Ga0138256, IMG submission 105486) | Active sludge microbial communities from wastewater in Klosterneuburg, Austria - KNB2014incub_MG | ecosystem: Engineered > WWTP > Activated sludge > Unclassified | place: Austria... | reverse complement strand
TCGGTTCAATTAAAAAAATCCGGTCGGAGCTATGTGGGATTGTGTCCGTTTCATGCTGACCGTAAACCCTCGATGAATGTCAGCCCTGATTTGCAAATATTCAAATGCTTTTCGTGTGGTAAGGGTGGGAATGTTTATACATTTATGACCGATTTTCATCGGCTGACGTTTCTTGAAGCGGTTAAAACACTTGCCTCACGTGCAGGAATACATCTTCCCGATGAAGATAAACCTGATACAGGGGAGTATAATCGCATTGATGCCACTTATAAAACACTTACAGCAGCAGCAAAATTCTATAATGATACACTTAAAACTTCCGAAGGAAAATCTTCGCTAATTTATTTAAAAAAAAGGGGATTTCAGCAAAAATTAATCGAAGAATTTTTATTGGGGTATGCTCCGGATTCATGGACTTCACTGCTTGCTGAGCTCACAAAACAGGGATTTTCCGAAACAGCAATGGAAGATGCGGGGTTGATTCTTAGACGCGACGAAGGTAAACCCTATGATAGGTTTAGAGGTCGAGCAATGTTTGCTATTCATGATGTTTCGGGACGCATACTTGGTTTTGGAGCGCGTCAGATGAAAGAAGACGGACAGGCAAAATATATCAATTCACCCCAATCGTTAGTCTATGATAAAAGTAAAGTTCTCTATGGTTTATTTCAGGCAAAACAGGCAATTCGTTCGCAAGAGGAAGCAATCTTAGTAGAAGGATATGCTGATGCATTGACACTTCATCAGGCCGGTTTTCGGAATACAATTGCTTCGAGTGGCACGGCTCTTACCAAAGACCAATTGCAACTCTTAAATAGGTATTGCAAAAAATTATTTATTGTGTATGACGCTGATAATGCAGGAATAAATGCAGCAGCGCGGGGCTTAGAACTTGCAATTGAAGAGGGGTTTGAGGTGAATATTGTCAGTTTGCCGTCGGGTGAGGATCCCGATAGTTTTGTAAAGAAAAATGGAGCAGACAATTTTCGGATATATTTACGTGATTCTGCTTCATTTTTATATTTTAAAATTGTTGTAATGCGCAAGCAAAACCAGTTAGAATCACCATCGGGTAAAGCTGAAGCAGTGAGAACATTAGTACAAATTATTGCGAAGGTTCCCGATATTTTACAACACGATTTTCTGATGAGCCGAGTAGCCGATTCATTGCGGCTAAGCGAAGCCCAACTTCATAAAATTTATGATGAATTAACCAAAGCACGAAAAGCTTATACCACCAAAAATAACCGTCAATCACAAACGGCTGAATCACAAAATGAACTTTCAAGAAATAGTTCGTCTCAGGTTGGCACTTCTACCGAAATTATACCAACCACCGAACAGAAATCACAGCGACAGCCGATTCTACCCGAAGAAAAAGAAGTTTTGAGGATTGCTCTTACGATACCGAATGCACTGCGGTATATGACGCAACATCTTAACGTAGTCAGTTCGCAGTTTGCAACCGAATCGGCACAGAGGATTTTCGCGCTTGCAGAAGCTGCATTGAAAAGTGGAGCTACCGATATATTTCACAGCATTAATAGTCAGAAGTCTATACCTGATGAGGATTTACAATTAATAATGGATATAGCATTGCGCCGTGAAATGCCAAGTGAAAAATGGGCAGATTTTAAAGTAGATGTTCCTACTGAAAATGCACGTAGAGTACTTACTGATGCCCTCTCAAAAATTGAAATGCGTGGCATCGAGCGCGAAATGAATTCTATTCAAACTCGAATGAAAACTGCATCAGGAACTGAATTACCACATGAGTTATTAGTACGTTTAATGGAATTAACCTCAAAGAAAAAAACTATAACCGATAATTTCAACAAATGATTATAAATTATATAGTTGCAGTTCAGAACATATATCCCATACTATAAATAAATCAATACTATAGTTTTAATTGTTAACTGACTTTATTTACCAAGGCAACCATTCCTTTTACATGTTCTAATTTTGATTATATTGTTGTAGAATACTTTTGTTTTGATGTAGTTTGTACAATTGCGGTTGTTTGATCAAATCCTTAATCATAAACATTCTATTATTCCACCAATCCCAATCGTGAGGCATATCCAACTGCTGCTAACGAATTATCTACATTAAGTTTCTCCAAAATCCTTTGTCTATGAGTGTTTACAGTATGAATACTTATAAATAGTTTGTCGGAAATTTCTTTACTGAGCAATCCTTTCTTAACAAGGGATAAAATTTCTACCTCTCTTTTTGTAAGTTCGGGATTATTATTCTCTGTATAGAGTGGAAGGATTTGACCTGATTTGCAGTTAATAACTTGCATTTTGATTTGTTGTTCTATATTTTGATTGGGAGAAACGTCCAACACACCAAGCCCTAACCATAGATTTCCCCGTTTGTCTAACTCCAGAACTTGATGCTGTTCGATAATACGAACATACCTTTTAGCATTACCCATAATTCTATATTCACTTACAAATTTATAATTAAACCTATCTTCCTTGGAGATTTTATAAAAGAATTTTATAAGTGATATACCGTTGCGAGTCAATTCGAGAAGGTCGTCAGGATGAACTCTTGAATCAAAATATTCTGTACCCATATTATGAATAAGATTCATATCATAACCAAATATATCCCCAAAATTATAAGAAGCAAATACATGTTCTTTCCTATTAAAGTCAAAAACAGTAATACCACTATTTCCTACTTCAGCCAACCGATTAAGCAGCAATATATGTGATTCTAATATTGAGTAATCCAACTCACTTTCCTCAAAATTCTGCTGCAGCAAAAGTTCGTAATACTCTCTCCCAAGTTCTTGTAAATCTTTCATATAGATATAAAATACTGATTTATCAGTATAGGTTTGCCATGATGTAACTATTATTTTTGCACCAATAAATTTCGAGGTATTTCCTCACATTATCATAGGAACATTAGTTCCAATTTAAGTAAAAATCATGAAATATTATTTGAATATGTTTCTTCTACTTTGCTCCGGCATTGTAATATTTGCACAAACACCTACCCAAACAATAAGGGGTATTGTTATAGACAAAAACTCTCTTAAACCACTTCCATCTGCAACAATACAGCTTCTTCTTACCAATCCCAGAATCGGAACAATCAGCGACTCTAAAGGAAACTTTAAATTAGAACATGTTCCTGTTGGTCGCTATGATATTCAAATATCTTTTATCGGTTATGAACCAATGATTATTCATGAGATTGTAGTTTCCTCGGCAAAAGAAACATATCTAACAGTTTCACTGAAAGAAAAAGCAATAATATTGGGTGAAGTAGTTGTTAAACCAAGTATTAACAAAGTTGAGCCGCTAAATACCATGAGTAGTGTCAGTGCTCGAATGTTGAGCGTTGAGGAGGCAAAACGATATGCGGGAGGATTTGATGACCCGGCTCGTCTGGCTTCTTCATTTGCCGGAGTTGCAAGTAATGTAGGAAATAATGGTATTGTTGTACGTGGAAATGCACCAAAATTCCTTCAATGGAAAATGGAAGAAATTGAAATTCCCAATCCAAATCACTTCGCTGATTTGGCTAGTTTTGGTGGAGGCGGAATTACTGCACTTAGCAGTCAATTACTTGCTAACTCTGATTTCCTTACTGGAGCATTTCCGGCAGAGTACACAAATGCTTTATCGGGTGTGTTTGATATATTTATGCGAAACGGAAATAGTGAAGACTACGAACATACATTTCAATTAGGGATTATAGGAATTGATTTTGCCTCAGAGGGGCCTTTCCAAAAAGGAAGTGCTTCGTCGTATTTATTCAATTACAGATATTCTACTCTTTCGCTTCTAACCCCACTTTTACCTGATGACGCCGACGGTACAAGTTATCAGGATTTATCATTCAAACTGAATTTTCCGACCCAATATATGGGTACATTTTCTGTATGGGGAATTGGTCTGCTCGACCGTTCGGGACAAAATGCAAAAAGAGATAGTTCGAAGTGGTTCTACACCCGAGATAAAGAAGAACAAGATGCCAAACAATCTATGGGAGCAGTAGGTATAAGCCATACAATTCTATTAAATAGTAATACTTATCTGAAAAGTAATCTGGCGACCACAATTAGTGAGCTTACTTTTGATACAAAACAAATTAATAATCGATTGGAATATTTGCCTCAAAATGTCATTAATTCTACCAATCAGAATTTTGTATTTTTATCATATCTCAATACAAAATTTGATGCTGATCATATAAATAAAACAGGCATAACCATAACTGGTCTTCGATATTCTATGTTGTTGAAACAAGCTGAAATTATAGGAAATCCCCTCCAAACAGTTGTAGATGAAACAGGTTTTAGTACACTTTTTGCTGCATTTTCCAATTCATTACTAAATCTTAGTAATGCTCTCACCATGACTGTTGGATTAAGTAGTCAAATCTTTACTCTTAATAATCATTACACTATCGAACCACGACTTGCATTTCGTTTACAATTACCTGAGAACCAAGGAGTATTTGGTATTGGATATGGAAATCACAGTCGTTTGGAACGTATCAATTACTATTTTACAAAAACACTTCCGACACTTGATGAACTCATTAATAAAAACCTGGATTTTACAAAGGCGCACCATCTTGTTTTAAGCTATAGCAAAAATCTATCAGAAAATATATCCTTAAAAATCGAACCCTACTTTCAGCATCTCTATAATGTCCCTGTAATTCCAGATAGTACGTTTTCTTTTATTAATCTACAAAATGAATGGTTCATCAATAAAAAACTTATAAATTCAGGCAAAGGAAGAAATTACGGGATTGACGCAACTCTCGAAAAATATATTTCTGACGGATATTATTATCTTCTTACAGCATCACTTTTTAATTCAGAATATCAAGACGGAAATGGAATTTGGCGGAATACACGGTACAACAGAAATTATCTGTTTAATGCTTTAGCAGGTAAAGAATGGCAATTTGGACAAAATATTTTTGGGGTAAATATTCGATGTTCCTTTCAGGGTGGCGACAGATATTCACCGGTTAATTATAGTGAATCTCACAAAGTAAAAGATATTGTATATGACGAGACGTATGCTTTCGGAAGCCAATTACCTACTTCTACACAAGTACATTTTACTGTTAGTTATAAAATAAACAACGAAGGAGTTTCCCACGAAATAGCACTTAAAATTCTAAATGCAACAATGCAAAAAGATTTTAACGGTTATCTCTATAATACAGTTGCAAATAGCATTGTTGAAAATAGTGATGTTGTTTTTATTCCGAATTTGAGCTATAAGATTGAGTTTTAGATGTCAATGTTTGTAAATATTTCTACCGAAGAATCATAATCTTGCCTACTCGAATTTCCCCTCCGTCTATTACTTTCAGCGAGTACATTCCGGGCGCAAGATTTGCCAAGCTCATAGAATAATCTTTCCCGTCTGAAATTGCGAATTCTTCTGAAATAATTTGTCCTATAGCATTGCTTAATATAACAGTTACAGGAGTATTTGCAGTACCTCGCAGAGAGAATTTAATTTGTTCATTTGCAGGATTTGGATGACAAATTATTTTATTGGTATCTACACCGATTAACGAAACTTCTATCGGGAAACCCGTGGAGAGTGTTTTGCCTACAAGTCCTGCATAATCAGGAGGATAGAGATATGTTCTAAAAACATTGTTGAGACCCGTTCCTGTTGCAACCTCTGTTCCTTGTTCAGCTATTCCATTGAGTGTAACGGGATTAATATATTTCCAAATCACTCTTTTGTCGGGAGTAAGCTCGAAAAATGTGCCTTTTGTGCCGACACATACATTAATATTTCCATTCGGAAGGCGTTGTACTCCTGATTGATTAGTAGTATAAAGGTCAGTTGGAATCGGGGCAGTATAATGCCAATATATTTTATCCGGTCCGTAGGGTTTATTTGGTTCAAGAATATATTTTCCATTGCTGTCAATAGGCGGCTCAATAATTTCGATAGAAGAATACTCACCTTCGGGGCGGTTTACACCATTATTGAACAGCAATATTTTTCCTGCATCATTTAAACCGGGGTGAATCCAATTTGGGTTGTGCTGAGCAAATATTACTCTGTCTTCATCAGTTCCGCGATTATATGCAGCAGGATTTCCCCACCGATAGATAAAGTTTCCGCCTTTTCCGTGTTTGCCACCATAACCTGTTGCTGCTTCTTGTGTTGTAGTGCTGTGGTCTATCATCCAAATTTCACCGATTGCATGAGCACTTACCATAATTTGGTCGAGTTCGGCATTGTAGTCAATCGCATTCATGTGAATCCACGACGGTTCTTTTAGGTTCGCAGTTTTTACATAATTGATGTTGAGAAGTCCGGGGTTATCGGCAATGTTATCATAGGTTGCCCCTGTAAATTCAGCATTAATATCTTGGATCAGATGATCCCATAGTTTCCATTCCCAAACAATTTTGTTTGAATCAGGATTAATTTCTACGATTTTTTCACTCCAAACAACAGGACCCATTCTATCGGAAAGCCGCCCACATATAGCAGTTGCAATTAAACTATCTTTTGCTTCCCATACGTTAGCCAAAATATTACCATTCGGAAGTGGAACGATGTCGTGGTGCTGACACTGTGTACTGTCCGAAATCCTAAATGTCCAAACTACCCTGCCATCCCAAGAAATTTTTTCGATAATTCCTCCCGCTGCCGGTGCGCTTCTGAAATATGGATTATCGCTCGAAGCTGTACGTAATAATGAGCCGTCCGGCAATAGAAAAGCACTATATTTTGGAAAATACTTGCTTTCCCATGTATGCACCAAACGTCCTTGTTTATCTATAAGATAGGTAATTTTACTAAAAAGAGGAGCAAACAGAATATACCCTTCTTGATTTCCCGGTTCGGATTGAATTAAACCTAGTGTATTTTCTTGAGAAAAGATAGTTCCCATTGTAAAAAATAGCATAGCCACAAATAGGAAAATTCTACTCAGTTTCGGTGTTTTCATAAAATTTCCATCTATAATAGTTGTATCACTTTAAAATACATGATGTTTTTATTTAATTATTACCACTTTTTTAGTAACAGTTGATGTCATTCCATTTATTTTGAGAGCATACATTCCTGCCGGAATCAAATGTACGTCAAGCTGCAATGTGTTATCAAAAGAACCGATAGTTTGTCGAACGACAACTTCTCCCAATGTATTGACAAGTAAACATTCTGTAGGTTTAGTAGTTACATTATCAAAACGAACTTGAAGAATATCACTTACCGGATTAGGATATAGTTCAGTGGTAATTTTCTGATTTTCTGATTCAACTCCGTCCGGCGTGCAGATTGACGGACCCGGTTCTAATTCAATAGGTTCTCCGGCTGTGAGAGTTCGACCGTTAAATCCCGAAAAATTTGGTGGATATAGATGTGCTTTAAAAACATCATTAATACTTGGAGTAGAACCTTGTTTTGCAATTCCTGAAATTGTTGATGGGTTTTTATACCTCCAAATTGATTTATTATCGGGAGTGATCTCGAAGAAAGTCCCAACGGGTCCTGAACAAATAAGCGTGTTACCATTAGGCAGGCGTTGTGCGCTCGACATCGTTGGAGCAGTAAAACGAGTTTCTGCCGAAGTATCGGCATACCGCCAAAATGATTGCATTGGTAGATATGGTTTATCGGATTCGAGAGTATAATTTCCGGTTGCATCAATCGGCGGAATAATTATCTCAATAGTTGAATAATTACCGGGTCTTCTGAACCCATTATTAAATATCATTATTTTACCTTCATCGGTCAGCCCTTTTTCAACCCAATGTGGATTATGCTGACCGTAGAGAATTTTGTCGGCTTCCGTTCCACGATTATAGGCAATTGGATTACCCCAACGATAGAGCAAATCTCCACCTTTGCCATATTTACCGCCTGAGTGTGTAGCAGCTTCTTGGGTGGTTGTGCTGTGGTCAATGATCCATATTTCATTAAAAAACGAAGCACTTATCATAATTTGGTCGAGTTCTGCGTTATATTCTACAGAGTTTGCATGAATCCAATCGGGAGATTTTTTAGGATTTGCAGAGGTTGAATAATTGATATTAATAAGCTCAGGATGGTTTTTTACTACTCCAAAATTTGACTTCGTAGCATCAAATTCTTGAATGAGATGATCCCAAACTGACCACTCCCAAACAACAGTAGCAGAACCCGCTTCATCGGGTGCTATTTCGATTATTTTTTCGCTCCAGATAATAGTATCAGTGATAGCAGGATCTCGTCCGTTATCTACAGCAACAGCAAATCTTTTAGCATCCCAAACTACTGCAAGTATGTGTCCATTTGGCATTGGTTTTATATCATGATGCTGACACATTGTAGTGTCGGAAATGCGATAGGTCCATTCTATTGTACCGTCCCAAGCAATATTTTCGATTAAGCCGCCCGCATCAAACGAAAAGCGTGGATTTGCACTGTTACCACTCCGAATTAACGAGCCATCTGCCAGTAAATAGGCGGCAAATCCTGGTTTATAAGCACTATTCCACGAATGAACTTGTCGCCCGCATTTATCAATAAGATACGTAACAGTGCTTCTGACAGGGGCAAATAAAACATAGCCGTCTTGCTGTTTTCCTTGCTCATATTGGAGTAATCCCACAGTTGGTTTTTGGGCAGTAAGTTCAGCAGCGCAAAAGAATAAAACTATAAATATTAATAATTTGATGTAATGTGAACATACATGGAGAACGGAACGGAATAAAGATAAAGTCATGTCTAATATTTTCTTGTTTTTGAGGAAAATAACTGCACTAAAATAGTAGCGAAGTACATCCAAACAAGTACATTACAGAATTAACGCATAATCATAACACGCCTACTATCTGCCAATTGAGTACCATAAATGTTAAGAGTGTACATTCCCATCGGAATATCATGTACATCAATAGAGTATAAATCAACAGACAACCTTACAAATTCTTTATTAATTTCTTCACCAAGTGTATTAATTATTGAAAGTTTTGTAATTGGATTCTTAATTCCAATCTTTACAAATAACAAGTGTCCTGTGGGATTAGGATAAACTTCAACGTCATTTTTTTGAGTATCAGAATTTTCTATAGATGATGTGCTGCAAAGAGAAATACCGGGTTCTAATTCAATTGGCATACCATCAGTAAGGTCTTTTCCGTTAAACGCGGGGAAGTTCTCGGTATAAAGTTCGGCACGAAAAGCAGTATTGCCATACGGTTTTTCACCCTGTTTGGTAATTCCCGCGATTGAAACAGGTGATACATATTTCCAAATTGTTTTTTTGTCTTTATCTATTTCAAAAAAAGTACCGGACGGGGAAGCACATACTAAAGTATTTCCATTAGGCAACCGCTGAGCTCCAGACTGGTTAAAAGCGAAAAAATTTGAGCGAATGGAGTCGGTATAAGTCCATTTGGGCTGAGCCGGAGAATAAGATTTGTTATCTTCAAGTTGATAATTCCCATGAATATCAATAGGCGGAGTAATTATATCTATCGAAGAATAATTACCTATACGTCTCATACCATTATTGAATATCATTATAGCACCTTCATCAGGCAAACCGCGAGAAATCCAATGTGGATTATGCTGACCAAATAATTTTTTATCGCTTGGAGTACCACGCTCGTATGCAGCGGGATTTCCCCAACGATAGATAATATCTCCGCCTTTGCCGGAATTACCACCAAATTGAGCAGCTGCTTCTTGAGTTGTTGTACTGTGGTCAATTACCCATATTTCATTAAAACTATGGGCACTTATAAGTATTTGGTCTAAATCGGCATTATAGTCAATTGCATTGGCATGTATCCAATCCGGTTCATCAGGGTTTGTACTATTTACATAATTTACATCAATTCGATGAGGATTATCTGAAATAGCACCGAAATTATCAGTTTCATTATCAAAATTCTGAATAAGATGGTCCCAAAGTTTCCATTCCCAAACAATAGTGCCTGAGTTACTACCGGTTGGTTTGATTTCGATAATTTTTTCACTCCAAATACTATTTCCTACTTTATCAGGATTACGTCCTTGGTCAATAGCTTCATCCATTGTTTTAAACTCCCAAACAAGCGCAAGAACATTGCCATTGGGCATCGGAGCAATTGCATGATGCTGGAGCATAGTAGAATCAGAAATTGTATAAGTCCACTCAATATCATTGTCCCACGTTATTTTTTCGATAATACCACCACCACCCGGAGCATTAAAAACTTGATTTTCAACGACTCCGCTCCGCAGAATAGAACCATCATTCAATAGCGAAACAGTAAAGCCCGGCTTGTATTTGCTATCCCATGAATGTACCTGCTCACCACACTTGTTTATTAAGTATGTTTTGGTACTAAACGTTGGTGCAAAAAGCACATAGCCACCTTGCTGACCATCTTGGCTGTATTCTAATAATCCTACTGTTGATT
>Ga0138256_10009112_pt1 | contig 10414 bp, 9 predicted proteins | sample KNB2016incub_MG_FD_105486 | JGI IMG/M metagenome (GOLD analysis project Ga0138256, IMG submission 105486) | Active sludge microbial communities from wastewater in Klosterneuburg, Austria - KNB2014incub_MG | ecosystem: Engineered > WWTP > Activated sludge > Unclassified | place: Austria... | reverse complement strand
GCCTCGAGCGCGGCGAGCACGTGGTCGCTCACTGGACCGTGAGTGGTGAGTCGATGGCGAGCTTTCGGCGGGAGGAGCAACAGCGTGCACGCAATCACTGGCGTCCGCGTGTTGATACGCCCGTGGAGGTCATTGTGGGACAGGAGGCGGTCCTGGTGGGTGGCTTGCTGTATTCGACGCCCACGGCGGGATTGCAGGCCGTGCGTTCGGTGCGACTGCTGCACAGTGATCCGCCCGTACTCGAGTTTGCCACCACGCTGATCGCCGCGACCGGGAGCCCATCAAGCCGCTCGCTCGGTGTGTCGCACGGTGCCCTACGACTCCCTGCCCCCGAACGACGCGCGGCCGCCCTGGTGGTTCAGCACTTCACCGACATGCTGGCTGGTCGGACGATCGTTGCCCCTACGCGATGGACCGTGCGCATCTGGATCGGGGTTGCGGGGATGGTGCTCGCCGCCGCCGCGGGTATCGGCGGGTACCTCGGTGCGGAAGCAAACGGCTGGCGCGGTGACGTTCCGCTGTGGTGGATTCCGCTCGTGCTGATGATCACCGCGCCGCTGCTCGCACTGGCGTCACTCGCGCTGGCGGTCACCGCCGCCATCTTCCGACGGCAGCAGCGTGGGCGCTGATCTACTGACGGCCGTTTTATTCGTTCGCGTCCACGTCCGCGTCTAGCGGTGGTCGGTCTTGGCGGATTCCCGCTCGCGCCGCTCTCGCAGTTCAACACTGATTGCTCCCAGTCGGCCCACCACCGGCACAATCGCCAGCGTGGGCAGCAGCAGCGCCGGGGCGAGAAACGGCACGAGGCGCCGCTTCTCCTGGTCGAGCAACAGGATGGCGAGCGTGGACACGGCCACAAGGTCGAGGCCGATGAGCATGAACATGATGCGGCGCACTTTCGCCTGCATACGCTCGAGCGTCGCCGTGGGAATTGGTGTGAGATCGCGCATGACTGAAGGTTACACGGCGAGTGGGTTCACCCAGCGGAGCTCGCGAAAACGGGCAAAGTCGTTGTCTGCCGAGTGCAGCGTGGCGCCGCGTTCGATACAGATGGCCGCGAGGTGCGCATCGGAAGTGAGATTCGCGCCGCGACCCGCGGCGGTGAGCAGCGAGCGCAGAATGTTCCAGTGGCGACTGGTTGGATCGATCACGGTGACCGTACGCTGAGCAAGCCAGCGATCGACGAGCGCTGCTGCCTCGTCGATGGTCCACGGCGTCTGCATGATGCGCGCGTGAGTGGTGATGCGCACAAAGCCGAGAATCACCGCCCACGGAAGCCCCACCGGTTCATCACCGGTGAGGAGCTGGTCGAGCCATCGCCGTGCACGTGCGTGTTCCGGACTTTCCTGGTGAATCGCATACACCAGGAGGTTGACGTCGGGTACGATCACGCCTCACTTCCCGTCGCGAAGTTTCTGCGCGCGCTCTTCATCCTCGAGCGCTGCCGACAGTTGGAGCGACTTGACCAAGTTCACGCCCTCCCGGACCTGCCCGAGCTTGACGGATGGGGTGCGATACTGCGGTGGCGCGCTCGCGCTGCCCGCATCGAGCCCGCGCTGCAGCACTCGATGCAGCATGGCCCGAAACGGGATGCCCAGACGATGCGCGTCATCGCGCAGACGCTGCAGGAGGGAGTCATCGATGTCGATGGTCGTGCGCATTGATTGATGCTAACGCACCAGTCATATGATGTCAAGTCATCTTCCCCTCCCCGCGCGTCAGCCACCAGTGCGTCATGCCGCCCACGATGATCCCCAGCGGTAGCGTCAGCATGGCGATGGCCAGCGCCGTCAACGCGACGGACTGCATCGACGGATCGCCGTAGAGGAGTTTTGCCACCACGGAGGCCACCGCACCAATGGGAATGAGTGCCACGCTGATGCGCCGCATGATCCGTACGTTGCGCACGCGCTTCGCAATCGCCATCGGCACCAGTCGTGTCTGGAAGTAGTCCCAGATTTTCCGCATCGCCACCGGATCACTGTCCGAGGCCGGCACGCGGATAAACCAATGAATCACACTCGACTTCGTGTGGGTGACCATGTGAAAATCAAAATGCGCCGGCACCGTCTCGTGCCACGTAAGCTCCCGCAGTTCGCTCAGGTGATAGAAGTCGTCGTCCACCATCAGCGATTCTTCCGTGATGATCACGGACACACCGGCCGTTTCACGCTGCTCGCGCACGCGGATGGCATTCTTCGTGCCGTCGGTGCGCGCTTCCTCCAGCGCGCAAAACCGCGACCACACGTCGTCGGTGAGTGTCCATTGGGCCAGGAGTCGTTCACCGCGCAACAACCGTTGCCGCTGACGCGTCGCGAGCTGGTACATGACGGCAAAGCTGAGTCCAATCACGACAGTGAGAAAGGACGCAATGGCGACGCCGAACATCACCTCATGCTCGGGCCCAATCCGCAACGACGCGAACGTGACCAGGTAGCCTGCGGCGGCTACAGCGAGCGCGACGCTGATATTCCTGCGACGTTCAACATTCCGCATCAGCGCGCGTCCTCGTGAGCGTATGGTCCAGGTTGGCGGCGAGCAGTGGCGCGATGCTCACGCCTGAGACGTCGCACGCACAACGCGTGAGAGTTCACGAATCCCGGCTACGATAACGGCTTCGCTGTTGCGCGCATAGCCCAGCACCAGCGTCGCGGGACGACCGGCCCGACGTACCGCATGGTAGGCCCCCATCACATTGAAGCCGATCCCCTGCTGCGCGGCGGCCGCCATGATCGCCGCGTCGTCATGTCCCTCGGGCAGCGTGATCACGGCGTGGAGTCCGGCAGCGATGCCCTGCACCGTCGCGCCAGGCATCCAGCGCTCCACCGCCTTCACGAGCGCATTCCGCCGCGCACGATACCGCCCGCGCATGCGCCGCAGATGTCGATCCAGATCACCCCGCGCGACGAACTCCGCGAATACCGCCTGCTCAATCCGCGACACACCAAAATCGGACAGCGTCTGCTGCGCCCTGACCGCCTCCGCAAGTTTTGGCGGCGCCACCAGCCAACCGAGACGCAACCCGGGCGCCAGCGTCTTGCTGGCCGAACCCGCATACACAATGCGCTCGGGGTCGAGCGACTGCAGCGCGCCCACCGGCGCGCGATCATATCGATATTCCGCATCGTAGTCGTCTTCGACCACGATGCCATCTGTGCGGCGCACCCACTCCAGCAGCGCCGCGCGTCGCTCTCCGGACAGCAGCACCCCGCTCGGATACTGGTGCGCCGGTGTCACGATCACCGCGTCAATGTGCAGCCGGTCGAGCGATGCCACCTGCATCCCGTCCGCATCGACCGGAACCGGCACCAAGGTGAGGCCGAGCGTGCGCACCGCGGCACGGGCGTCGACAACACAGGGATCTTCGATGGCAACACGCTGCGCGCCGCGTGCCTTGAGCGCGCGCAGCAGCAGTGTGCGGCCCTGTGCCCATCCGCTGGTGATCAACACGCGTGACGGATCGGACACCACGCCACGCACACGTGCGAGGTAGTCACTCAATGCCCGCCTGAGCACCATGGCCCCGTGCGGTTCGGTGTAGCCGAACGACGCGACCGGCATGGTGCGCAACGCGTCGCGGGTGGCACGCAGCCACGCGCCGCGAGGAAACGCGGCCAGGTCGGGGATGCCGGGTCGGAAGTCGAGGCGCGGCTCCGCTTCCGGCTCCATGCCCGGCTCCGTCTCCGCGTGCTCCGATGCCGCACGGCGCGCCCGCATCGGTGCCACACCCGACGCGACACGCGGGCGAGCCCCTGGTCGAGACACGAGGAGGCCTTCGGCGGCAAGTTGTTCGTAGGCGGCAACGACAATCGGCCGTGAGACACCGAGTTGAGTCGCCAGATCGCGCGTGGACGGCAACTGCGCATCCGGGCGCAGCGAACCGTCCCGGATTTGAGACCGGAGTTGATCCTCGATCTGACGGCCAAGCGACCGCTGGCTGTCGCGGGTGACCGACAGCAGGAGGTCGCGCGGTGAACTGGTCAACTATTCTGCTCCCGAACTGGATATGCCGAGTATACCAGTTTGGCGATAGGTTGCAGGCCAGTCAAGCCGCGCTCATTCAGACGAATCGCTCGTGTCCACTGCCATCAGCCTGCCCCACACCACCTCCCGTTCCACCTTGGCGGAGTGGTCACTCATTGCGGTTCCCGGCGTCATCTGGGGCTCGTCGTTCCTCTTCATCGCCGAAGCGCTGCATGCGGTAGACCCGATGGGGCTCACGCTGCTGCGCATCGCGATCGGCTTCGCGGCACTCGCCTGCTTCCCCGCCGCATGGGCTCCCATCGACCGTCGCGACTGGCCCGCCGTTGCGTGGGTCGGTGTGCTGTGGATGGCCTTTCCACTGGCGATGTTCCCGTTCGCCGAGCAGCGGATTTCGTCGGCGGTGGCGGGAATGCTGAATGGCGCGGTGCCGTTGACGACGGCGTGCATCGCGGCACTCATGGCGCGGCAGCTGCCACCACGTGGCGTGATGATTGGCCTCGCGATTGGCCTGATGGGCGTCATCGCCATGGCGATTCCCGATATCGGTTCGCCCAGCAGTGCACTCGGCGTGGCCATGGTGGCGATCGCGTGTGTGTCGTACGGGTTCGCGCCCAATCTGGTGCGACCGCTGCAGCAGAAGTACGGGGCACTGCCGGTGATCTGGCGCGCGCAGGCGGTGGCGATGTGCCTCACCCTGCCCTTCGGTGCGGGCGACGTGATGCGGGCGCAGTGGTCGCTCACACCCGTCTTGTCACTGCTCGCACTCGGCGCGCTGGGAACGGGTGTGGCGCACGTGGTGATGACGACGGCGTCAGGACGCGTTGGTGCCACGAAGGCGTCGGCAATGGCGTTCTTGATTCCGCCGATGGCGCTCCTGCTTGGTGTGGTGGTGCGAAACGAGGTGGTGACGGGACTCGCCGTGCTCGGTGGTGCGCTTTGCGTGCTGGGCGCGTGGGTGATGCGGCGAGGGCGCTCGGCCGATGCAGCACCGCGTCGAGTCGCGCGGGGGTGACCCCGAGGCGGCTCGCGCGCTGGAGGACCACGGTCTATACTCGGACCACGCCAACTCGGTATCCCTTCCCTTCCTCCCTTCCTCGGTGCGTTCGTGAGCGAGTCCACGGGTTTTTCTTCACGCTGGGCGATGATGCTGGCCATGCTCAGCATGGCTGTCGGCACAGGCAACATCTGGCGCTTTCCACGCATCGCCGCCACCAACGGTGGTGGTGAGTTCCTGGTGGCATGGGCCGTGTGCCTTTTCACCTGGTCGATTCCGCTCATTCTGATCGAGTTCGGCATGGGTCGGAAGACTCGGCTGGGGCCCGTTGGCGCCTTCGTGCGCACCCTTGGCGCGAAGTTCGCGTGGATGGGCGCGTTCATCGCGTTTGTCGCCGTAGCCATCATGGCGTACTACTCGGTGGTCACCGGTTGGACGTTTCGCTACTTCGTGGCCGCCGCGTTCGGACAATTGTCGGCTGAAAACTCGGTCAGCTTCTGGCGCGACTTCTCCACGAGCAGTGCACCGGTTCTCCCGCACGTGATTGCCATTGTCGGCGCCACGTTCGTGGTGGCAAAGGGCGTCAAGGGCATCGAGCGGACCACGACGATTCTCATGCCCATTCTGATCGGCATCATCCTGTTGCTGACCGGACGCGCGCTGATGCTGCCCGGCGCCGGGGCGGGCCTGGACTATTTCTACGGCGTGGATTGGTCGCGACTGGGCGATGCGACAATCTGGTTGCAGGCGCTGACGCAGAATGCGTGGGACACCGGCGCCGGCTGGGGTCTGATCCTTGTGTACGCCGCCTACATGCGCCGCAACGAGGACACAGCACTCAACGCCTTCCTGCTGCCCGCCGCGAACAACTTCGTGTCGCTGTGCGCCGGCATGATGGTGTTCTGTACCGTGTTCACCGTTGTGCCACAGTTGGTGACCTCGATCGCCACCAACCCGGCAGCGCTGTCGGACTTCCCTGACCTGCAGAAGGCCATCGCCGGCGGCGCTACGCTCGATGCGGATCTCGTGCAGAAGACGATCTTCGGCGCCGGCAATGAAGGCGTGACGTTCATCTGGATCCCCAAGCTGTTTGCGACGTTGCCAGCCGGCGGGGTGTTCATGTCGCTGTTCTTTCTCGCGCTGTCGCTGGCCGCATTCACGTCACTGATTTCGATGGTGGAGCTGGGCACGCGTGTGCTGCTCGACATGGGCTGGTCGCGTTCGCGCGCCGTGTGGGTGGTCGGTGCGTTTGGCCTGGTACTGGGACTCCCTTCGGCGTTTTCGCTCGACATTCTGCACAACCAGGACTGGGTGTGGGGCGTGGCGCTCATGCTGTCCGGGCTGTTCTTCGCCATCGCGGTGATGCGCATGGGTCCGGCGAAATTCCGCGCCGAACAGATCAATCACGAACACTCCAACATTCGTGTTGGCGCGTGGTGGGATTGGTTCATTCGCATTCTCGTTCCCGCAGAGGCCATCATCCTGATGGGTTGGTGGATGTGGCAAGTTCGTGGCCCGGGTGCGCTCGACCCGTTCGGCATCGAGAACATCGGCACGATTCTGCTGCAATGGGGCATCGTGCTGGCGCTGTTGCTGCTGTTCAACAAGCAGTTGGCCAAGGTCGCGCCCATTGAGACCGCCGAGATGGACGCCGGGCGTATGCCGCCGAGCATTCCGTAGTGCACCATGGGCTGGTCGGCCGACGCGATGGCCGACCAGCCGCAGGACTCACCTGATCTTCACGCGCTCAATCGTGGTCCAGAGCGCGGGCATGGTGCCTTGTGTGTTCGTGAGAATGGCCCAACCGCCTGGTTCGAACGCGGCGATAGCACGACCCTTCGGCACAATCACGCGTTCAACGATCACGCCTTCGCGGTTCACCACGTCGTAGCGCAGGCCGCCGTTGGCCGACGGGATCGCGGTGCGCGGAACGATCCAGATATTGCCTTCGAGATCGATCTTCATGGCCCCGGGCTGAATGACCGGTTCGTAGTCGGGCAACTCCTTGGCGGACACCAAGACAATTTCCGTCTTCAACTGTCGTGGTCCATCCGGCGTCGGGATCTGCTGCGGCTTCATCGACTCCATTTGTTTGTCCAGCAGCGGCTTGATGGAATCGATGACGTGTTGTTTGCCTTCGTCCGTCAGCCGCTTCCAGTCAAAGGCCATCTTCGGCGATGTCTTGCGTGTGCCGTCGGGGGCCACCCATTCCATGTGGTAGTCGTGGGCTCGGAGAATTGCGATCGTGCCATCCGGCAGCAGCCCCCATTCATCGGCCGTCTGCGTGGGATTGACCGTAAGCCGCTGCGTGAGATTGCCGCGTTCGTCGCGCGTGGCCAGCACTCCGGCGTACTGCTGCACAATCTTGACGGTCGCAATGGTATCGATCTTTCGGGTGTCGAAGTCAGCACGCACAATGGGCGCGGAATCGATGGCGGCAGGTGCCGTCGCCGAACGCTCCGTCATGATCTTTTGATTCAGCTCGATGAGCGCTTTGTTCTGATTGGGCGGCGTGCCCTGATACACCAGGCGGCCTTTGGCATCGAGTGTCGGCGTGCCGTAGATGTAGCCGACTGACAGCGTCAGGATGTCCTGCGGACGTGGCAGCGCGGTCACGTGCGCCACCTTGCCGGCCGGATCGATCGTCAGCAACGACCGTGAGGCGATATCGAGGTACATCGTCGAATCGGCTGGCATCGCGATCAGATGCGCCGACGGAATGCTCACGCCGGAGTTGCCGAGCGTGCCGCTGGTTCCCGAGGAATCGAGCGCCCTGGTGAACGTCTTGAGTGTTTTGTCGTACAGCAGTACGCGAAAACGCTGGATGTCATTGACCAGCACGCGCCCGTCGGAGAGTGCCCGGACGGACACGCGCATGCCCAGTGAGTCGGTTGAGATGGCTACTGGCGCCGGCACTTCGCGGACTTTGATTTTGTCCTGTGCGGTGAGTGGGCTGGCGGTCAGTGCTGCGCCGAGGGCGAGCGCGAGCGTCGGGGCTGCGAATCGGGGGGTCATGGCGTGGTGAATTGGAGAACGCTGGTATCGAGCGTATACACAGTCGTACGAAGGGTTTCTGGGCAGGTTTCGGACGCGCCACCCGCTTTGGCGCTCTGGCGTACGGCCACCGCATATTCCATACTCGCGTCCTCAACGCGCCCACTCACATCCCGATTCCGCATGCGCCTCGTCTCGCCGTGCCCGCGCCGCACTCGACTCGCCTGTGCCCTGTCGCTCCTTGTGCCGAGCGCGTTGTGCGCGCAGGCCACCACGGCCGCCAAGCGGGCGTCGGCATGGACGGCCCACCAGTCGCTCGCGCAGAGCTCGTGGTATCGCGGCCTCGCCTGGCGGCCCGCGGGGCCGGTCAAGATCGGTGCGCGCATCGAGGCCGTCGCGATTCCGCGTGGCAATACCGGCACCATTTATGCGGGCGTCGGGTCTGGGAATCTCTGGAAGACCGTGAACAACGGCGTGACGTGGAAGCCGATCTTCGAACACGAAAGTGCGTTTGCGATCGGTGATATCGCCGTGTCGCGCAGTCAACCCAATGTGGTCTGGGTTGGCACTGGCGAAGCGCAGCCCCGGTATTCTGGCTACGCGTATCCCGGCACCGGCGTGTTCAAGTCCACCAACGGCGGAGATACGTGGACCAACATGGGGCTTGGCGAAACACATCACATCGGCAAGGTGCTGATTCATCCCACGAATCCCGACATCGTGTACGTTGCCGCGATGGGGCGACAGTGGTCGGCCAATCGCGAGCGAGGCGTGTTCCGCACCACGGATGGTGGCGCACATTGGACCCATGTGCTGGCGATCGACGATTCCACGGGCGTTGTCGACCTCGTCATGGATCCCGTCAATCCCAACACGCTGTACGCATGGGGCTGGCAGATCGAAGCGGGCACGCGCGGCGGGCTGTTCATCTCGCGCAACGGCGGTGCCACGTGGCGTCGCGTGCAAGACGGGCTGCCGACGGGCCGTGTGGGGCGCGCAGGGCTCGATGTCGCACCGGGTTCGCCGAACGTGTTGTATGCGTTTATCGACAACCGCGCCGCAACGACCACGAAAGACCGACCGTACATCGGCGGCGAAGTGTATCGCTCCGCCGATCGCGGCGAACACTGGAAGAAGGTGAACACCGAGGATCTGTACGAGGTCTTTGGCACCTTCGGCTGGAAGTTCACCGACGTGCGCGTCGATCCGCGCAACGCGCAACATGTGTACATCCTGGGCAATCGGGCCTTTGAGTCGTTCGACGGTGGGGCCACGTGGCGACGACTGGGTGATCGGATCCTGCGGTTGCACGACACCGAGGGGCGCGCACTGCATCTGGATCATCACGAACTCGTCATCGACCCGACCAATCCCGATCGTCTGTTGCTCGGCAACGATGGCGGGCTGTTCATGTCGTATGATGCCGGCGCGAGCTGGCTCCATCTGAACAACATTCCGGTCACGCAGATGTACTTCGTGACCACGGATGAAAAGACGCCTTATCGCATATTCGCCGGCACGCAGGATAACGCCGCCATGTTCGGGCCCAGCACCACCTCGCTTGATGACGCCGTTCCCGACCCATGGCGCAGCGTGTACCTGGATCGCTGGACTGGCGGCGATAGCTACGTCACGCTGCCCGACCCGACCGATGATCGGTTCGTGTACTACGAGCACCAGAACGGCGCGATGATGCGCATGGATGTCACGGGTGGGTCGATTCTGAGCGGTGGACCGTCGAGTGCAAACATTCGCCCGCGACTGCCACGTGGGAGCGCCCCGCTGCGCTTTAGCTGGTACACTCCGTTTTTTATCTCGCCGCACAATCCGCGCACGCTGTACGCGGGCGGCAACCGTGTGCTCAAAACCACCGACCGCGGCACGACGTGGACGGCCGTGAGTCCCGAGCTTGGCGATACCGCCGGCACTGATCGTGCCGTCGTACCGACGGGTGCGTTGACGATGTTGACCGAGTCGACGATTTCCCCGGGCATGCTGGCCGGTGGCACCGAAGGCGGGCGCGTGTGGCTGACCACCAACGACGGGACTGACTGGCGTCGTATCGATGCGGGGCTGCCAAGAAGATGGGTGAGTCGCGTGGTGTTGTCGCATCGCGACGCGGGTACGGTGTATGTCAGTTTCACCGGATTTCGCGAAGACGATACCCGTGCATATCTGTTCGCGTCGAGTGACACGGGGCGCACGTGGCGCTCCATCGTGGCCAACCTGCCCAACGAATCCATCAACGTCGTGAAGGAAGATCCGACGGACGCCGACATCCTCTTTGTTGGCACGGATCTCGGCGTGTACGTCTCTCGCGATCGCGGCAGCCACTGGGAGTCACTCAGCGGAACACTACCCTCCACGCCTGTGCAGGATCTCACGATCCAATCGCGCGACAGCGAGCTGGTGATTGGCACACACGGGCGCAGCGCGTGGATT
>Ga0138256_10009111_pt1 | contig 10415 bp, 5 predicted proteins | sample KNB2016incub_MG_FD_105486 | JGI IMG/M metagenome (GOLD analysis project Ga0138256, IMG submission 105486) | Active sludge microbial communities from wastewater in Klosterneuburg, Austria - KNB2014incub_MG | ecosystem: Engineered > WWTP > Activated sludge > Unclassified | place: Austria... | reverse complement strand
CAGATCTCCTTGCCTGTCTCGGCGTCGAGGGCAGCCACGCGGTTGTAGGGCGTGCTCACGTAGAGCACGTTGTCGATCATCAACGGGGTGTTCTGAAAATTGCCGGGCTGTGCGCCGAACTGTTGCATCGGTTGTTCGGCGGTCGCCCACTCCCACGCCACAGACAGGCTCGCGGCATTCGCCGCGTCGATGTCGGCCAGGGGCGAATAGTGCGTCGCGGCGTTATCGGCGGCATACGCCGGCCAGGGTTGTGCCGGCCTCGGATTCTGGGCGTGCATTGCCCCAACCCCTGCCGCAAGCAGTAGGACCAGGACCATTCGCTGGAGCATGCGGAGACTATAATTCAAGACCGCTGATGAGTTCGCCCCGCACCGCTCTCGCCGTTGTTGCTCTGACGGCGCTCACCGCCGCGTGCGGCAAGCCCACGCCAGCGCCCGTCGCGGTGACGTTTAACAAGGACATCGCGCCGATTGTGTTTGCGAACTGCGCCTCCTGCCATCGTCCGGGCGGGGTTGCGCCGTTTTCACTGTTGACGCATGCGGAGGTTGCGGAGCACGCCGATGCGGTCGCGAAAGCCACCCGCGAAGGGCATATGCCACCGTGGCTGCCCGCGCCTGGGCAGTATCCGATCGTTGGTGACCGGCGGCTGCGGCCGGAGCAGATTGATGTCATTCAGCGCTGGGCCAAAGAGGGTGCGGTCGAAGGGAACGCCGCAGATCGGCCCACCACTCCGTCTTTTCCTGACGGGTGGGAGCTGGGAACGCCAGACGTGATCCTGACCACGGACAAGCCGTACACCGTGCGCGCCGGAGCCGATGACGTGTATCGCAATCTGGTGTTTCGGACGCCGCTGACTGAAGGCGTGTTTGTGCGTGCGGTGGAGTTCAAGACGAACGGCGCACCCGTGCATCACGCCGTGATTCGTGTCGATCGCACATCGGCATCGCGGCGTCGTGACGGCACCGATGGGCAGCCGGGGTTCGACGGCATGGCGCTCAGCGTGCTTGACCCAGACGGGCAATTCATCGGCTGGGCGCCGGGCCGCGGGCCTATCGTGTCGCCCACCACGATGCCCTGGCGGCTGGAGCGCGGCGCCGACGTGGTGGTGGAGTTGCACGTCATCAAGACCGACACGGGCTCCACGTTGCAGCCCACAGTCGGCCTGTTCCTGACCACGACGCCGCCGGTGCAGCGGCCGGTGACGGTGCGGTTGGGATCAAAAGCGATCGACATCCCCGCGGGCCAAAGCGACTACCTCGTCACCGACACGTATGAGCTGCCTGTGGCCGTGGACCTGCTAAGTGTCTACCCGCACGCACATTTCCTTGGCAAAGAGATGCGCGCCTTCGCGACGTTGCCGGACGGCTCCGTCAAGTCGCTGCTTCACATTGAGCACTGGGATTTTCACTGGCAGCAAGACTATCGGTACGCATCACCCATTTCGCTGCCGCGAGGCACGAAGGTGAGCATGCGGTACACCTTCGACAATTCGGCCGCGAATAAACACAACCCCAACACCCCCCCCAAACGGGTGCAAGCCGGACCGAAGGCCACCGACGAAATGGCGGAACTCGGGCTGCAGCTGCTGACGCAGTCTCCCGCTGATGCATTGAGGCTCGTCCAGGAATTTGATGCGAGGTACAAGCTGGCGAACGTCGCTTTGGGTGAGATTCGCGTGCGCGCCGAACCCGACAACACTGAGTACGTCGGGTTTCTGGGAGGCGCCTACGTGGAGGTGCAACGGTTCGCCGAAGGCATCGAGCGGCTCGAAAAGGCGATTCGGCTCGGCGACCGCACCTCGGGCACGCGGAACTATCTGGGCGCGGCGATGATGGCGCAGGGCCAGGCTGCCGCTGCAGTTGAGCACTTCCGCCGGGCCGCCGCACTCGCGCCCAGCGACGAGGTGATGCACTACAACCTCGGAACGGCGCTCAGCGCCCTGAATCGCACCAGCGAGGCTGAAGCCGCGTTCCGCCGATCGATTGCGGTGAATCCCGACTACGGGGATGCACACGTGAATCTCGCGGCGATGCTCCTGTCAAAGGGCCGGGCGAAGGAAGCCATTCCGCATTTCGAGCGAGCCGTGGCGCTCAACCCAGGCTCGGCGGGGATGCACAGCAATCTGGGTGGCGCGCTGGCCTCCATCGGGCGCTACCAGGAAGCCATGGTCGAGATCAGGCGCGCGCTCGATCTGGATCCCAATCACGCTCCAGCGCTCGATAACCTCAGGCGCCTGCAGCGGATGGGCATCCGCTGAAGCGGCGTGTTACGATCCGCCCGTTCACATCAATCAGGAGTTCTCATGCGCACTGTGCAGCGATTTGTCTTGTGTGGGGCCGTTTTCGCGTTTGTTGCCTTCGGCTTGCGTGCGGAAACGGGCGCCCGTGAGGCGGCTGACGCGGCCATGGGCTTTGGCGGCGCCGTGATTGTCGGCGACGGCGAAGTGTTCGTGGGCGAGGCGGCCAATCAGTTCCGGCCCGGCCTGGTCTACGTGTACCGAAAGGCGGGCACAGGCTGGCAGGAGGCCGCGGTGCTGCGCAAGCCTGACGCCGCAGTGGGCGACCGCTTTGGATCTTCACTGGCACTGGACGGTTCCCGGCTCTTTGTCGGCGCCGGGCCTGCGGCCGTGCATCTGTTTGAAAAGCGATCGGGCGCATGGACGCACTCGGGCGTCATTGCGAACTCGGCTGTCACCGGCGCCGAAGGCGTGCAGTTTTCCGCGATCGGCGCTGCGGGCGACTGGTTGTTCGTGGGCCAGCAGGTGATGCTGGGCGGGCGCCGAGGCGGTGGTCCCGGTGCGGCCGCAACAGCGGCGCCGGCACTGCCTGCCGGGAAGGTCTTCGCCTTCAAACGCGGGGCCGACGGGCAGTACGCGTTTGTCTCCACCCTGACTGCGCCGGATCAGCCGGCCGGTGACGGCTTCGGCGCATCCATCGCCATGTCGGCGTCCTCGGCGCTGATTGGCGCAGTGGGGCAGAACAACCGCGCCGGCCTGGTGCATGAGTTTGAGCTTGATGCGGCAGGCGCGTGGACGCGCGCACGCAGCTTTACGCCTCAAGGCGCGGGACCGGCGGACATGTTCGGCACCAGCATCAACTTCAACGGCCAGCAGGCCGTGGTCACTGCGCCTGGCGATGCCGGCGGGTACGGCGCCGCCTACGTGTGGATGAAAGTGCAGCAGGCCGCTCGAGGCGGCGGTGCCGGTGCGGCCGGCCAGACGCCGCCGGCCGGCGGCAACTTCGTCTGGGCGGAACAGGCGCGCCTGACGCAGTCGGTGGGAAGCCGCGCCAATGGGTTTGCCAGCGCTGTAGCCGCTGACGATACACAGGTGTGGGTGACCGCCCCACGCGCGGGAGGCGCCGGCGCCGTGGCCGTGTTCACGCGCGACGCCGCGACAAACACCATCGCCGGGCCCAACATGCTGGTGCCCGCCAATATGGCGCCCAGTGCCAACGCCGGCCAATCGGTATCGCTTCGTGGCAGCGTGGCGGCCATCGGCGCCACTGGTGTGGGATACGGCGGCGGCGCCGTGATCATCTACGAGCGCGACGCGAGCGGGGCTTGGGCGGCGCAGCCGATGCTGTCGCCCGCGCTCGACGAATTGCCGGCGCTCCTCGGTGAGGAACGCAAGTGCAACACCCAGGGCAAGGTGGAAGTGTTTGATTGCGCCAGCACCGAACTGACGGCCTTCCTGCCGCCATCGAAGCTGACGCATGACGGCCACTACATCCAGATGAACGACATCTGGGGATGGACCGATTCCCGGACCGGCAAGGAGTGGGCTCTCGTGGGCCGTCGCGACGGTTCGACGTTCGTGGACATGAGCAACGGCACCCGGCCGATCGCGGTGGCCGATCTGCCCCTGACCGACGGTGCGCGACCCGCCGCATGGCGCGACATCAAGATCTACAAAGACCACGCCTACATCGTGTCTGACGGCGCGGGTCCCCACGGCATGCAGGTGTTCGACCTCACCCGGTTGCGCACGCTCAAGCCGCAGGCCAATGGTCAGCCGGTCAAAGTTGAGTACGACTACCTCTACAAGGAAATCGCCAGCGCCCACAACATCGTCATCAACGAAGACAGCGGTTACGCGTATTCCGTGGGCTCAAGCGCGGGCGGCACCACCTGTGGCGGTGGTCTCCACATGATCGATATCCGCGAGCCGAAGTTGCCGAAGTTCGCCGGTTGTTTCGCTGACAACCAGACCGGTCGCGCCGGTACGGGTTACTCCCACGACGCGCAGTGTGTCACCTACAAGGGCCCGGACAAGCGCTACAAGGGCCGCGAGATCTGTATCGGGTCGAACGAAAACACGATCTCGATCGCCGATGTGACCGACAAGGCGAATCCGAAGGCGCTGTCTCGCGCCGGGTATCCCAACGTGGCGTACGCCCATCAAGGCTGGTTGACCGACGACCACACGTACTACTACCTGAATGACGAGGGCGATGAGACCGGCGGGCTTGTCACAAAAACCCGGACTCTGGTCTGGAACCTGACCGACCTTGAGAATCCGAAGCTCGCAAAGGAACACATGGGCGTAGAGGCGGCGTCCGATCACAACCTCTACATCCAGGGCGACTACATGTACCAGGCCAACTACCGCTCGGGCCTGCGCATCCTCAACATCAAGGACCGCGAGAATCCCAGAGAAGTGGCGTACTTCGACACCGCACCCTACACCGATAACGGCGCGGGCTTTAACGGGGCCTGGAGCGTCTTTCCGTTCTTCAAGAGCGGCATCATCATCGTGAACAGCATCGAACAGGGGCTGTTCCTGGTGCGACCCACCGACCGTCCCGTCCGCCGTTAGGAGAGTCGTCATGCCCTCGCTTCGTGTTTTTGTGCGCATCACGTGCGCGCTTGTCCTGGCTATCACTGCCGGTGTGTCTTCACGCGCCTCGGTTCCCGATCAGACGACAGGCCCTCTCTACGTTTGTGTGCAGGACGACGCGAAAATCGCGATTGTGGATATGGCGGCAGGCAAGGTCATCCGGATGATCGACCTGCAGGCGCTCGGGTACCCGGCCACCGCCAAACCTCATTACATCGTGGTGGAGCCGGACGGCGCGCACTGGTACGTGTCGCTCATCGGCGCAAACCGAGTGGTGAAGTTCAATCGTGCGGGCACGCCGGTGGCGCACTTCGAGATGGAGACGCCGGGCATGTTGTCACTGGCCGGCACCAATCAGTTGGTGGTCAGCCGGTCGATGAGCGCGGTGAACCCTCCCAAGCGAGTAGCCGTGATCGATCGCGCCACGATGACAGGTTCGGAAATCGACATCCTCTTTCCGCGGCCGCATCCAGTGGCTGTGGCCGGAGGATATGCCTATACGGCGAGCCTGGGTGTGAATCAGCTGGCCGCAATCGCGCTGGCCGATGAGAAGGTGGGGATCGTGGACGTGACCGGTCCCACGCACGGCTTCGTGCAGTTTGCGGTGTCGCCCGATCGACGGACCCTGGTGGCATCGACGGAAGTCTCAGGCCAGTTGATGGTGTTCGACCTGGTGTCACCCGCAGCCCCTGTGCTCAAGGCGTCTGTGCCCCTCGGCAAGATGGTGTTTGATCCGGTGTTCACGCCGGACGGCAAGTTTGTGTGGGTGCCGGTCAAGATGGCCAACGAAATCGCCATCGTTGATGCCAGTACGTGGGCCGTGGTGGCGCGCGTGACCGATCCGGCGTTCATGCAGCCGCATCAGGTGGTGTTTTCCGCTGACGGGCGCACCGCGTTTGTGACCAATAACAACAAGATGGATCACATGGCCGACCCAGCCCATGCCGGCCACGTCATGCCCGGCGCCGATGGCACCGCCGCACTCGTGGTGATGGACGTGGCCACACGGAAGGTCACCAAGACCCTTCCGCTCGGCAAGAACCTGACGGGCATGGGGCGGTAGGGCCTGATGCTGGGACGCCGGCGTGTGGTGGCGACGGCGGTCGTCGTAACTGCGGTTCTGACTCCGCTCGCCGTGTGGTCGCAGTCGGCGGCGCCGGTGCCGTCCATCGCGGGCGTCCGGTTCGAGCGCGCCGTGGCGCCATTCCCGGTGGCGCGCGCCGATGGCGCAGCGCATGCGCTGCCGTTCCTGGGTGGCCTTGATGTGCCGCGGCCGCAGTTCACCGACATTGACGGCGACGGTGACGCGGACCTCTTCCTCCAGGAGTACTCGAACAGCTTGTGGTTTTTCGAGAACACCGGTTCTGCCGGCGCGCCCCGGTATGAGTGGCGGACGGATCGCTTTCAGGACATCGACACCGCCGAGTGGTTCCGTTTCATTGACCTCGATAACGATGGCGTGATCGATTTGCTGTCCGAATCGCCGGTCAGTCGCATTCGCCACTATCGCAACACAGGAACAAAGAAGGCGCCGGCGTTTACGCTTGTGGGAGAGTTGCGTGACGGCACCGGCGCGCCGATGTTCATGGATCGCCAGAACATTCCCGCACTGGCCGACATCGATTGTGACGGCCGCCTCGACATGCTGGTGGGACGCGTCGAAGGCGTGGTGGACCGGTACGAAGCCACCGGACCAGGCGTCGCACAATTTGCGCTCATCGCCGAGCGCTATGAGGGAATCGAGATCATCGGCGGCATCGGCATGCCGACGACACGCCACGGCGCCAATGCACTCGCGCTGGGCGACTTCGATGCTGACGGCGATCAGGATCTGTTCTGGGGCGACTTCTTCGAGCCGGCGATCCTGCTGATCGAAAACGTCGGCAGCACCTGCTCCAACCCGTCGTTCCAGTCGGAGCCGGTGACCCTGCCGTTTGCGGACGGCGCGCGCACCAGCGGCTACAACGCCCCCGCTCCGGTGGACATGGACGGTGACGGCGACCTCGACTTCTTTATCGGGGTCATCGGCGGGGCGTTTAATCCGATTCGTACCGGCGAAGACAACTTCTTCTTCTGGGAACGAACAGCGGCGAACGCATTCACCCTGCGCACTAAACGTTTCCTCGACGGCATCGACCATGGGTCCGACGCCGCGCCGGCATTTGCCGATATCGATGCCGACGGCGACCTCGACCTCATCGTCGGCAGCAAAATTGATGCGCAGACCGGGTCGTTCCCGTCGCTGCAGGTCTACCGGAACGACGGCACTCGCACCGCACCTCAATACCGGGCGATGGATGCCGTGCGGTTGGTCGACGCCTACAATTTCACGCCGGCGGCAGGTGATCTTGATGCCGACGGCGACATTGACCTGATCGTCGGCACCTGGAATCAGGACCTGTTGTTCGTGAGAAACGAGGGCACGCCGCAGGTGCCCAGATGGGTGCCCGATCCGGCCGGTGCCATCAAGCCACCGAGAGCCAGTCACCTCGCGCCTGCGCTCGGGGATCTCGACAACGACGGCGATCTCGATCTCATTGCCGGTCAGGCGAATGGCCTGTTGCTGTTCTACCGGAATACGGGATCCCGTCGGGCGCCCAAATTCACGCTGGTTACCGACAAATTGGACGACATCAAAGTTGGCCGGCGCAGCACGCCTGCGCTCATCGATGTGGATGGTGATGGGTTGCTCGATTTGGTGATCGGCCACGAGGATCGCGGGCCGTTGATGGTGGCGCGAAATGCCGGTTCGCGTACCTCGCCGAAGTTTGTGATGGCCGACCCGCTGCCGATGCCATTGCCGCCGATCTCGGCGCCGGCCTTCGCCGACGTTGACGGTGATGGCGTGCAGGACCTGCTCGTCGGCACCACAAGCGGCGGCATGCGCTTCTACCGCGGCATTTCGCGGCCTTGAGACCCAGGCCGCGCTACGAAATGCGTGTCCTCGTAGGGCGCGCTGGGTCTCAAGCGCGCCGAACTCCGCGGCGTGCGACCCAGGCCGCGCTACTTGCGCTCTGATAGAAATGTGACCAACGGTGGCCAGTCCATGACGAGCCGCACTTCGGCCGGCGGTTAGCGTGGCAGACTGAGGCCCATGTCGGCTGTTGCCCGGTGGATCTCTCCGATCGTCATCTGCGCGCTGGCGTGGCACTGCGGCGGAGATCCGCTGGCGCTGCCGCCGCTTGCGGAGGATCCCATCGCGCTGGAAGTGACGGCCATGCGGGCCGTCCTCGCGGCTAACGCCGCCAAGGCCGATCCCCTCTGGGTGCAGGTGAGACCCGGTGTGACCGCTGCGCTCGATATGGCGCAGCAAGCGCTGGCGGCGGGCCGCCGCTGGACGGCGCTCGAGAGACTCGCCGCCGCGCGCGCGAACCTGGTGGCGGCGCAGTATGTGGCTGATCGTCCTGCGGAAGCGCGCCGTGACGTGCCTGGGTTCGAGGCCGAGTGGGTGAGGATGGGTGCCGAGCTCGGGGCATCGACGGATGCGCCAACTGCCAAGGCGTTTGATCGCGTGTACCCGGCGGCTGCGCGTGCGCTGGCCGAGGCGTCAGCGTTTCAGGTGAAGGTGATGTACGACGCCGGCATCGAGTACGGCCGCGCGACCGACGCCGACAGCGGGCTCTTTTATGTGGGTTCCGCCCAGGCGCAGCAGCAGTTCGTCGCTTTCGCACGCACCGTGTTGCGAAGCGCCACACCGGCCGTGACCGTGAAAAATCTTTCTGCCGAGACCGACGCCCTGGAGACGACGCTGCTGGCGTTGTATCGGCCGCCGGTGTCGATCGACCGACACTCGGAGTTCATTGGCGCGAGTTCGGCGCTCAAAGAGGCAAGAGAGCTGGACGCCGCCGGCCTCCGCTATGGCGCGCTGCAGCGGTATTTGCTCGCCGTGTTACGCACTGCGCTGCTGCGTCCCGCACCGGCGGTGTCGGAAGGCCCGGCGATTCGCGCGCGGTTGCTCGCGGTCGCACCGCGCCTCAGCGACTTTTCGAGCGACCACACCATCGCGCTCATGTTTCTGGAGCGCGCGCTCACTGAACTCGATCGCGCCGAACCCACGGCGGCAGCGGTCGGCATCGCGCTGGCTGTGGTGGACGACGTGTTGCCGAAGTACTTCGCCGCCCTCGAAGCGGCGCCGGCCACGGCAGCGCCGCGCACGCCTCGCGTCACAGTGACATTGGTGCGCTGGCCGTTCACTTGAAACCTCTCTGACCCAGCAGGTCTGCTGGCACAAAGCGTGGTCAGGACATACGGCACCGATGCGCGGTTCGTCGTGGAGAACTACGGCGAATCGGCGCTGGCGGCCAAGTACGGCGTGAAACGCTACCCCGCGATCTTCGTCAACGACGTACTGGTGGCCACGCCGAAGGACTTCGGCTTCACCGCCAGTGGTGAAGGAGCCGAACCAGGCCGGTACGCACCGCTCCGCAAGGCCGAGAGCCACGAGCGCTTCCGGGCCGACCTGACGCGGGTCATCGACCTGCTGATGGCTGGAAAGAAGTCGGACGCATCAGCGCTCGCCGCGCCGGTGGACAGCGGCGAGCCTGCCGTGATGCCGGCGCTGAACTTCACCGATCTCAACGGACAGCTCGTCCGTCCGCGCGACCTGGCGGGCAAAGTGGTGGTCGTGGAGTTCTGGGCCACGTGGTGTCCGCCATGCCGTAGCACGCTCGCCTGGCTCGGCGAACTGCAGAAGAAACACGGTGACCGTGTGGTGGTGCTCGCGCTGGCCGTGGAGTCGGACGAACCGCTGGTCAGGCGCCTGGCATCGGAGCTGAACGTTCCCCTGCGATGGGTGATGCGATCACCGGCGATGCTCGCGGCATTTGGCGACGTCAGCGTGGTGCCCACGCTGCTGGTGTACGACCCGCGCGGGCGGCTGGCCGGCACCCACTACGGCGCCCCGCCGACGTTGCATCAGGACGCTGAAGCCACGATCGCGCGCGCACTCACAGCGCGCTGATCACGACGGACCACAGGAGACTCCGAGGCACCGAGGCCGGATCTTATGGTCTTGCAAAAACCAAGCTCCCACTCTCCGCGTCTCCTGTAATCCGTCGTGATCCAGAAGGCTCCTGAACTCCCCGCCTCCTGTGATCCGTCGTGATCACCGAAGTTTGCCGTCGAGCTCCAGGTACACCCGACGGATAGCGGTCGCAGCCTGGCTTGATCGAATCGTCCAGGCGTCCAGGTCGCCAAACTTCGCCTGCTTGACAGCGTCCTCGACAGGAACGCCTGCGGCGTGCAACCGCTTCGCTTCCGCGATGACCTGCACCAACGCCTTGCGCGCCATCTCCAGTTCCTCCTTGAGGATGGCCGGCGACTCCACGAACCCGTGACCAGGCACGTACGTGGTCACGTCCATCGCCTGAGCCTTCTCGATCGTCGCAACCCACTCCGACGGATAGGCCGACCGCATCGCGGGGAAGATGCGATTGAGATAGGCCTCGCTCATGAAGAGGATCTTCTCCTTCGGCAGATACACGCTCAGGTCCCCGCCCGTGTGCGCCCGCCCGAGAAACAGAATCTGAATCTCGATTCCGCCCAACTTCAACGTCGTTTTGTCAGGGACGGCCGTGAT
>Ga0138256_10009110_pt1 | contig 10415 bp, 8 predicted proteins | sample KNB2016incub_MG_FD_105486 | JGI IMG/M metagenome (GOLD analysis project Ga0138256, IMG submission 105486) | Active sludge microbial communities from wastewater in Klosterneuburg, Austria - KNB2014incub_MG | ecosystem: Engineered > WWTP > Activated sludge > Unclassified | place: Austria... | reverse complement strand
GTTATATTCGTCGATATATTACTATTGGCAAATGGCAATATGAACATCGTTATATTATGGAACAGGCTTTGGGACGGCCGCTTGAAAAACATGAAATAGTTCATCATAAAAACGGCGACAAAACGGATAACAGAATTCAAAACCTCGAACTTATGAATAGATCCAGTCATATTAAGTATCGCCATCCAGTAAAACCAACCATTCCGCCTATAAACTGTTTTTTGTGCAACAAAGCATTTCACGTTAAACCAAGTCGCATCAAGCGTCGTGTCAAACACCTTTGTTGCTCAAGACAATGTGCAAATGCCATCAAAAAAGGTAGACCCCTAACAAGAAGTTTACCTTTTAGAATTATCAGCTAAATATCGTCTCAACAAATCGGTTATTCGATTAAGTAGAAAGAGTACCAGAACGCCGTACTTTGCATCGGCAGGTACTACTTCTACAGTTGATGCGAGTAGTACTACAAGTGCTGGACCTAAAAAGATAAGTGCTTGTTTCCCTGCTGCTTTCCAATCCTGTTTTGACAACTGGTTCGGTTCTGATTTTTTCTCTACCATTAAACTTTCTAACATACAATCACCCCCAAATCTTTTTAAATATTCTTTCAATTAAAGACTTTGTTCTCGGTAACTTCTTATAAATAAACTCTGTAAACACCATATCGTAAAGCTTATCCCACTCTTTGACTATTTCTTCATCAGGCTCTCTGAGTTTGTCTATCATAGATAACCCCTCGGTCCAGTCCTTAGCCCCTAACGCTTTAAGGACAGTTTCAAGCTGGAGACTAACATCCTCCAATTCACGTTCTCTGTCTTTCAGTTTTAAAGTAACATCAGCATCTTCGACCGCATCCTTTTCCATCGCTTGATTAAGATCAGCAATCTTGTTGTTAAGAGTGATAGTTGCATCCTGAAAATCCTTCTTCTCTCGTTCACACGCACTCACCTTCCCCTCAAGCTCTGTAATTCGCTCTTTGGCTTTATTGGTTTCGGTGATTTGTGTTTGATACAAATTCCAGTTGGTATCTCTGGCTGTTCTGAGTTCGTCTATGACGGCCTGCTGGTCTTGTGGAGGCGTGAGCTGAGTAAGTAATGGTAATTGGTTAATACACCCGCTGTAGCCGTTTGTACGGTCTCTGGGTATTGGGTAGTAACCCCAGTGAAGATGTGGGCCTGTACTGTTTCCTGTGTTGTTTGAAAGGGCTACTGGTTGACCTTCTGAAACAGTATCGCCTACCTTTACCTGAAACGATTGAAGATGGGCGAGGATTGATCCTTCCTTGGCGTTTTCAATCTTGAGATAGTTTCCGTATCCTGTGGGGTCATTGGTTGCCTCTATGACTTTGCCACCATGAGGAGCGACTACCTGTGTCCCTGTAGGTAGTCCGTAATCTAAACCGTTATGGCCTTTCATGCCGAACTTGGCATAACTGGCAGGATTCTCTCCGAACCCTTGTGTTAAACGAAAACTCCCATTGAAAGGAAATCTCATACCTATTTATCAAGTATCATTAAAACGCACCCGATAATCATAACCACTGCTCCTGCTTGACTTAAGCCCGATGTACCAATAAGTAGCGGAAATGCTGTGATAATTGTTAATCCTGTAAAAACTAATTTAGAACCCATATTCTCCTCCTTTCTATTTCACCAATTTCTCTTTTATAAATTCGATAAACATATTTATTCCGAGCGAGATAACAAACAGTACTGCCGTCAGCTTACCAGTCAAATTGTCCTGATAGCGCTGTATGCCTGACACATCTTTTTCGATGTCTTGAAACCGCCTGTCGATTCTGTCCTCGAAGCGATCAAATCGGTCATAAATATCTCGTAGTGTAACTTTGTCTGACTGTGCCATCTTTCTTACATTATTATTTCTATTAAATGAATAGCTATATTCGTAATAAGAAGGATGACCATGATAAGCACATAGCTCTGAAACGCCCGTTTGGTTTTCTTGCTGTCGTCACTCATCGCCGTCAGTTTTGTTTCCATGACGATTAAGCGTTCAAAAACTTCTTTTAATGTTAGTTCTTCATTTACCATATTAAATAAACTTAAAATCTCCTGATGTTGTTATCGGTACATCATCCGAATATTGCTTAAATAAACAATCCGCTGCTTGATCTTCCCACGCTGCGCCTCCATTACCATACCTTCCTGCGGTACCTCCTGCATACGCAGGGGATGACCAATCAGACCCCCAAAATACGCTATCAGTCGTGCCGTATGTCTGATCTCCATATAAAAGAATCCAGTACTCAACACCAGGCGTTAAATCAATTCCCGCAGCCCAAGTAAAAGAGATATAGGTATAAGATCCAGTAACTGTAGAGATGTCTACCGTAGCGGAGTCAATGCCCTGCTGTGCTGCTGCTGACGGATCAGCACCGTCTGCGTGAATCTCAACCCATAAGTTGCCCGTTGGAGTTCCTACTTTCTTTAAATAGAGTTCTACTTTGTTAAGTTTTCCAGCAAGTGCTGGAGTGAAGGACTGACCGATAATCTGTGTGTTATCCGCAGCAATACGATGAAAGTGAATGATCCCTCGCTCATTATTGTCTTGTCCTGTAATATAACTCTGATCAATATTGTAGGCCATTTATTTCATCCTCCCTGTCTTAAACTTCGGTGCTTTAATTGCCTTTACTTTAGACCTCTTGATCTTAAAAGGCTTTACTTTAAATATTGGTGATTTAGGTTTGTTTGCCATATTTCCACAAAAAAAGCGGTTCGAAATTGAACCGCCATGATCAGTAAGATCTGACTTTTATATTATACCTTCTGAATGCAAGCATTACAACTGATTTACAGAATTATAAACATTCGATAATTCGTTTAGCTTCTGTTGAATTAGGGTTAATACTTTATTTTTTTGCTCTTGGGTTAATCTTGTATCTGCTTTGACTTTATTTTTATACTCCTGTAAGGTGTCAACTTCTGATCTTATCGTTTTAACCTTACTTGTTTTCATTAGTAAGTCTTTGTTGGATTGAATCAGTTTTAACGCTTCTTCTTTCTTACCAGCTTCTAGCAGGCTCTTAGCTTGACTGTTAATAGCCTGAATTTTAGTTGAATCTTCGTAAACTCTATCTAACAATTCCCCACCAGAAGCTTTTTTAAATCTTCGTTCTAAATTACCGATAGGACTCTCTTTACCTAATAGTTGAGAACCTAAACCCCCTAGTTGAGTTTGAGCAAAATTTTCAACCATTAGAGGAGATACATTCAGTAGTTTACCAATTCCTGTTGCGATAGGCGTAACACCAGGTCTGGTTTGTAATTCTGCTGGTCTATTTTTCATATAATCAGGTATGATTCTCTGGCCTGTAAAAAGATTAGTATTAGTAGTTGACTCGACTAAGGGTTTAGCTAGTTGAGGCGTAAAGGTTGAAGCCAGTTTGTTTCCGCTAGTTACATCCACAGAAGTACCAGCAGTAATTAAGTTAGTCGCAATCTCCCCAAATTTAATAGCATCCAACCCCTGTGTAGTTTCTAATGCTCGTCTTACTATCGTACCTAAGTTAGATAATCCAGGCGGAAGTGGAATTTTAATTACGTTATATCTTCCTCTCTCATCTTGAGTTACATCTGGTGGAATAAGAATGATATTATTTTCTTTTTCATGCTGCGGAATATCTGCATAAATTTGTTTTCTTTGAGGATCAGATAAATTCCAAACGGTTGCAACTGCAATAGGTGTGAAGATGGTAGCAGCGACCTTTGTAGATGTTTGAGCAGGTGCATTTTGAAAACTTCTGACCATCTGTCTTGAGCCTTGGATTCCCGCATTGAAAAAAGGTATCATCCAATTTATTACACGACCGAATGAACCACGCCTTGCAAAGTTAGCCGTATTCTCTCTTGCTGCCTGCCCTCCAAGTAGGTTAGCATCTTGTAAAGTTCTTCCCTCTTTGAGTAATGCCTGTCTTGTACCCTCAAAGTTCTTAATTCTTCCCAATTCCTCCCCACGACCAACTAAGTTTTCAATCGTTCTTAATAACTCCAGCGGATGTCTTACTGTGTACATCTTAGGACTTCTGATTTTAGCTATAGATAAATTAGGAGCATCACGGGCTATATCAAAACTCGTTCCCCCTCCTGCATTTCTGACTAAATCTTTATATAACTCGTCATGTTTGACCGCTGAGAACAACGCTTTAACATAATTTGCAGGATTAAGGATTGAAGTTTTAGCAGCACGATTTGAATTAACGAATCCTGTAACTTCATCTTTTACTACGTTTGTTACAACGAATGGTATGTTTAACCCTGTAGCTCCTAACTGGAGCATACGGGTAGGAATTGAGATAATTTTACCTAATATCCCCATTTGTTCTACATTTAGAGCTTTAGCTGCTGCCTCAATCTCTCTAGTGGTTGCGTAAGTCTTTTTTACCCCATTATCTATAAAAGAAAAACTGTGCGGTGCTCTTGATCCTGCATCTACCTCTTTAATTAAACCCTCAAATCCTGGCAAACTCCTATAACTTGCTAACTGTTTGGCTGCAATATTTCTCTCTCCTTGACTAAAAACATCTTGTGTTTTTAACAAAAGCGACTCAATAGGGCTTCTTATTTCTCTCTCTGATCCCTGTAGTTTTTGAACTACTGTTTGTCGTGACAAACTTGCCACCCCTTTGCCAGTTCCTCCGAAATTAGGCTGCTCCAGCTCACTAAATATTCTATTTAATGGTACATACTCAGGATATTTTTCAACTAACCCTTTGGCTAGTTTTTCATCAATTAGTCCAGACTTTACAGCATAATCTAATAGTTTCCTACTGTACTGATTAACTTGCTGTGCAGTCGCTTCATATTGAGGTGCTAAATCTTGAATTAATTGCTGATCTCTGGCAAGGTCACGCCCTGTTTTAATTCCCTGTTTCTCTACATTAGCTGCATGTTTAGCAATCATATATTGATCTAAAGCGTTTAAATCAGGGGCTTTTTTTATTGCATCAACTAATCCGTTATCTTCAGCAAACTGTGAAGCTAGATTTTTAGAACGTAAAGCTCTATCAATTTGTAATCGTATATCTTGTTTAGGTAAAACCTTAAATTTGTTTTGTTTCTCAGAAGCGGTCAGAATATCAGTTAACGGTGCAGTTTCATCAACCAACTTGGCTTTTACTTCTGCTAGGAAATTAGTAGCTTTCTGCTTCAGTCCCCTAGGCCCATCAGATCCTCCTGCTTGTTGTTGTTTTTCTGTCAACTCTTTAATATACTCTTGTGTATTATATGGACTGGATTTGGGTTGATTCATGGTGGAACGAATGGCCTCTGTATTTGGGAGACCTTGTGATTGCTGTTTTATACCTTGTGGTTCTAGGTTTATGGCTGAAGTTGATTTTTGTAATGTGGGGTTTATTTCAGAAACTTTATTGTTTAATAAAGGGTTATCTAAAGACCGAACGTTAGTATATCCTCCCATTCCTGTATTCCGTAATGGTGCTACCTGATTCTCCCCTGCAAATCCCATAGAAAAGGGAGGTTTAGTGACGCCTTTTGACTCTTGTGCGACACGGGGATTTTTAAGTTCACTTAAAGCGTCATTCATCCCTAGTCTTGCCTGATACTGTTTTATTCCATCCTCTGTTTTTATACCTGCATCTTTGAATTTTGCTTGAAGTTCTGGTGTAACATCTACTTCTATAACTTTTCCACCCTCACCTGCGTATTTTTGTGCGGTTTTATAATCGCTAGTAAGCCATGTTCCTGATACGCTACCTGAATTGGGATAACCTTTTTTAACTCCCCGATATAAAACCTTTGGCGTGTCGTAAAAGGACTGATTAGGTAGGGACTCTTGTGCGACACGGACATTTTGCTTTATATGTTTAGGGTCAAATACAACTAATTCATATGCTTTAGTTCCATACTTATCTACGCCACCGCCATCTACTTTGATAGCGTCATAGCCTAGTGATTGTGCTTTTGCTCGTATCTTGTCTGATTGACTTCGCATAAACTCATTCAATCCCATTTCTTGAGGTCGTTGACTGGCTCTCGGTAATCCAAGTTTGTCGGCTAAATCTGCGAAATCATTTGCCTCAAGCACTTTTGCTTTCGGGTCTAATCGAGCCTCAATTATTCGCCCTGTGCCTGTTTTGCCCTGTGTCTTATAAATATCCTTACCGCTTGCGAATGTTTCTGCTACTTCTTTAGAGTTTGAAAAATATACGCCTTTACCTGCAAACCCTTGGTCATTCGGGTTTCGTGTTCCTGCTTTCGCTAAATCAAAGTTATCAAACTGTTGTGTCGTTCCATGATATAGTGGCGTGTCGTAAAAGGACTGATTTGCGACATTGTTTTTCACCTGATTTTTGCCTGCAAACCCCATCCTCGGTAAATCAAACTCTTTTGCCCCCGTATCTACTCTCATCCTGTTCATTAACTCCTGCGCAATATCCTGAATAGGTGCTGCTTTTGCAAAATTTTTATCAAGGTAATCTCCTGCTATCTGTCTAAGAAATGTTTCATCTTTTTTCCTAAATCGTACTGAATAATCAGCATTAGCTTTATTAGTAAGAATATTCATAATCGCTTTCTTTGTATCCCGAATATCTATCTCAGACATTGCTGTTCTGTGTTTTGCGATATTAGAACCAAATAATCTCCCCGCATTACCGAATACTCCTCTCATACCAATTCCTGCCAGCAAATCGGATTTAAAATCCTGCTCTTGTCCTAAAAGCCTTTTGGCACCTACATAACCTCCTGATTGCGCCAGTTCTTCTGCCAATACCTTACCCGAAGTTTTTAAAAGCAGAGGGGTTGCCTTCTGGATGGCTTTAGGGACTATTCTGCTTGCTATTGCCGTAGTAGGTACTCGCCCAACTGCTGCCAATCCTCCAAAGGCTTTACCTGCAAGGTTATAGGGATTGGCAAATCCTGCACCAAATCCAATTCCATAACCTAATTTTTCAAATAAAGTATTGTTTTGGACTGGCTGGCCTGGGTGTAAACCTAATGTGTTTGCATCAATTACCCCTCTTGCACCAGCAGACATAAAGCCAGGTTGTTTCCAAACATTGGCTGCGGACTGTGAAACCGTAAATTTTTGTCCAGGGAGAAACTTCTTATTTAAAATAGTATTGGCTGTATTGCCGACTGAGGGAACAGGCGCTTTTTGATTGCCGACATTCGGAAGATTGTAGACTGGTAAATTGTTGTAGGTTTTTCCAAGTACACTGCCGACAGAAGAAGCCTTACTTTGTAGACCTTTGAGAAGTTCCCGTGTTTGATCCCATATGTTCATACATATTATTGCGTAACTCCAGCTTGTCTATATAACTCCTCAAGCGGATCTGTTGCTTTCTTTTGAGGCGTGATTTCCCCTGACATTTGACCTTTAGCGTTTACGCTCACCTGTGGTAGATAAGTGAATCCAGATGGTGCGAATTGTTGATTAAAAGTATTAGCTGTACTCATTAAAGTATTCAGATATTCAGGATCCTGAGCGATTGGTTGTAGTGCAGCACTCTTTTGAGCTGCCCACTGTTGAAGTGATTGATCGAATTGCTGTTGCTGTTGAGTAAGTGAATAGATTTGATTCTGTACTTGAGATAAGAGATTGGCTCTTGCTGAGGCTTTGTCACTAGCAGCCTGAGAACGTGCTGAGTTAATTTGATTCAACCCCTGCATTAAAGTAGTCTGGATTTTAGTTTTCTCATTAGCTACCCATTCCTGAACTTGAGTTGCTTTCTGTTCATAATAGGTTTTAATTCTACCTAACTCTTTAGTCGTGTTTAGTCTAACCTCATCAAGTGAACCTGTTACGCCTGCGATTCTGCGAGCTGTTTCAACTCCTAATCTTTCTGCAAGAGCTTCACTTACTGAAGATGAGGAAATCCCAAGAGCTGATAGTTGAGCGTTGTTTGACTGCTGCGTTTGTCTAAAGAGATCTCTAGCCTGTTGCATGGCTGATGTGCCTTGCTTTTCAGCAGTTGAGAGAGTAGCTTGTGCTCCCTGTTCCTGTACTGCCTGTTCCTGTCCTAGTTGAGTTCTGGTTGCTGCTGCTTCATTTGTGATTGTCCCTTCAGCTGTACCTGCCTGCCCTCTTAATCCTTGCTCTGCACCTGAGAGTTGTCCCATAGAGGTTTCGTAATCAGAGTCAATTTGAGAATTACCATTAGCTTGCTGTTGGTTAATTTGATCATAAGGAAGTCCTGCGGATTGATTGTTAGCTACAGGGTTTGATGGCATACCGTTACCTGTTGTAGCAGGAGGATTATATGTATTTGCAGATAAAACATTAGTCGATCTATTTTGAGTTACTCCGTATGCTCCTGATTGTCCTGACTGTGCAAATGTTGGACCATTATTGTTTGAACCTGAAGGCACTAAAGCTGTTTGACTTTGATCTCCACTTAAATTAGATCCACCCTGACTAGTTCTACCCTGACCAAAAACATTAGATAGCCATTCGGTAGCTCCGACATCTGGTAAACCCCACGATCCTTTCCAATTTTTGACTATAGACATATTTAAACCACAAAAAAAACGAGCTTTCGGCTCGTTCTCAGTTGTAAACTTGAACTCTGTTAATTATAGACCATTATAATTCCCTCGTCAATACATTTTTACTGTGCTACTAGAGTCACAATAGCATCTGATGATCTTCCTCCTAAGTCTATAACGTCATAATCAACATTAAATACATCTCCCGCTGAAAACGCCTTAGTAAGTATTGAAGCTGTAGAAACAAAAGTACCACCTGCAATCTTTGGTCTACATGCTGGATCAAAAATAGACACAAAGTTTTTATTAATATCAAATAAAGTTGTCGGTTGTGAGATGTTAGCATTTAAAGTAACACTAACAAAATTAAGACTCCCAGCTCTTGGCATTGCAGCTGGCCTACCAAGTCCTACAGTTGGAAGTGAAGGAAGTGAAGGAATATACCAAGAGGGTGCTAAGAGACCGTTTGTTGCGTGAAGTGTACCTACTGAGGCTACTGCTATAGTTGCAACTGAGGCTACATTCATTCCAGCAACTGTCATTGTACCTGTGATTACATGCCCTCCTGCTGAGTCGTGTTCAGGATTAAGTACGTTATACCAATCTTCAAACATTGATGAAGTAACTACCGCCTCAACTACCGCACCTGATCCGTGTGCTTGCCCTGTTGAACCACCCTGTGCTCTGGTAATTGTAAGTGTATTTGTAGCTACATTTGTAACCTTCACATACTCCCATAAAGAAGTTGCTTTCGCAGTCCCAGCACTGTCTACACGGTCTATTACGAGGTAACAGGGAGCGACTATCTTTGAACCATCCGCAACATCCATTGACGTTGCCACGTCTGTAATACCCGAAGAAAGGGTAGTACTTATATTCTCATCTACTGAAGGTCTTGGAATTCCTGCTGCCATAAAACAAAAAAGACACCCTCTAGGTGTCCTCAGTTGTAAACTTGAACTATATACATTATATCATTCATAAAAATTATTTCAATAGTTTTATGTAGTATCCCATGATGAAGGAATTATTCCAGCACCGAGTTCTACTGCTTCTATTTGCATTGTAAGTAGCTCGTATTTGTCGTTGTTTCCTGTAGTGGTTATTTCTACCTGCACAGTACGGCCTACTTTGTTAATTCTTGTTCTCTTAGCGAGATCATTACTGGCACTTGCTGATCCTGCCCCTTCGGTCATTCCCCACTTAAAGTTTCCGAATCTATCAAATCCCCATCCCACCCCTGAGTTAGAAGCTGTAATTGAGAAAGTTTGTGCAGAACCTACCGCACCATCACGAGTTTCTAAGATGATGTTAACAAAAGGAGTTCCCGCAACATTTCTCCAATTAGAGAAAAGGTTTTTAACTTGTTTAAATCTGAAAGGATTCTCAAAAGCCGTTTTTTTTGTCAAGAGAATTGTCTGAATTTTGACTCCTTTATCATTTGAATATCCCGACGAAAACTGAGTGACAAAGTTATCATCTGAATCCCCCCAGACTAATTGTTCTTTGTTATCCCCATCATAGTAAACTTCATAAATAGCGGGAGTTGCTGGGAAAGTGTTAGGACCCATCCATGCGAGGCGTTCACGGTCATAAATTATCTCTTTAGTATTCAAATTAGCCGTGGTTGACGGATAAGCAAGCCTGTACTTATTACCTGAGTAGACCGCACAAGCCTGTTCTAATTGAGAAGCGGTAAGTGTTTCAAATACAGGGCGTATTCTTGCTGACACTTCGTTCGTTCGAAGTACATTTAAAAAGTTCGGCTCATTCCCTAACGTATAAACACCACGTCTTGATAAGAAGAACACATCGTTTTCCACATGTTTTATCGTTCTGTGGGACACCGCACCGACTCCCCGCATAATCATAGATACTGTAGGAACTACTAAATCTCCCGATACTGCCAAAGTTACTTTCCAAATTGATCTCTCTTTGAATACGATT
>Ga0138256_10009108_pt1 | contig 10418 bp, 6 predicted proteins | sample KNB2016incub_MG_FD_105486 | JGI IMG/M metagenome (GOLD analysis project Ga0138256, IMG submission 105486) | Active sludge microbial communities from wastewater in Klosterneuburg, Austria - KNB2014incub_MG | ecosystem: Engineered > WWTP > Activated sludge > Unclassified | place: Austria... | reverse complement strand
GAGCGGAAGAAGTCGGCCCAGATGGCGGGGACATCTTCGAGTTCATTCATTCCCATGACCGAATCGGCGAAGTTTGCGGACGATGGCGTGGCGGGACGAAGATCGATTTCTTTTTCCGGACGATCGGAGATCATCGCCGCCAGCAGGTTTTCTTCGAAGCTGCGAAACACATGCACGCACGGCGTCGGATTGGACGCGAAGACATCGTCCAGATATCGCTCCTGCCGACGATCAGCGTTGTACCAGATGACAAATTCCGCATCGGTTTCGTGCAGCGCGTCGGCCGTGCTCTTTTGCAACAACTCGTCGAACAGCAGCGCGCCTCGGGACGTGCGGAAGCGATACACCTTCGACAGCACTTCCCGCAGACGCGGTTCGGCCAGGGCGGCACCAGCAAGAAGATAACGGTGCCAGTTGACGATGGCTTCCAGCCGCGACGGTTCCTCGTCGGCCATTTTTTCCAGATGCGTGTACAGAAACTCGTTCAGCGTGGAACGCACCAGCTGGAAACGATCATCACGGACCAGATCTTCGCGGCTGGCCGTGGGTGAGCAGTCTTCAAGTTCGAGCACACCTCGCAGAAACGTGGCCCATGGTGGCAGCAGGTCGCGGACTCGTCGCGAAATCACCATCCGGCGAACGGTGACAGCGACCGTGGAATCATCCGCAAATCCAGGCGTTCGCTGCGGCGAGATATACAACGCGCCGGCGATCGAGGCGGGCTTTTCGACGCGAATCGGAATCACGTCCAACGGTGATTCATTGAAGTAGTTGGCAAGCTCCAGTTCGAGCGACTCCGCATCCGGCGTCGGGTCGAACCACGCCCCGTTGATCACGTTCACCCGCCCCGAGCTGCCGTTGAGATGAATAGGCACGGTGAGGAAGTCGGCGTATTCCCGAATCGCAGCCTCAAGGGGCTCCGCCGATTCTGACATCACGCGGAACTGAGGTTTCAGGTAGAGCCGGACGGACGTGCCAACTTCAGTGCGATCACTGGATGACAACTGAATGCTGGTTCCCGGCCCGGCTTCCCAGCGAATTCCTTCGGCCCAGTCTTCGCGACGACTTTCGACGACCAGCAGATCCGCCAGCATGAAGGCGCTGAACAGTCCGATGCCAAACTGTCCGATGAGATAGTCGCCATCACCGTTGATCGCATCCCGCTGCTCGTCGGTACCTCGACCTTTGAGCAAACCGGTGATTCCAATCCCCAGCGTCCCGAGAAACTGTTCGGCATCGTCGGCGTTCAGGCCGATGCCGTCGTCGGTGACGGTGAGCGTGCCATCGGCGGCGTTCTGCTGAATGTCGATGCGTCCGCGAAACGTCAGGTCCCGAGCACGACGGCGCATGATGGCGTCATGGGCGTTCTGGATCAGCTCCCGAATCGGCGTGTCGATCCGGCTGTAGAGCGACGATCCCATGATCTCGATCACGCCGGCGATATCCACTCGAAACGGAATTTGACGCGTCCACACGCTGAAGACCTCACTTAACTCAACACAACAAACTGAGCAATCAGCAACCGTCCCGAAATAATATGGACTGGCTCAAAGAAGCCCGGCTTTTTGGAAAAGCCGGGCTTCTGCTCCTCGATGAGCGGGATCGTAGCAATATGTTTCCGCCGGATCACGGGATGAGGAAACTTTGCTGAAACTCGGCATTCGTCACTCAGAGAGTGATGTCTACTTTGGCGCGATCCAGTGCCCGTGTCAGATCGTCCGGCGAATTGCAGTTCCAGAGACTTGTCAGGTCCGGATCGACGGTGCGAATCTGTTCAGTCGATACCCAGCAGGTTCGCAGGTTGTCTGCAAGCGCGGCGGCGCGACGTTCTCCGCTGGCAAGCAGGCGTCGCGCGGTGGTGGCGGCAGGCGTTCGGTAGAGCGCGCACAATGGATAGGCGTACTGGATATCTCGCACGACAACGGCGTCGAAGTCATCCGTCAGCTGGTTTCGCAGCAGCCGAATCACTGTTGGCTTGAGTAACGGGACATCGCAGGAGGTGACAAATGCCGCGACCGCGCTGCTCGGCGCGTTTTCCAGAAATGTCAGAGCCTGCGTGATGCCAGCCAGCGGGCCGAATTCCGGAATCTCGTCCCGCAGAAATTCAACAGAGATCTCAAAATCCGGCATTTCCTGGCTGAGAGACGCAACAACAAGAATCTGCGACACTTCCGGCTGCACGATGCGACAGATTCGCTGTAGCAGGGTCTCGTTACCGAACATCAACCGATATTTTTCCCGCCCCATGCGCTGACTTTTGCCGCCACACAATACAATGCCGACAGTTTGCTGTTCTGTGATCATCTAATTATCAATCGTGTGCGGCAAAGGGGTCTGGAGTCTTTTTCGGAGGAACACGTTGCGAAATTCGCGGGACTTTCGACCGAAAAAGACTCCCGACCCCCTCCGAATCACTTTAAGGACTCTTCCGTGTCTGAAGGCCAGTCGCCCGAACCACCAGCTGAAACTGAACCCGATCAAACCGGACCATGGTACAAAGACGGACTGCCGTTTACCTGCACTCAGTGCGGAGACTGCTGCACCGGCCCGCCAGGCGTCGTCTGGGCGAGCGATGAAGAACTGCTCGAGATTGCAGAATACCTGGGGAAGCCGATCGGTGAAATCCGATTGTTCCACACGCGAATCGTGCGCGGTCGAGTTTCACTGACAGAGTTCGCAAACGGCGACTGTACCTTCTTCGACTCGAAAAGTCGCAAGTGTACTGTCTACCCCGCTCGCCCGGTTCAATGCCGCACATGGCCGTTCTGGAATTCACATCTGAAGGATGAAGCTGCCTGGAAGCGTGTGTGCGAAGTTTGTCCCGGCGCGGGCGAAGGGACGTTTTTCAGTCTGGAGCAAATCGAGGAACGAGCAAAGCGGATTGATATGTGAGCGGCGCAGAAGTGTGCCCTGTAGCCCGATCTGTCCCGGATCGGGAACACACGATGGACAAAAAGGTTAAGGGACAGAAAAATGAATCGCGGGCATCCTGAATGCGATTGGCATTTTTCTGCCCCAACATATTTTTGTCCTCCTGCGATTTCTGACCACAGACGAACCCAGCGACCCGGAAGGACACTCTCGAATTGAAATCGCGACTCTTCGCACGTGTCAGATTTCGGACACCGGCGGTTCCGCGGCAGACAAAGCAGCGATAAGTTCGTCCAGCACGACCGGGCGGTCAACATTCCCCTCTGGAAAATTCCCTTTCAGTTCTTGGGGCGCGTCTGAATTTCGACTGGCCAGTAACTCATGTTCGGCGACATTGTTCACTCCAGTGGATGAATCACCAATAGATTTGGAACGGCTGAAAGCCTCTCGTCACTGGTGATCAGGGCGGTTCCAGTTCCTCTTGAGAATGCGGTTGCTGCATGCACGGCATCTGCCCATTCGATCGGCTTTGTGTCCGTGCCAACGCGAACTTTCTGAGGGATGGATACAAAACTTGGAAGCAAATCTTCGTCCAGCGGGGCTATGTTGATCCAAGTCGGTGGGTCATTCAGAAATAAACGCAATTGTTCGAGCGAAAAGCGTGCAGATACAATTGACTCCCATTGGCGAACTAGTTCCACGAACGCGAATGCAGAGATTACCACAACGTTTTCTGGGACCGTGTTGTTTCGCCCACCGTGGTGCCACCCCTGCAGAATTCGATTGAGTTCTCGTGCGATACGATCATTCAAGTTTGATGACCGAATGAACTGTGATTGACCTTGATTTGCCCCTTCGACGTCGAAGTATTGAGAAAGAAACTCCGCCAAGACACAAGTATCGACAACAATGTCAGCCATTCAGGTCTCCGCTGCGTATTCGGCAGAGAGCGAATCATCAAAAAGGCGATCAAATTCTCGAAGTACAAGTCGATCGACGGAATGGTGCGGTGGACATGTCTTCTGGCTTGCCTGGTCCCACAACTTCGTATCGTCCTGCGTGTACCCAGACTCGAATAGCGACTCACTGAGGACACGACAATCCAGTCCGAGAACTAGCGGGCACGTTCCCTCGCGCGCATGAAGCAAACCTTGAATCTGTGGAATACTTGCCCCGACTCGAGATTTCTGATTCCTATCAACGAAGACCATTAACGAGCCTATAGGAATGACCGGTACGTCGTCAGAGGGTATAACCTCATGCGCCGGATCGAGATACCGATCAAGATCATTTCCGACGAGCAGAACATACGCCGCCATGGGCACCTCCGAAGTTGACCACACAATCCTACTTTGAGTCCAATAGCGTGCGAGTTGGCGTTGGAAGTTGATCGACAGGCGGCTCCGCCATTTGATCGACTTTGATTTCGTCATAGACTTGTTTCACAAATTCTTCGTCAATCGACGTGACGTTGTCTTCAATCGCCCCTTCAATGACGTTGTGCAGCAAATTGAGCATCGGGCCGGGTACGTGCTTCGATCGTACCAGAGCAGCTTGAATCGCCGCGTTTGTGAAGGGGCGCAATTCTTCTTTGCTGTCGTTCAATCGGAAATAATTCAGATACTCAAGAATGAGCTTGTTTGCGTCTTCGGCCTTTAGTGGGCCAAAGGATATCTCATTTTGCTTCACATCCGGATCGTGAAGCGGCGCTGAACGATCAAGCCCTGCCGTCTTCCAATGCTGAAGCAATAAAGATTGAATCCCTGGATGTATTGTTAATACGACGCCGTAGAACGATCTTTTGGCTGATTCACAAGTGCCGTCGATAAGGAAATATCGAAGCGCTTCGACGAAATTCCTCCGCTCAGTCGAATTCTGCGGCAATATGATTTTTTCTACTTCATCGACCAGCAACAATCCACGCGTGAATCCAGCTTCGCGAAGGACCTTGACGACATCATCAAAGAGCAGTTTTCCACCGTCCACTCTCCACCAATTGTCTGAGCATTCCTCGATCATCCATTTTCGAAGCTTCTCAACGCTTGTGCCAAAATGCGCGAGTTTTGACGCCAACTCTTCTCTCACGCCGGCCCCCCTCAGTCGGCGGAGCAGGTATGAACTGAGTTCATGCGGGGTGTCAAATCCGAAGTCTCTTAACCAAGCATCACTGCCGATGGTGTCAGGCCATTGTTCCGGCTCCCCTGCTTTGTCAATAACGCCCTCCGGCAAGTCCGGAAACTGAGCTCGCATCCTGCACATTGCCTGAAGAAATACCTTTGCCTCCACCATGCGATCGCAGATATGCCTCGCGAGTTCCCAGAACTTGCGGAGTGGAGGAGTCACCGGCGGCACAACATGCAGTGCGAAAACCACTTCCTGACTCTCCGATGCCGATGCTCCCAGGTCTTTGGCGATGTCATTTTGACGACGCGACAGGAAGGCTGTTTTTCCGATGCCACGGCCGCGAGCGCTGGCATGATCCATCAGAAAGACCAGTGGTCGGACCTTGGGGCCATTTGGCCTTGGAATCAACAGCCTATTAAACGCGGCTTGTTTGTCCTCGTGTAGTTCTGCACAATAAATCTTTCCATTCAGCCGAGGATCAGGGCTCTCAGGCAATACTGCGGGCTCGGATGGGAATGGGTTGTCTGTCAGATTTAGAGCCTCGTATCGGGAACCTGGAGTTGAAAGTTCGCGATTCGCTTGACGAGTAAGAGCATTTGACATTGAGCACCTCAAACGGACGAGATTGAGACAAGAGAGTGCGGTATTTCATCAACAAAGACCGGGCGTCGTAGTAACTGACCACCACCTTCCGGCTGGACATCACTCTCCAAAGAGATCATCAGTCGACCGTGCGCAAGAATATCAGATCTGACGTTTTCGTTTACTGTATCCGCAAGGAAACGATCGAAGGAGGTTGAACTGATTCGTAGATCCCGACAAACCTCATCACGAACATCTTGCAGCGAAATATACCTTGTGCCTGTCTTTCGAGAAATTCGCCCGTACACAGTGGTGAGCGACGACTCAAACTGCGATCGAAACAGCGGTGTCCATATTGGCTGGTGTAAGCACAAGCATTCCCCTACCGGAGAGCGGACCCCCTCCGCAATTTCGAAATCGGCGATTACACTTCCGGCACGGTACACGCTGCACGGAAACAAGAGTCTTCCCATCACATCGGGATGAGAGGCAGTATAAACGACCAGTTCCAAAGCGTCGAGCAACGGGCACCAGGACTGAAAAGACCGCGGGGGAATTGGGTGGGAAGACTGTGCGAAATCGCCTTCCTTACGACCAAATGGGCAATTGTTAAACAGCAGCTCCACTGCCGCTCTGTGCATAGACGTAGCCAAACGCTTGCGAGGCCCAAAATGGCGGCTTTTTGACCTTGTGATTTCCACTTCATTCCAGCATTTTCTGACAATGCGACACCACCGATCGACCGGCACCGGGAATGCGCTTGGTAGAACCCTCTTATTGTGCTCTAGCGATGCGACCACAGCATTTTCAAGATCATTCGTCCATTCTGTGTCTGTCAACTCCCGTACCTTTGGCGTCCACGCCTTGTGCGGCGACGGCAGAATCACATCTCCACCAAGCGGGTTGATTGTAAATAGGCGATGGACAAACCATCCGGGAACAACAAACCGTTCATGCATCTTACGGAGCAGAAGCCTCCGAAAAGCGTGGACGTTGTCTTTGGCCATCGCCGCCGCAATGATACCCTCAGAAGTCAGCACATAGGCGACATTCGATTTCTCCAGCCAACCATATGCATGGAGTTCGACAAGGAGGTCTCGAGCAGCGGTGGTTGTTAACTCCTTCAAAATTAGCCGACCTCGTATCCGAGTGCCGAGGCCTTTTTCCTTTGACCGCAAAACCGATAGAGAGATGCCGCCATCAACAGCGGCCAGTTTCAACGCCTCTGAATAGAGCTCTAAGTTGCCAAATGAACCGACATCTCGGCTTTTCGGTTTGGGCCATTTCGGAGACGACACATCTAGATTCCAATGATTATTCCCATGTACTGCCGCAGTCCCGCCTTGGACACTTTTCGCTGGTATGCACGTTATCATGTTGCCGCTGTCAGGTAAAGAACCGCCGCCAATCAGTGCATGCTCACAGTAATCGGAAACCATCAGGAGTCCCAAGTACTGAGCACGAATTCCGGCTGCGTGCAGCAAATCATTAATTGTTGCGACCCAAAGCGAGTACAACCCGAGTCACACGTCCAGCACCGGTGGTTCCGCTGCGGACAGCGCGGCGATGAGTTCATCCAGCACGGCGGGGCCGTCGGTTTCTTCGGCTTCGAGGGGCCAGTAGGCGTCGTGGGCATCGACGACGCGGAGGTGGTTTTTGTGGAGGTGCGAGAGCATCCGGATCAGCTTGGCGTCCCGGTAGCGGAGGACAGCGTAGCCGGTTTCCAGATGGATGTTTTCGATCTTCCAGCCGAGGGCACGCAGGTTGAGTTCCCGCAGTTGCAACATGCGGCGGGCGGCGGTGGGGATCGGGCCGAAGCGGTCGCGGAGTTCTTCCTCCAGTTCCTTCAACTGTTCCAGTGAATTGGCCTGCGACAGGCGGCGGTAGACTTCGATTTTCAGTTTCTGCTCGGCGATGTACTTGTCCGGGATGAAGTTCGACACCGGCAGTTCAATCTTGCAGTGGCGTTGATAGCGCAGCGGCTGCTTCTTCAGTGTGCGGACGGAGTTTTCCAGCAGCTGGCAATAGAGTTCGTAGCCTACCGCCGCGATGTTGCCGCTTTGTTCGGTCCCCAGTATATTTCCCGCGCCGCGGATTTCCAGGTCGCGCATCGCAATACGAAATCCGGCACCCAGTTCGCTGTATTCTTCGATGGCTTTCAGGCGGCGGGTGGCTTTGGTTGTGACCGTCCGGCCATCTTCGAGCAAGAGATAGCAGTACGCGCGGTGGCGATCACGGCCGACGCGGCCTCGAAGCTGATGCAGATCGGCCAGACCGTAGATATCGGCCTGATGGATGAACATCGTGTTGGCGTTGGGGATATCCAGTCCGCTTTCGATGATCGTTGTCGCCAGCAAGATATCGGCCTTGCCGGCGACAAATGCGATCATCGCCGCTTCCAGTTCGTCTTCGTGCATTTGCCCGTGGGCGATCGTCAGCGTGGCTTCGGGCACGATGCGTTTGATTCGCTGGGCAATTTGTTCGATATCGTGGACTCGATTGTGGACGAAGTAAATTTGCCCACCGCGATTCAGTTCGCGAATGATCGCGCTGCGGACGAGGGCTTCATCGAATCGTCCGACGCGGGTTTCGATGGGCATACGGTCTCGGGGCGGAGTCGTCAGGCTACTGATGTCGCGAATGCCCAGCAGTGACATGTGCAGCGTGCGCGGAATCGGTGTGGCAGTAAGTGTCAGGACATCGACCTCGGCGCGGATATGTTTCAAACGCTCTTTCACTTTGACGCCGAATTTCTGTTCTTCGTCGATGACCAGCAAACCAAGGTTCTTGAATTTGATGTCTTTGGAAACCAGTCGGTGGGTTCCAATCACGACATCGACGGCCCCTTCCTTGAGTCGCGCGATGATGCGATTCTGTTCGGCGGGAGAGCGGAAACGGGAGAGCATTTCGACCACGACCGGGAATTCGGCCATCCGCTGGCTGAACGTGCGAAAGTGCTGTTCGGCGAGGACGGTTGTTGGCACCAGCACGGCGACCTGACGACCGGCGTCCACGGCCTTGAAGACGGCTCGCATCGCGACTTCGGTCTTGCCAAAACCGACATCGCCGCAGATGAGGCGGTCCATGGGTTTTGGTTGTTCCATGTCCTGTTTCAAATCGGCGATCGCGGAGACCTGATCGACTGTTTCCGTGAAAGGAAACGCTTTGTCAAATTCCTGCTGCAGATGCGAATCGGGCGGGCACTGCAGGCCGGGCCGGGAGGCGCGCTCGGCCTGCAGTTTGAGCATATCGGTCGCCATGTCGGAAACGGCTTCGGCGACCTGATCTTTTTTCTTGAGCCACGACACGCCCCCGTACTTTGACAGTTCCGGATTCGTCTTGGCGGGGCCGATGTATTTCTGTACCAGATGAATCAGCGAGACCGGCACATAGACGACTACAGCGTCGCGGAATTCCAGCAGCATGTGCTCTTCCTGCTGGCCGCCGAGTTCCACCTTCTTCATACCGCGATAACGGGCGATGCCGTGGGCAACGTGGACAACCAGGTCGCCGTCCCGCAGATCCAGAAACGTATCAATAGCCCGTGAATCGGCGGCACGTTTGCGGGTCGTGGTGCGGGTCGCTCGGGAAAACAGTTCGTTGTCGCTGATGACAATCAGTGCGTGGTCGATCAGCCGAAAGCCACGGCGGAGGCGACCGTTGGTGAGTCGAATCCGTTTGGCGAGCGCCGTGCCGTGAGTGGCGTCTGTTTCTTTGATGAGTTCGTTCAGGCGTTCGTGTTCGCCTTCGTTGTGACAGCAAAGCAGCACGTTGTCAGTCGGACCAAGCAACTCAGAGAGTTCTACGAGGGCATCACGACGGCTGCCCGAGAGCCGTTCAATCGCCTCGATGCTCAGATGGCACGATTGTTCGTAGCTGTCAGCACCGAGAGCATCGATCGTGACGGATGGAAATTCCGTCAGTCGCGCCATGGTGGCATCAACGCTGTAAAGGCCGACGGGATTGGAGAGCCGCTGCAGATACATCCGGCCTTCGCTGATGGATTGCTGCAGGTCGTTCAGGACGACGACTGTTGATGGAGGCAGATAGTCAATCAGACTTTCGGTCGCGCCAGCGAAAATCGGCGACGCAGCGACGGCGGATGTTTTTGACTTCTGAGCTTTGCCTGTGTTGTTCTGATTCGGTGCCGAAGCGGCAGGGGCAGTCGCGGTCAGGGAGATCCGCTTCAGATCCTCGAGCCGCCGCTGACTTTCGACATTGAAAGAGCGAATCGATTCGATCTCATCGCCGAACAATTCAATCCTGATGGCGTCGGGTTCGGAAGCCGGGAAAATGTCCAGGATTCCGCCGTGGATACAGAATTCGCCGGGCATCTCGACGGCGGTGACTCGTTCAAAACCACGGGCGATGAGCCATTCGATCAGTTCATCCAGTTGCAGTTCGTCGCCAACAGAGATTGTTCTCGTCGCCGCTTTGATTTCATCCCGCGCGGGCACTGGTTGAAGCAGGGCGGGCACGCAGGTGACAATCAGCGTGGGCGTGCGGTCCTGTTCGTTCAGACGACGAACGACGGACAGTCGGGCGGCATAGATGGCGTCTCCGGCGTCGATGGCCTCGGGAAGGCTTTCCCATGCAGGAAACAGGAGCACGGTGGATTTTGTGAGATCCGACAGTTCATCGACAAACTCTTCGGCATCACGAATCGTCGGCAAGACGGCGATGTGGCAGCGTTTCCGGTCGGCGGCGACGATCGCGGCAATCCCGAGCGCGCAGGACGATCCCCACGCGCCGTCAATGGTGGCACTGCGACCGGAATGCAGCGCGTTAACCGCGTCAGCAAACCCCGGAGCTGTCCCCAGCAACGCCGTCAGTTCAGCAAG
>Ga0138256_10009107_pt1 | contig 10418 bp, 6 predicted proteins | sample KNB2016incub_MG_FD_105486 | JGI IMG/M metagenome (GOLD analysis project Ga0138256, IMG submission 105486) | Active sludge microbial communities from wastewater in Klosterneuburg, Austria - KNB2014incub_MG | ecosystem: Engineered > WWTP > Activated sludge > Unclassified | place: Austria... | reverse complement strand
TCCAAGGTTTCCGAGGCGCTTCAACCGGTTAGCGCCTCCGGCCCCACCGCCAGCCCAGAAGGCGCGGATTCCCAACGCAGCATGTTTCATCTGCCTGAACCGGTCAGGGGCGCCCGTCGCTCCTTCCAGGCCGATCATTCAGGAGACAACCATCAGCCAGGCTTTCGAAAGTCTCGGGCTTCTGCCCGAGCTGCTCCGCGCCGTCGCGGAACAAGGCTATACCGAACCCACCCCCATCCAGACGCAGGCCATTCCGGTGGTACTTGCCGGGCGCGACCTGCTCGGCGCCGCCCAGACCGGCACCGGCAAGACCGCCGGGTTCACCCTGCCCCTGCTGCAGCGCCTCGCGCCCTTCGCGAGCAAGAGCTTCTCGCCCGCGCTGCACCCGGTGCGCTGCCTCATCCTCACGCCGACGCGCGAGCTCGCGATCCAGGTATACGAAAGCGTCAAGACCTACGGCAAGCACATCGCCCTCAAGCCCTTCGTGGTCTACGGCGGCGTGAACATCAACCCGCAGATCGCCGAGATGCGAAAGGGCGTCGAGATCCTGGTCGCCACGCCGGGGCGCCTGCTCGACCTCATGGGGCAGAAGGCCGTGGACCTGCGCCAGGTGCAGATCCTCGTCCTGGACGAGGCCGACCGCATGCTGGACATGGGCTTCATCCCGGACATCAAGCGCATCATCAACACGATCCCCGGCTCGCGGCAGACGCTGCTCTTCTCGGCGACCTTCTCGGACGAGATCCGCAAGCTCTCGGCGCAGTTCCTGAAGGACCCGCTGACGGTCGAGGTCGCGCGCCGCAACACCCCGGCCGAATCCGTGACCCAGTGGGCGCACTTCGTCGAGTCGAAGAGGAAGCGCGAGCTCCTCGCGCACCTCGTGAAGACCCACAACTGGGAGCAGGTCCTGGTCTTCTGCAAGACCAAGCACGGCGCCAACCGGCTCGCCTACCAGCTCGAGCGCGACGGCATCAACGCCGCGGCGATCCACGGCAACAAGAGCCAGAACGCGCGGATCGAGGCCCTGGAAAGCTTCAAGGCGAACAAGGTGCGCGTGCTCGTGGCCACCGACATCGCCGCGCGCGGCCTCGACATCGAGGCCCTTCCGCACGTGGTGAACTTCGACATGCCCACGGTCGCCGAGGACTACGTCCACCGCATCGGCCGCACCGGCCGCGCGGGCCTGGAAGGCGAGGCGATCTCGATCGTCTGCGCCGAGGACCGCCCGATGTTCGCCTCGGTGGAAGCGCTCATCAAGAAGAAGATCGAGGTCCGCCCGGTGCCCGGCTTCGACGGCACCCGCGCGGCCACCTATCCCGGGGAAGCCCCCGAGTCCCCGCGCGGCGAGCGCGGCCGCGGCCGCGGCGCACGCGGAGCCGAGCGCAGCAGCAGCAGCCGCCCGCCCCGCGACGACAAGCGCCGGGAAGAACGCCCGCCCCGCGCCGAGAAGCGGGTGGAGGAGCGCGCGCCCAGGCCCGCATCCCAGCCTGTGGCGAAGCCCCCGGCCGCGCCGGCCGGCGGCGGGATGGATTTCTCCAAGCCCTACGAGCCCTCCCCCGACGCGAAGCCCATCGAGCAGCCCGACGAGGCTCCCGTGAGGAAGCGCCCCACCCACTCCGTCCCGGCCCTCTTCCGCCGGAAGGACGCCTGAGCGAAGGCGCACGGCAGCCATGACGCGCGATCCCGCTACCCGCACCATCCGCCTGCGGGACTACGCGCCGCCCGCCTACCTCGTCGACACCGTCGCCCTCGACGTCGACATCTCGCGTCCCTGGGCCACGGTCCGCGCGGGGCTCGTCATGCGCCGCAACCCCCACGGCGCGGGCGGGCCGCTCGTCCTCGACGGCGCGCACCTGGAGCTGCTCTCCGTGTCCCTGGATGGCGTGCCGCTCGACGCCTCGAGCTACTCGGTGCAGGACGGTGAGCTGAGGATCGCCGAGGTGCCGGATTCGTTCGTGCTGGAGACGGCCGTGCGCTTCGATCCGTGGAAGAACACGCGCCTGGAGGGCTTCTACGCCTCGAAGGACGGCCTGTTCACGCAATGCGAGGCCCAGGGCTTCCGCTGCATCACGTACTTCCCCGACCGCCCGGACGTGATGGCCACCTACCGGGTGACGCTGCACGCGCCGAGCGAGGAATTCCCGATCCTGCTGGCTAACGGCAACCTCGTGGAATACGCCGCGGAAGAAGGCGGCCGCCACCGCGCCACGTGGGAAGACCCCTTCCGCAAGCCCTGCTATCTCTTCGCCATGGTGGCCGCGAAGCTCGACCTCCTGGAGGACCGCTTCGTCACGAAGTCCGGCAAGTCCGCGCTGCTGCAGGTGTACGTGGAGCCGGGAAAGCTCGACCAGGCCGGCTTCGCCATGAATTGCCTCAGGCGCGCCATGCGCTGGGACGAGCAGCGCTTCGGGCTGGAGCTCGACCTCGAGCGCTTCATGATCGTCGCGGTGGGCGACTTCAACATGGGGGCCATGGAGAACAAGGGCCTCAACATCTTCAACACGAAGTTCGTGCTGGCGCGCGCCGACACCGCGACCGACCACGACTTCATGATGATCGACCGCGTCGTCGCGCACGAGTACTTCCACAACTGGACCGGCAACCGCGTCACCTGCCGCGACTGGTTCCAGCTCTCCCTCAAGGAGGGCCTCACGGTCTTCCGCGACCAGGAGTACGGCTGCGACGAGTACTCGCGGGCCGTCACCCGCATCCAGGACGTGCGCGACCTGCGCGAGCGCCAGTTCCCCGAGGACGCGGGCCCCATGGCGCATCCCGTGCGCCCCGAGTCCTACGTCGAGATCAACAACTTCTACACGGCCACCGTCTACGAGAAGGGCGCGGAGGTCGTGCGCATGTACCAGTCCCTGCTGGGCCGCGAGGGCTTCCGGCGCGGCATGGAGATCTACTTCGAGCGCCACGACGGGCAGGCGGTGACCTGCGACGACTTCCGCGCAGCGATGGCCGACGCCAACGACGCGGATCTCGGGCAGTTCGGGCTCTGGTACTCGCAGGCCGGCACGCCCGTGCTGGAGAGCCGCGGCCGGTACGACGCGCAGGCGCAGACCTACACGCTGGAGCTTTCCCAGTCCTGCCCCCCGACGCCGGGCCAGGAGGAGAAGCAGCCGTTCCTCATCCCCGTGGCCATCGGCCTGGTGGACTCGGAGGGGTACGACATTCCGCTGCGCCTGGAGGGCGAGGAGTCCGCGTACGCGGTCGCCGATCCCAAGACGGGCGCCATCACGCGCGTCGTGCCCCTTTCCGAGCGGAACACGACGCTCGTCTTCGTGGACGTGGCCGCGAAGCCGGCGCCTTCCATCCTGCGGGACTACTCGGCGCCGGTGGTCCTGCGCCACGACTACGCCGACCAGGAGCTCACGCACCTGATGGCGTACGACGCGGACCCGTTCAACCGCTGGGAGGCGGGCCAGGTCCTCGCCACGCGCATCCTGCTCGCCGGCGTGGAGGCCCTGCGCACGGGCCGGGAGATGGTCGTCCCGCCGGCGTTCGTCGAGGCGCTGGGGCGCGTGATCACGAACGGCGCGCGCGATCCCGCGTTCGCGGCCGAATGCCTCCAGCTTCCGGGCGAGGGCTTCCTCGCGGAGCAGATGGCGGTGGCCGACCCGGACGCGATCCACGCCGCGAGGAAGCGCGTGATTCTCGAGGTGGCGCAGCGCTACCGCACCCGCTTCGAGGGGGCTTTCCGCCATTTCGCGGTGCCCGGGATCTACTCGCCCGATCCGGCGGCCGCGGGGCGGCGGGCGCTTCGCAACGCCGCCCTCGCCTACATCATGGCGATCGACGACTCCACGGCGCGCGCACTGACGTTCCTCGAGTTCCGCCGCGCGGAGAACATGACCGACGCGATGGCCACGCTCGCCTGCCTCGTCGGTTCCGCCGGCGCGGAGCGCGAAAGGGCGCTCGCGATGTTCTACGACAAGTGGAAGGACGAGGCGCTCGTGGTCGACAAGTGGTTCCGGGTCCAGGCGACCTGCGACCTGCCGGGCGCGGTCCAGCGCATCGAGAAGCTGCTCGCCCACCCGGCGTTCGACCTGAAGAACCCGAACCGCGCGCGCTCGGTCCTGCACGCGTTCGCGTCGGACAATCCGCTGCACTTCCACGCGGCCGACGGCTCCGGCTACGCGCTCGTCGCGGCCAGGGTCGTCGAGCTCGACCGCCTGAACCCGCAGATCGCCTCGCGCCTGGCCCGCTCCTTCGACCGCTGGTGCAAGTACGACGAGGGCCGCCAGGGCCATGCGCGCGCCGCGCTCGAGTCGATCGCGGCGGCCCCGGGGCTCTCCGCCGACGTCACCGAGGTGGTGAGCCGGGCGCTCGGCTGAGCGCCACCGGCGGCGTCCAATGAAAAGGGCCGCTCTCGCGGCCCTTTTCGCAAACCGTCGGCCGGCGGGCCGTCAGTTCTTCTTGATCTGCTCCAGCACCTTGAAGGTGGACTTCGACGCGCCATGGAACAGGCGCTTGAAGGCCTTCGACAGGCAGCGGCGCTCGAGGGTGTTGCGGCGGGTACGTTTGCGTTCGGCCATGGCCAACTCCTTGTTGCGGAACCGGTAATTATACCCGAGCCGCGCTCCCGGCGCACTCCTCGCGAAGCGGGCCTCAGTTGAGCAGGCGGACGGCCCCGTCGACGATCTCGGCCTCGATCCTCGTGGTCCCGTCGATCTTGACCATCACGCCCTTCGCCTTCGCGAGGCCGTTCTCGAACACGCCCTCGAACCGCGAGCCGTCGGCGAACCAGAACGTTCCCTTGCCCTGCGGGCGGCCGTCGCGCATCTCGCCCTCGTACTTCTGCCCCGAGGAGTAGAAGTAGACGCCCGTGCCCGAGAGCGCGCCGTCCTTCAGGTCGCCCTCGTAGCGGTCCCCGTTGGAGAAGTGGTACGCGCCCTTGCCCTGCGCGCGCCCGTCCACGAACTGCGCCTCGATGCGATCGCCGTTCTTCGCGTAGTAGCGGCCCTTTCCCTGGAGCCTGCCGCCGGCCATCTCGCCCTCGTACCGGTCGCCGCTCGCGAAGCGGTAGTTGCCGATCCCGTTGGCGAGACCCGCGGCGAAGGACCCCTCGATGCGGTCGCCCGATCGCGTCACGTAGATGCCGCGGCCGGCCACCACGCCCGCCTTCACCTCGCCCTCGTAGGTATCGCCGTTGGCGAATTGGTACTTCCCGGTGCCGTGGGGACGGTCCTCGGCAAACGTGCCTTCGTAGCGGTCGCCGTTCTCCCACTCGTACCTTCCCGTGCCCTGCTTGAGGCCGTCCTTGAACTCGCCTTCGTACTTGAACGACTTCGAGGTGTACTGGCCCTTGCCGTGCAGCTGGACGCCCCGCATCGCGCCGACGTAGACGGAGCCGTCGGCGAACTGCACCTCGCGCACGCCCGGGGCGATCTCGCGGCCCGGCTGGTCGTCCTTGGGCTTCGGTTGCGCGGGAGCGGCCGCGGCAGGCGGCGATCCGGCGGCGGCGGGCGGCGCTGCAGCGGCCACCACGGTCGGCGCGGCCTCGGCCTTCACCGCGGCCCTGTCCGTGGTGGCAGGGGCGGCCGTGCCGGCGGCAGTCGCTGGCGCTGCTGCGGCAGCGGGCCCGGACGAAACCGGCGGCGCACCCGCCGTGGCGAGCGGGGCCTTCTCGGGCGCGGGGGCGGTGGCCACGCGGCTGCGACCCAGGAGCGCGTCGATCCGGCTGCGCGCCAGTGGCGCGAACACGCCGTTGGGATACTTGTCGAGGTAGGCCTGGATGTCGCCTGCGCGGCTGGAGTCCTGCACGCTCTTCCAGAACTGGAGCTCGAACTGGGCCGAGACGTCGGCCGAGGGGCCCGATTGAGCCTGCCCGTTGCCGGCGGACGCGGCACGTCCCGTCGCATTGAAGACGAAGTCGCCCTTGATCGACGAGAGCTCCCACGGCGTCTGCAGGCGCTTGGTGTCGCGCTCGACCCCCTCGCGGACCTTGCGGAACAGCACCTCCACCGGCATGTCGGGGACCTTGATGTTCTGCAGGATGTGCCCGGTGTAGATGCCGTTGCGCCCGAAGCCGTCGGCGGCCGTCGCGCCCGGGGCCGTCGCGTAAGCGATGAGGGTGCCCGAAGGGCCGCTCATCTGCGCAAGGCCCGTGGCGGAGACCTTGAAGGTGTCGCGGAAGGGGTTGTCGCGGCACGCGTCGAGGATCACGAAATTGAAGCGGGTCCTGGCCCGCTCCATGCGGTCGAACACCTGCCCGACCTCCACCGAGAAGAACGTGACGTCGTCCTCGGAGCCCATCACCGCGTCGATCGGGATGAGGTAGTTGCGGTCCTTGAACTGCATCGCGTGGCCGGCATAGAAGAAGAGCGCGGCCTCGGCGCCGTCGAGCGCCTTTCCGAACTCCTGAAGCGCGGCGATCATCTCCGCGCGGGTGGTGTTCTCCTTGACGATCGTCTTGAAGCCGAGCTCGCGAAGCGCCGCGGCCAGGTCGCGCGAGTCGTTCGCCGCGTTGCGCAGGGGCGAGCTCGGGTAGGCGTTGTTGCCGATGAGCAGCGCCACGCGTCCGCTTGCCGCCGCGACGGGCGCAAGGAGGGCGAGGGCGGCGAAGGCGGCAAGGGCGGCGAGTGCGCGCAGCCCGGTCAAGATCGTCCCGGTGTTCATCATCCTGGCGGGCATGGGCGGGGGCAGCCCCGCCCGAAGCAGCGATTATCGCTCAAGACGCCGCAGGCGGAACGCGGCCGCCAGGCACCGCGTCAGCGGGCGAGACCCGCAAGCTCGGGGATGTCGGGGCGCTCGGAGGCGAGCTGGGCCCAGACGTCCTTCGCGTCCTGGGCAGCTCCCAGGTCCTGCAGGGACAACGCGAGCAGGACGCGATCCGGGAAGGACTTCGCCGAGGCGCGAGCCTTGTCCGCGGCGGCGATCGCATCGACGGACAGGGTCTCGAACCGGGCATCGGCCACCTGCGCGCCGCCCGCCGAGCACGCCCAGGCATAACCCTGGCCCGCCACGAGCTGCGCGGGAAGGCGAATCGAGGTTCCGTGGACATTGCCCTTGAATACCTCCTTGCCGGAGGCGGACGTCACGACGACCTCGTAGGTCGCGCCCGGGTCGCCTGCCCAGCGCAGGGTTGGCTGGAGGGTGGAGATCCTCGAGTTCACCGGATAGAGGGCGCCCGGGCGCCCGGCCTTGTATCCCGGCGCGCTGCGCATCCGCAGGCTGGCCGTCGCCGTCTTCGAGGTCTGGACCATCGTGGCGGCGCTCGGCTTGATCGCCGGCGCGCGAACCGCCGGCGCGGCGCCCTTTGTCGCCTTCACGCCCTGCTTCGTGACGACGAATTCGCCGGGCCCCTTGAGCGAGAATTCCTCCCCGCTCACGACATACATCACGGCCACTGCCGCATCGCTGCCCAGGACGAGCTTCGTTCCCGGCAGCAGTTCCGCGAGGAAGGGGGGGCGGCCGGCGCCGTTCATGGCGACCTCCCCCTTGAAGTCGGAGACGAAGGCGACCGGGTCGGCCGCTCGCGCCGAGAGCGAGAGAGCGAGGAGCAATCCGGTGAGGAGGATGCGGGCGGTATTCGCCATGGTCGGGACTGTCTCCGCGCTAAGCTATTTGGCGAGGTTCGCGAGTTCGGGAAGGTCGGATCGCTCCTGGGCGAGCTTGGCCCAGGCCTCCTGCGCCTCCTGCACCGCGCCCATTTCCTGCAGGAGCAGGGCGTACATCAGCCGGTCGGAGAACTCCGCTTTCTCGGCGGGGCGGCGCTTCTGCGCGTCCTGGAGCGCGGCCGCGGGAAGGGTGCGGAACCTGGCGGTGCCGATCTCCTGACCTGCCACGGCCACGCTCCAGGCGTATTCCGTGTCGGGCTGCAACTTCGCGGGGAAGCGATGGCTCGTTCCCCCGACCTTGGCCCGCGCAAAGGGCTTGTCTTCCTTGCCCGCGACGGCGATCGTGACGTCGGCCTGGGCATTGCCCTCGGGCAGCGTCCAGCGCAGCGTCGGTTGCAGCTGGGTCACCGCGCCCCGGGTCGGGAATTCGAGCTTCGCCTTCGGCTCGGGCTTCGGCGGGGCGATCGAGCGCATGCGGATGCTCGCCGAGGAGGTCTGCGCGACCTTCACCAGCACCTGGTTGTTGGCGCGCCAGGCGGTCTCGCGCGCCACCGGGGGCATGCCGATGCCCGAGGCGATGTCGCGCTCGCCGATCGTGTAGTCGGCGGGGCCCTTGAGCAGGTATTCCTTGCCCGACTGGATGAACATCACGGCGAGCAGGGAGTCCTTGGCGACCACGACCTTCTGGCCCTTGGCGAGCTCGCTCATCAGCATCGGTCGCGAAGTCCCGTCGACGGATACCTCGCCCTTGAGGTCCGTGACGAACGCGACGCCGCCGGCGCCCTGCGCGGGAAAGGCCAGGAACGCGGCCATCGATACGAGGAGTGCGCGAAGCAGGTTTCTCATGTGGATCCCTTTCATGTCTCTGCGGGCGCAGGCCTCGCCGTCCGGATGCCCCAGACGCTGACCGGGCTGTGTCCCTTCAGGTGGTGGCTGCCGAGGGGGTCGAACTGGAACCCCTCCCCCATGCGGCTCACCACGGCGTCGGTAATGACTATCTTACGCCCGAGTTCCTTGGTAAGTCCCTCCAGGCGGGCCGCGACGTTGACCGCGTCACCGATGGCCGAATAATTGTGCCGCTCCGACGAGCCGATGTTGCCGACGGTCACGGTGCCGTAGTTGATGCCGATGCCGATGGTGAGAGTGGGCAGGCCCTCCGCGACGAACTCCGCGTTCAGCTCGTCGAGCTCCGTCATCATGGCGAGGGCGCACCTCACCGCGTCCCCGCAGGGGTCCGCCGACTTCCTCGGGGCACCGAACAGCACCATCATGCCGTCGCCGATGAACTTGTCGACGGTGCCCTCGTAGCGGTGCACGGCGTGGACCATGCGGTCGAAGTAGCGCTGCAGGACGTTCGTCACCAGCCCCGCGGACATGCGCTCGGAAAGGGTCGTGAAGTCGCGGATGTCGCTGAAGAGGATGCAGACGTCCGCGAGCTGGCTGCTCACGCCCGAGGAGAGGCTCCCGGCCAGCATCTCGTTCATCACGGCCGGGCTCACCTGGCCGGCGAAGGTCCGCCGGAGCCTTCCCCGCTCGACGGTGTTCTCGATCCCGTCGACGATCGCCCGGGTGACGAATCCGGCCCAGAGGGTGAACATGACAGAGGCCACGGGAAGCAGGACTTGGTGCACCCGGATCGCGTAGAGCCCCGCGCCCGCGAGGATCGTCGTCAGCGCGAGCACCACCACGAGCGCTGTCGCGAGGCGGAAGTGGAAGAACACGAGCCCGGCGGCCAGGAGGCACAGGGCCCAGCGCAGCCCGTCTTCCAGCGGCTGGAGCAGGCCGCTCGCCAGATGGCTGCGGAGCACCTGGAGGTGGGTCATGACGCCCGGCTGGCTCGACCGCCCCAGCCCGTCGGACTTCCCGGGGTCGATGTCGATGAGTTGCACCGGAAGCGCCCACCGGTCCGCCCGCTTCAGCACGTAGCCGACCATCACTATCTTCCCGGCGAAGGCCTTCTCGAGGCGGGCGGCGTCCCCCTGCTCCTTCCAGGCGATGACGTCCTGCATCGGGAGATACTCGACCTTCGTGCCGACGCTGTAGTCGATGTAGCCGGCGCCCACCGGCAGCCCTGCGGCGCGCAGCATCTGGCCGGCGAGGGTCTTCACGGGCTGCGTCTTGCCCAGCTCGGCCTCGCTGAACCGGCGGCTCACCGAGTCCGGGTCCTGGAACTGCTGGTCAATGCCGAGTCCGTCCTCCCCGATGACGCGCAGGAAGGTGGGATGCATGCGCGCCGCGTAGCCGTCGCGGTCCACGGTGAGGGCGAACACGACCTTCGTCTTCTGCCGGACGTCGCGGATGGCGCGGAAGAGCGCGAGGTCGTACCCGGGGACGATGTTGTCGTACGAGCGCGCAGGCGGGACCACGTCTACGCCGACGGCCCGGGGCTTTCCCTCCCCGAGCGCGCCGAGCAGTCGCGCCAGGTGCATGTGCCACAGCGCGATCGGCTCGGTGAATATCTCCTCGCTGCGCTCGTCGATGCCGACGAGCACGACGTCGTCGGCCAGGGGGCGCGGCCACCGCTCGCGCAACACGAGCATCTGGGTGTCGAACGCGGCGCGCTCCAGGCGCGCGAGCAGTGAATCGTCGGTGCCCGGCACCACGCTGGCAACGAGGAACAGGATGGCCACGAGGGCATACAGCACGACGCTGCGGGAGCGCGGCCGGCTCCACAGGCGCAGGGCGAGCGCGCTCAAGGCATGGGACCGGGTTTCGTGTCCGGCTGGGGGTGCGCTGGATGCCGCCATCGGGGGCGATCGGACCTCAAGGCTTTCGACGAGGGTATCGCCGGCCGGCCCGGGCGCGCAAGGCGGGCGCGCAAAAGCAGAAAGCCCGATCTCTGAGGAGATCGGGCTT
>Ga0138256_10009106_pt1 | contig 10418 bp, 10 predicted proteins | sample KNB2016incub_MG_FD_105486 | JGI IMG/M metagenome (GOLD analysis project Ga0138256, IMG submission 105486) | Active sludge microbial communities from wastewater in Klosterneuburg, Austria - KNB2014incub_MG | ecosystem: Engineered > WWTP > Activated sludge > Unclassified | place: Austria... | reverse complement strand
GCACTCATGGAAGCCGAAGTACACATTTTGTTCTCTTCAGACTATTATGAAATTTGTGATTTCAAGTGCTTATGTAAATATTGTACAAAGTCGAAGACAGAATACAATGAACATCTCTCTCTTTGTATAACCCGGTCGGGCAATTTTTATTACAATGCCTTCCGGGGGTCACTGGATACTTATACAGGCTCTGTACTCGTCAGCAAACCAGGTTATGATTATACCGTTACCCACCCGGGAGAGATCCCCGATGAATGCACGATCATTATTTTTAAAAAGGCTTTTTATGAAGACATGGAAGAACAACTTCAGTTGAAAGCGCATTGGTTCTTTTCCAATAAAGACATACAATCACTGCTTTTAAGAACTAATCCGCAGATAGAACAACTTCATTATGCATTATTACAGGCAGCCAGGCAGCTATCTCCTGTTAAGCTTGAAATGGATAGTATAGTAATGGAGATAATGGAAGAAATATTATCCCTGTTCACCAATTACGAAATGCCACGGGTTATTCCGGCAAGATTAAAGAAACATCACCTGGTAAGAATTGAAACGGCCAAGCAATACTTAAACGAGAACCTGGCAAGAAATATCTCCCTGCAGGAGCTGGCCGAACATTGTTGCATTAGTCCTTTTCACTTCAGCAGGACCTATAAGGCATTTACAGGCTATGCGGTTTATCAATACCTGCAACTGATGCGGTTGAAACATGCTGAAATGCTGCTTGCCACTGCATTACCGGTTGCAGATATTGCATTTCAATCGGGCTTTAACAGTATTGATTATTTCTCTTCGGCATTTAAAAAACAATACAAGCTCTCCCCTTCTGCCTTCAGGGTCAGCCGGAAAAAAACAGCAGGATTTCACAAGTGACCCTCTTCCCCGGCTTTTAATTTTGTGCTTCATTAAATTAAAATGACCATTACAAAATCTGACAACCCGGCACTCATCCTGGTCGATATTCAAAAAGGGTTCGACAATTTAAATCATTGGGGCGGACAAAGAAATAACCAGGATGCAGAGAAAAATGCAGCTGATCTCTTAAGCCTTTGGAGGCAAAACAACCTGCCAGTCTTCCATATCAAGCATTGTTCATTAATTCCGGCTTCTCCACTCAATGAGGCAAACGAAGGAAATGAATTTAAAGAGATCGTAACCCCTGCCACCGGAGAACCAATAATTAAAAAAAATGTAAACAGCGCTTTTATCGGAACAAATCTGAAAGAACAGCTCGATAATGCAAAGATCACTAAGCTGGTCATCGCTGGCCTGACGACCGATCATTGCATTTCAACAACTACAAGAATGGCTGGCAATCTTGGTTTTGATACATTCCTTGTTTCTGACGCAACTGCTACATTTAACAAAAAAGGGCTTGATGGTAAAAATTACCCGGCTGAACTCATCCACGAAACTGCACTGGCAAGTTTAAATAAAGAGTTTGCTGAAATTGTAACAACAGACTTTCTAAAACAACAATTCAAATAAAAAAGGCATTAAAGCAGCCATCAATATTATGAACGAAGCAAAACAAAACCTGTTTATCGCCGAACAAAAGGCAAAAGAATTATTTGATACCGTAGAACAAAGAGGATTGATGGTTCCCGGCAAATCCGAAGCTGAATTATCTGCTGAGATCGTGAAGATCGCCGGCGAGCTGGGTATTGAGAACTTCTGGCATAAAAAAATTGTAAGGACGGGTGTCAACACCCTTCATCCATACAATGGTGATCCAGCAGACAGGATCATTGAAGATGGCGATATCATATTCTTTGATTTTGGTCCCATTTTCAATGGCTGGGAATCAGACCTGGGCAGGACCTACGTGATAGGTAATGATCCATTGAAACTGAAATTAAAAAAAGATATAGAAGATGCCTGGCATGAAGCAAATACATGGTATTGCCAACAGAACGATCTTACCGGTGCACAGTGTTTTCATTATCTCATTGGACTTGCGAAGAAGTATGGATGGGAATGGGGCGGAGATATTGGTGGTCACATCGTAGGTCTATTCCCTCATGAACAGCCGGATGATCCTGCCGACCTGGGATTAGATATTCATCCGGATAATCACAGCAGCATATTCCTACCCGACAAACAAGGAAACAAAAGGCATTGGATACTGGAAATCCACTTTATAGACAGGATAAACAATATCGGAGGTTTCTTCGAGCAATTATTAATAACAGGATAGAAATTCAAAAATGAAAAAGATCATTAGTACGGGTGTAATAGCACTCGGGTTATTGCAGGTAAATGCACAGGAAACAGATATGGCGAAGTTGAAAAAACTGAATGCAACATTCATTCATAATTTTGTGACCAACGATACTGCTTCTCACAGCCGTATTATTCACAAAGATTTTGTTTGTATCTCCAGTGACGGGAAATACATAGACCGGGCAGCATATCTCAACGGGTGGGCACATGGCTTTGATGGCTACAAATACTGGGACTACCGGAATGAAGACATTAAAATATTCGGGAACACCGCCCTTGTTCACTCTCAGAACAAATACATGGTGGTAAGGGATGGGAAGGAGATCACCGGTATGTCGATGTACACCGATGTATATGTAAAAGAAAACGGCCAGTGGAAATGTGTGCAGGCACAGATCTCCAAAGTAGCGCCTGAGAATTTCGCAGGCGATGAAACCATCGTAAGGAAATATGATTACCGGTCGGATAAGAACTGAATATACCACACTTATTGTACCCCTGCAATTGCGGGGGCTTTTTAATTCTGTAATGAAGGCCTATCTTCATCTTCTAAATAGATGATTATGTTACGGAACATCAAACAGCTTATTATCGGCCTGCTCTTTTTCAACAGCGCCATTGCACAGAACGATCTTCTTTTACAAACCAGCGAAGTGCATAACCTGATGGTTCAGTACGATGCGGACAAAGGAAGCCTCAGCCGTTTTTATACCATCACCAATTCTCCCGAACGCTGCAAGCGGATGCAGACATTCGTAAAAGAATATCTTGATAAACTCAATGCTCTGCCTTTTGAAAATTTGAGTACCGGCGGTAAAGTGGATCATATTTTATTTAAAAGAACCCTGGAGAATGAACTGCTGCGGCTGAATACCGAAGAAACAGAATACAACCAGGTAAGTAAATATTTTCCCTTTGCAGGCGACATATATGCACTGGAAAAACAACGCCGCAGGGGCGCATATGTAAACAGTACGGAGCTTGCAAAACAATTGAATGAACTTTCAAAAACAATAACCACCGCATTTAAAACGCTAAAGAATGAACCTGCTATGCCAATGCCGCTGGCCAGCAGGGCGCAAAACAGTGTGAAAGGTTTGCAGGCTGCTCTTAAATCGGTATTTGATTTTTATAATGGTTATGATCCGCAGTTCACCTGGTGGATACCCATCCCCTACAAAGCGGCTGACAGCCTGCTGGGAGTATATGCCGCACAATTATATAACAAGGCAGATCTTTCTACTTTACCCAGGGATGATGGCAGCGGCATTATTGGCAACCCCATTGGCAGGGATGAACTGATACGGCAGCTGCAGTTTGAAATGATCCCTTACAGCCCGGAAGAGCTAATTGACATCGCTAATAAAGAATTTGCCTGGTGCGATAAGGAAATGCTGAAAGCAAGTAAGGAAATGGGGTTTGGCGATAACTGGAAAGCCGCACTGGAAAAAGTAAAGAACAGTTATGTGCCTGAAGGCAAACAACCGGAGATGATCATGGGTTTGTATAATCAATCCGTTGATTTTATCAGGAAACACAACATGGTCACCATTCCGCCAATTGCAGAAGAGACCTGGCGTATGAGCATGATGAGTCCGAAGCAGCAACTGGTAAGCCCCTTTTTCCTGGGTGGGGAATTGTTGCAGATATCCTACCCCACTAATACAATGGATGAAGATGCAAGACTGATGAGCATGCGTGGTAACAATCCGCATTTTTCAAGGTCTACGGTACATCATGAACTTATTGCCGGCCATCACCTGCAGGGATTCATGAACGACCGCTACAAAGCATACCGCAATTTTTTTACTCCTTTCTGGACAGAGGGCTGGGCATTGTACTGGGAATTTATTTTATGGGATGAAGGTTTTCCCCGCAATGCCGAAGATAGGGTTGGCATGTTGTTCTGGCGCATGCACCGCTGTGCAAGAATTATTTTTTCATTGAGTTATCACCTGAATAAATGGACACCGCAGCAATGCATTGATTTTTTGGTTGACCGTGTTGGCCACGAACGTGCCAATGCCGAAGGCGAAGTTCGTCGTTCATTTACCGGAGGCTATGGCCCATTATATCAAATTGCATATATGCTGGGCGGGCAACAATTCTATGCGCTGAAAAAGGAACTGGTTGACACAAAGAAAATGACCTACAGGCAGTTTCATGATGCGGTACTAAAGGAAAATAATATGCCGGTGGAAATGGTAAGGGCCATTTTAATGAACCAACCTCCGAAGAAAGATTTTAAAACGGAGTGGAGGTTTTATGGAAAGTAGGAAATATTCAATAAACAACTTTCAATTCTCAATATTCAATAGGCTCCTTTCCGGGAACAGATGCTCATTCATTGAATATTGAACGTTGAGCATTGAGAATTGAATATTTTTTTTACTCAATGACTGTGTAAGAAATGGTATTGTATATCGGCACTCTCTTGCCTCTTCCTGTTGTAAATTCTCCTTTTATTATTACACTATACTTCCCAGGTATTGCAGGCACTTTCAACTTATAAACTGCCTGACCATTTTCATCAATAGGAACCGGCTTATTATCAAATCTCAAGTTTGGGTCAGGAGTAGTGGTATAAGCACCCATTCCTGCCGCAATCTCAAGTATCTCTCCTGCCCTCAAGCATGTACTGCTTTGTCCAACAAGGAAATTATACTGTTCCACCATACCATCCCCATCAACAGAGCCTATTAGATTAAGACAAAATCTGGTAATAGTATTTTCCAGAATCATTATACTGTTTTCCAACTTGCTTAAAGCTACATAAGCAGCAATAACTGGAATGTCTATTGAAAAGAGTTTTATTTCCTCAGTCGGATTAATAATTCTATACCCGGTTCGATCAGATAAATAATTATCGACTACTCCAAATCTGGCGTTTATCTTGGGATCTATTCCTAAAATATCACCCTTATATTTCACCAGTCTCTCTAGCAATTCTTTACTCTTTCCATGCGATTCAAATACATGTTTAGAAATTTCATATTTACCCAACCAGTCATCCTCCTTTAAATTATCCCCTCCGGCTTCATTTTTTAGCTCTTGTTTTAATCCTTCAATATACTTCACCATACTGTCAGAAAGTTTTTTTACTTGCATCGCCTTAGGCCGCCAAATTTCTGCTATTACTTTTGTCTCATCCCTATACAATTTATCTTCAATAGTACGGTAGATCTCATCTGTAGCTGCTGAAATTGTTTTATTTGAACGTTTAAATCCTTCTTCAGCAATCCTGTACACAGTTAAACTGTTTTCAGAATTATTTCTACAGGAGGTAAAAAGAAAAGCAAAAAAAAGAAGGAAGATAATCTGCCGCATAAGATTTCATTTCCAAGAAAGATAGAAACAAAACCCTTGAGAAAGGTTAAAATGCAGCAAATTGAATATCGAACAAGGAACAAGGAATTAAGAACAAGGAACGGGGCAATGCCCCCCCCAATTACTAATGACTTAATGACTATACTAATTCAATCACCGTTATCTCCGGCAATACTCCCACCCTGCCGGGGTATCCAATAAAACCAAAGCCGGGGTTAACATAAAGTTTCTGTTTGCCGTCTTCATACAAACCATGCCATTGCTTATACATATATTGTACGGGGCTCCATTTAAAGCCGGGAATCTCCACACCAAACTGCATACCATGAGTATGGCCGCTTAGCATCAGGTCCACGTCGGGATATTTGGTTTTTACCTCTGCATCCCAGTGGCTGGGGTCGTGGCTCATTAAAATTTTAAAAGGAAATTTTTCTGCGCCGGGATGTGCAAGGTCCATACGGCCATGTTTGGGAAACCTTGCTTTATTGCTCCAGTTCTCAATACCCAGTAACGCAATTTGTTCGCCGCCCTTTTCCAGCACAACATGTTCATTCATCAGCAAACGCCATCCCAAACCTGCATGCACATTTTTTAAGTTCTCCAGGTTCTGCTCTTTTGAAATACCATTATGCGGCCAACGCACATAATCGCCATAATCGTGGTTTCCAAAAGTGCTGTACACGCCCATGGGTGCATTCAGTTTGCTGAACACATCCATGTAGTCTTCCATTTCGCTGGTGCGGTCATTTACCAGGTCGCCTGTAAATAAAATGATATCGGCTTTTTCATCCAGTATCTTCTGCACGCCTTGTAATACCGCTTTTTTATTGGTAAAGCTTCCGCTGTGAATATCGCTGATGTGGATGATCTTTAAACCCTTGAATGCAGCAGGCAGGTTGTCATACGCTAACTGCAGCCGCTTAAGATTATAATTATATTTATTGCTGAACCCGTAGAGCAGGCTTCCGAATAAAGTACCGCCTGCAGCCAGGCCCAGCCAGCTTAAGAAAACAGAACGGCTGATGCCATCGCCACTCATGCCATCCATTTCCGTGTTATTGAAGAATAATTTACCGGCAACCCATTGTATGCCCCTGCGTATATCATCCACAATAAAGAAAACCACAGCGATCATCTTGGCCAAAAACAAACCAATGAGGGTGGCAAATAAATAGGTCCTGAATTTTTTGCCCATGAAATTTTGATCGGTATATACAAAAAGTAAAAGGCTCACTACGGCAAGCACAGTGAGCGCCCAGTAAACCGAATAAATGATGGTCCTTGCTTTTGGCGAAGCCGAATGGCTAACCGTTTTAATGGCCTGAAAGATATAAGTGTCCAGCAGCAACATGATGGCTATAAAAATGGAAAGGCCGAGTGGTGTACGCATGAAAGAGGTTGAAAGGTTTAAAGTTTAAGGTTTGCCTTGGGTTTAAGCGATGCCCAATCTAAAAATTCATCCAACTGCTGGTCAATGGCTTTAATCGTTGCCTCGTCTACAATATCCCCCTCCGGGGAAATTATTTTATTGACCATGGAGATGGGAAGTTTATTGGGATGCACAGTTATCTTCACAAAGTTCAACACATCTGCCAGGTGATCCATCCCCCGCAAATTACCTGCCCGTCCGCTGGCCACGCCGGTAAGTAAAGCTTTTTTGTGGTACCACACTTCATGTGTGCGGCTGGTATCAAAAAGCATTTTTAAAATACCGGGAAAACTGCCGTTATATTCCGGCGATACAATAATAAAATGTGTTGTGGGAATGATAACTTCCTCCTCGATCTTTCTGAACGCATCATTATAGTGTACCAGGTCCATCCCTTCAAGAGAAAAGAGCCCGGCCTGGATGCCTTTTTCCTGCAAAATACGCTGGTACTCCTTAGCTATTTTATGTGTGTTACTGTTTTTTCTGTTAGTCCCCGATATAATGGTTATCATATATTCGTCCCGCTTTTACCCGGAGTTTTTCAATATTACAATTAAGATAGCGCTTTGTTCCCCATTATTATGCCGAATGGTTAAATTTGCCAACCTGTCAGAAGAGATTTGCAAATTACAATATGCAATTGGCAAATAGCAGGTTTTGCCTATTGTACAAAAAGACGGTTGAAAAGAATAAATGTTTTAGCCCGGTGGTAAAAAGGGTATAACCTGCAATGGTAATTGCGGTACATTACAATACCTTTGGCGGAAATAAATACAGTTAAAAGTTAACTGTTAATCGGATAAACCCAACTACGATTAACCAGTAACTTTTAACCATTAACAGAACTATGGCAAGAATAATTGGAGTAGCAAATCAAAAAGGAGGCGTAGGTAAAACAACAACCGCAATTAACCTGGCAGCAAGCCTTGCGGTTCTGGAATATAAAACCTTATTGGTAGATGCCGATCCCCAGGCAAACAGTACAACCGGTACCGGCTTCGACCTGCACAATATCACACAAAGCCTGTACGATTGTATGGTGAATGAGGCTTCGGCCAGGGATGTGATACTAAAATCGGATATCCCTTTTTTAGACCTTTTGCCTTCGCACATTGACCTGGTAGGTGCCGAAATTGAAATGATCAACTACCCCAACCGGGAAATGGTTTTAAAGAAAATACTGGAACCTGTAAGGGATGAATATGACTTTATTGTGATTGACTGTTCTCCATCCCTGGGTTTAATAACAGTGAATGCATTAACGGCATCTGACAGTGTGGTAGTGCCCGTTCAAACCGAGTTTTTTGCATTGGAAGGATTGGGTAAATTATTGAATACGGTTAAAATTGTTCAAAACCGCCTTAACACCAACCTGAAGATTGAGGGTATTTTAATGACCATGTACGATGGCCGCCTGAGGCTGTGCAACCAGGTAGTAAGTGAAGTACGCCGGCATTTTGAGGACATTGTTTTCAGCAGCATCATTCATCGCAATACCCGTTTAAGCGAAGCGCCAAGTTTTGGTAAACCGGTAATATTGTATGATGCAGACAGCAAGGGAGCAGTTAATTATCTCAATCTTGCCAAAGAGATCTTACAGAAAAATAATATGACTAAGATAAAGGAAGAGGATAGAATATTACAATAATGAGCCGATTTGAAGATTTGATAATTTGGTAATTAAAAGACCCTCAGATCATCTTCAAATTTTCAAATCGTCACATCACCAAATCACTTACGAAAATGAACCTTCCCAATAAAAAAGACGCTTTAGGAAAAGGTATCCGCAGTTTGTTGGAAAATATTGATGCCGACCTGAAAAATACTGCCGGTAGTTTAAAGCCCGAGCTGGCGCAGCAGGCCGCTGCTTCCATGCGGATCAGTTTAGACCTAATAGAAGTAAATCCAAAACAGCCACGCCGTGATTTTGATGATATTGCATTAAGTGAGCTGGCCGCATCCATAAAGATGCATGACATCATTCAGCCACTTACCGTATCCAGAATACCCAATGGTAAATACAGGCTCATTGCCGGTGAAAGAAGGTTCAGGGCTGCAAAAATTGCCGGGATAAAAGACCTGCCTGTTTATATAAGGCAGGCCAATGATGCCGACCTGCTGGAACTTTCTTTACTGGAAAATCTGCAGCGAAAAGACCTCAATGCCATTGAAATTGCATTAAGTTATAAACGCCTGATGGATGAGCTGGAATATACACAGGAACAGGTGGCCGAAAGGATGGGTAAAGAAAGAACTACGGTAACCAATTATATCCGTTTATTAAAATTGCCCCCCGACCTGCAGGTAGCAGTCCGCAACGGAACCATTTCCATGGGGCATGCCCGGGCATTGATCAATGTAGATATGGTTGACAAACAATTGTACATTTTCAATGAAATAAAAAAGCGTGACCTCTCGGTAAGGCAAACAGAAGAACTGGTAAGAAAACTCTATACTTCGGCTGTTAAAGTTGCTGTAAAACCTGTACTGCCGGCCGCTCTTAAAAAGATTGAAGATAATTTAGCATCTGAATTCAACACCAGGGTTAAACTAACACATAATAAAAAAGGGAAAGGGAGTATTTTATTTGAATACTATTCCGTTGAAGAATTAAATGCCCTGCTGGATAAACTGAACATTAAAGTAACTTAATGCCGAAGATCGCTTCCATTCTTTTTTGTATAGCCTTTCTCTGCTGCAATAATGTATGTGCACAAAAAGATTCTGCCATAAAAAAGAACAAAGGCATTTTTAAAAAAGCCGATCCTGCAAAAAAATACAATCCCCGTATTGCCACCATCCGTTCTGCCATACTTCCCGGTTGGGGACAGGCCACCAATAAAAAATACTGGAAAATACCCGTTGTATATGCTGCACTTGGAACAACAGCAGTCATTTTCTTTCGTAATGTAAAACAGTTTAACGATGCCAGGTATGCCTATGCAAATGCTATTGATGGCGACCCCTCCAACGATTACCTGATCCCACAACCCTACTGGTCGGTAAAAGACCAGCCCGAACGCATAAAAAGTTTCAGGAATGATGTGCGGCAAAATGTAGATTACACTGTTCTGTTCTTTATTGCCTTTTGGGGATTGAATATAGTTGACGCTGCTGTGGATGCCCACCTGAAAACTTTTGATGTAAGTGATGACCTTAGCCTGCAGGTAAAACCAGGTTACAGCCAACTCGCCGGTACCAGCGGCATAAGTCTTGTGCTCAACATCGGCAGAAATCATTCAAAATAATTACCTTCATTTCTGTTAGCAACATTCTTCAATCATTCATTTACACAATGATCATTGCACTGGTTGGTTATGGCAAGATGGGAAAAACGATTGAAGGCTTAGCCCTACAGCGTGGGCATTCGGTAGGGCTTACAATCGATATCGATACCATTGACAGTTTTAGAAAAGAGAATCTCACCAAATGCGAT
>Ga0138256_10009104_pt1 | contig 10419 bp, 5 predicted proteins | sample KNB2016incub_MG_FD_105486 | JGI IMG/M metagenome (GOLD analysis project Ga0138256, IMG submission 105486) | Active sludge microbial communities from wastewater in Klosterneuburg, Austria - KNB2014incub_MG | ecosystem: Engineered > WWTP > Activated sludge > Unclassified | place: Austria... | reverse complement strand
TATGCAAGCATAAAAAATCAATATAAATGTTAGGAAAGTTAACAAATTATTAAGATTTTTGTCCAACTAATTCAAAATATTTAAAAATGAAACTAAAGTTCAATGGATTCTTAGTACTACTATTAGTACTTGTAGCGCAAGTCACTTTTGCGCAAGACAGAGTTGTCTCAGGAGTTGTTTCTGATAATACAGGCATGCCGTTACCAGGTGTGAGTGTATTAGTTAAAGGAACTAAAACCGGAACACAAACAGATTTTGATGGAAAATTTTCTATCAAAGCAACATCAAGCCAAGTCTTGATTTTTAGCTTTATTGGGATGAAAACTCAAGAAGTTTCAGCCAGTTCGGCTAAAGTTAATGTTAAAATGAATGAAGATTCACAAGTTCTTAATGAAGTCGTGGTTACAGCCTTAGGTGTTGCAAGACAAAAGAAAACACTGACTTACCAAGCAGAAAAAGTTGAGGCTAAGGAACTGATCAAAGCCGATCCTACAAGATCTGCCAGCGCATTGGCCGGTAAAGTTGCAGGTTTGCAAATTAACGTTCAAGATAATGGTGTTGATCCAACATCACAAATTATTTTAAGAGGTTTAAGATCTATCAGTCAAAGCAACTCTGCTTTAATTGTAATTGACGGATCTATTTCTTCACAAGGAGCTTTTGATGATTTGAACCCTCGAGACATTGAAAGTTTAAACGTTCTTAAGGGCGCTACTGCTGCTGCTCTTTATGGTTCTTTAGCTGGAAATGGTGCCATTATCGTTGAAACCAAAAAAGGTAAAATTGGAGAATCTTTCGTAGTGGGATTAAGTTCGACTACGACATTTGAAGAAGTTGCCTACATGCCAGAATTCCAAAGTCAATATGGAATTGGTTGGCAAGGTGCTTATGACAATATCGAAAACACCAACTGGGGACCTCGTTTTGATGGGCAAGTTCGTCAAATTGGACCTGTATTTGCTGATGGAACTTTTCAATCAGTGCCTTATGCTCCAATAAAAAACAACTTAAGAGATTTTTATAGAACAGGGATTACAGCACTAAACACAGTATCCTTTAGTGGTGGTGATGAATCAAGTACTTTCTTTATGTCTATTGGAGATCAAAGAACTGACGGAATTGTTACTGGAGATGAATACAAAAGAAATACTTTCCGTTTGAATGCCAGTAAAAAAATGGGGGATCTACAATTAGGTTTCACTTCTAACTTTTTAACAGACAATACAAGCGTTGTAGGAAACACAATAGGTAATCAAGACAGACCTTTATATTGGTTTATACTTAATACCGCTAACAACATCCCTTTAACGTCTTACAAAGATTGGAGAAATGATTTGTATTCTTCTCCTGATGGTTATTATAATGGTTACTATGAAAATCCATGGTGGGCACTTGATAATAACAGAAACGATACTCAATCGACTAGATTAACAGCTAACTTCTCAGCTATTTATGACATTAACAAATGGTTAAAATTTACAGCAAGAGCTGGTGTCAATACCACAACCGGCATTGGAAAGAACTGGAGATCAAGACAAGTATATGACAAAACTACTCAGCCAGCAGCCAATGACATCACCTCTTTTGTTGAAGACAGCGAGTATCAAACATTTGCTTATACAACAGACTTTTTGTTGAGTAGTACATTTGACATTACCAATGATTTAGACTTCACTGGACTTTTAGGAGCGTCAGGTAATAGTACTAGTAGTAGAAATAGCCTTATTAGAGCCAATAATTTAAGTATTCCTGGTTTTTATGATGTTTCTAACGGAACTGGGCAACCTGAAATCACAGTTAATGAATCAAACAGAAAAACATTTGGTTATTTTACCGATTTAACTTTTGGATTTAAAAAAATGATTTACTTAAATCTTCAAGGTAGATATGACTTTACGTCTACATTACCTGAAGCAGACAATAGTTATTTTTATCCAGCAGCCGGTTTATCTTTTGTTTTAACAGAAGCATTTCCTTCTTTAAAAGACAGCAGTATGTCTTTTGGTAAATTGACAGTGAGTAACTCAACAGTTTACAATGACTTAGGAGCTTATCAAATAAATGAGACATTCTCACAATCAAATGGTTTTCCTTTTGGAGAATTGAATGGATTTGCGCAAAGTGGTACAGCTGTTGATACTGGAATTTCAAAAGAAAAAATAAATACTACAGAATTTGGTGCCAATTTAGCTTTCTTCAAAAACAGATTAAGATTTGATGCAGCTTATTTTATAACTAAATCTACCAATTTAATTACATTCACAACACCATCTGTAACATCAGGTTCAACAAATTATTTAACTAATATTGGAGAAATTGAAGGTAAAGGTTTAGAATTAACTCTTGGAGGAACTGTATTACAATCTAAAAATAACGATTTTAGTTGGGATTTAAGTGTAAATTACTCTGCAAACGAGGCCGTTGTGAAATCAATTACCGAGGGTGTAAATGAAATTACTATCGAAAGTTCAGGTACTTTTGGAGTTTTTGCAATTGTTGGTGAAGCTTTCCCGCAAATTAAAGCGAGTTCTTATGTTAGAGATCCACAAGGTAATGTAGTGATTGATGCAGCAAGCGGAAATCCTAAAGTTGGAGGTTTAAAAAACTTGGGTAAAACTACTCCAGATTACATTCTTGGTCTAACCTCTTCTCTTAATTATAAAAACTGGAATTTGTCGACTACCATGGATTATAGAACAGGTCACGTTTATTACGAACAAGGTTCTGATGCAATGGAGTTTACAGGTAGATCTGTAGAATCCGCTTCATCTGGAAGACAAGATTTCGTATTCCCTAATTCAGTAATCGAAACTAGTCCAGGTGTATTCACGCCAAACACTAATATCCCTGTTACGGATGGTCGTCAAGATTTTTGGACAAATACCTACAATGAAATTAAAGAAAACTACGTAAAAGATGCCACAGCATTTAAAATTAGAGAGTTAGCTTTGAATTACAATATATCAAAAAAATATTTAGAAAACACCCCTCTAAAATCTTTTAGAATAGGTCTTGTTGGTAGAAATATATTAACATTGTTACCAAAAGAAAATCGTTTCTCAGATCCTGAGTTTAACAACACTCGATCTACTGATGATCAAAATGCAATTGGTATTGGAGGTTATTTCCAATCTCCACCAACAACATCGTACGGATTTAGTCTAAATGTAGAATTTTAAAAAATAATCTAATTATGAAAAATATTTTAATAACAATCAAAATGATGGTAGTAGTATTATTACTGTCATCTTGTAGCGATAGTTTTGGGGACATTAATACAGATCCAAACAATCCATCCGTAGTTAGTCCTAATCTAATTTTACCAGTGGCACAGAACTATTCCGCTTTTTCTCAAGAACGTAACCGAGGTAACAATACTTTGGGAAATTTAATGATGTATAACTGGAGTCAAAGTGATGGTTTTTCTTGGTACACTGATGAGTTTTTATACCTAGTCACTTCCTCTTTTTATCAACAAAACTTTGACTATGTATATTCAAATGCTTTAAAACAGTATAACTCTTTAACAACACTTCAAGGAGCAGAAAATGGCAACTATGTAGCAATAGGTAACATTATGAAAGCGTATCACTTCAATATTTTAGTGGATACTTATGGTGATATTCCTTATTCAGATGCATTGAAAAGAGGTGGCAACCCAACTCCTAAATATGACAATGCACAAGAAATTTATACTGATTTAGTTGCAAAATTAACAGAAGCTATTACTTTAATAAATGCTACAAGTGCTAATACTGCTATCAAACCATTAGTTCCAGGTACTGATGACGGTATATTCAAAGGAGATATGCTGAAATGGAAAAAATTCGCAAACTCTATCAAGTTAAGAATGTTGGCTCGCCAATCGGGTATGTCAACTCGTGCAGCTTACATTAATACTCAACTTGCCGTTATTGCAGCAGAAGGTTCTGGTTATATTACTTCAGATGTTGAAGTAAATATTGGATACAATCAATCAACTAACCAACAAAATCCTAAATGGGATGCTTTTGGGGCTGATGTTGCAGGGACTGCAACTAATAATAATCAAGCAACTTGTGCATCAGACTATATCTTGGCCTATTTAACAACTACAAATGACCCTAGAATTAATTTTATTTATGAAAAACCTGCAACTGGGCATTTAGGTGTTAAGCAAGGGCTTCAAAATTATGATGAAACTCCATTGGGAGTAGATGGTTTAGTACCAGCAAAAGTTTCTAATATTGGACCTGGAATTTTAAAATCAGCTAAACAAGGTGCTGTTTTATATACTGCAGCAGAGTCTTATTTCAATCAAGCTGAACTTGATTTAAAATTTAATGGAGGTGCAAATGCTCAAGCATTATACGAATCAGGAATTCAAGCATCGTTTACCTATTTAGGTGCTGGAAGTGCAACAACCTATTTCACACAAGCAAAAGACTTGGTAAATTGGAACACATCGACCAACAAACTAGAGGCAATTATAACTCAAAAATGGATTGCTGTTAATGGAATCGATGCCATTCAATCTTGGTTTGACTACAACAGAACTGGTTTTCCTAAAAATTTACCAATTTCTGCTTTAGCATCAACATCAGATAGACCCGTTAGATTAGCTTATCCAGCAAGTGAAGTTACTTCAAATGGATTAAATCTTCCTGCACAACCTAATGTGTTTACAACAAAAATATTTTGGGCTAATTAATTAAAAAATAAAAAAATATGAAAACAATTAAATATATATTAGTTTATATGCTGTGTTTCGCTTCTTTAACATCTTGTATCGTAGATGACGAAGAGCCTTCAACAGCAAATGGTACGGGACCCAATTTAGGTGGATTTAATGATGCCAGTTTAAATTTTGGAGGTGTAGCAGATGGTAATAGTTACGACTTTAATTTAGAAATGGAAGTTAAAGGACCTAGCTACAAAGCGATGACATCTGATGTAATTTTAACAGTAGCAGTTGACCCGTCGTCAACAGCTATTGAAGGAACACATTTTAAATTTAATACAAAAACTATAACACTTTCTGCAAGTAACAATTACTTAGGATTATTGCCAATCACTATGTTATCAAAAGGTGTAGTGGCACCATTAGCAAAAGCTCCTGTATTAGTGTTAAAAGTTGTGAGTGCAAGTAGCACAGATAACGTAGTCAATAATGGTAAAACTTTGACTATTAATTTTAATTATCTATGTTTCTCTAACTTAGCAAAAAAATATAATGTAAATATGCACTACGTACGTGCTGCTTCTGGTATAGATCAGACCCTTACTTTTCAAGATACATTTACGAAAACAGGAAGTGGTGAGTACAGAACTGGTTTGGTAGGTCATTGGGCTGCAGCTGATTTGGGTGGTACTCCAGGTTTTACATTCATTGATGTTTGTAATGAACTAACTATTCCGAAACAAAACTTAGTAGATCTATACTCAAACATAGTTGAAGGGGTATCAGGTAAATGTTCCGTTAATCCTGAAACAGGAGTAATTACTATGGAATATACTATTACAGGAGGAAATTTAAGACAATATTTCGTGACCTACACTCCAGTTAATTAACTAATAATATAAATGAAAATGAAAAAATATATAAAATTTAAATTATTTGTTTCAGTAGCTTTTTTAGCTCTGACTACTGTATCGTGTGACGAAACTAGTGATCCTGCTGAGATCATTAGTACGGATAGTTATCCTACTGCAACCTTTCAAGCTAGTGCAACTACCGTTAACGAAAAAGATGGTTTATTTACTGTAAAAATTACTACAGATAAAGCATTGACAAGAGGAATTACCTTCTCTGCTGAGCAAATAGGTGGTACCGCAGTATTGCACGATGATTATGATATTGTAGAAACTTCAATAGCCCCTTTTTCGAAAGAAGCTACAATAGTTGTAAAATTTTATGACGATGCAATCCCAGAAGCAGCTAAAACTTTGCAATTGCAAATTGTAACTCCTTCTTTGGCTAACAGATATTTTCTAAACCCAAAGACTGTTTTGCCTACTTATAACATTACCATTAACAACTATGTAAGTAATACTTTGGATCTTAAACTGAAGTATGACAAAGCCTTTTTAGATGGTACAACTGCAAAAACTTTATGCGGTATAGGATATGACATGGATTTCTATGTATTAGATGCAGATTACAATGACATAGGAAATTATCAAGCTGCTGCTAGTGGTTGTCCAGAAGTGTTAACCGTTTCTCCTGCTAAATTCCCTAATGGAACATATCACATTTTTTATGATTTGTATGACAATCACGGTCTTCCAGGGATGAACACACCTGAATTTACAATTCCAATCTCTGTGGATTACAGTAGAGCTGGCTTTGCATCAGGGAATTTCAAACAAGAAGCCGAGTTTGCATTCACTTCAAAAGCATTAGGATATGTTCAAAGTGCAAACAATGAGCCTTACGATTATGTTGTTACTATCGTAGTGAACAATGGAGTTTATACTTTGAAAAATAGCAAAGGTGCAACTGTTGCAAATGCAAAAACATCTAACAAGATATTAGCTGCAATTCAACACGCTAGATTAAACAATAAAAAATAAATTTCTTTGTTTTTTATTAAACTTAAAACCATCCCAATCGGGATGGTTTTTTTTATGTCAACAATTTCATCGTTGTCCTAAATTTAATTTTTATAAAAATACTCAAAGAAACATTTACGTTTTCAACTAGTAATTGATCAAAAAAATACTAGTAATAAAGAATTTTTCTTAAATTTTGTTGATTTGTAAGATGAATATATTCTTAATCATCAATACAAATCGTATCCATATATAAATCTATCGTTAATTAAAAAAGAAGGTTTGACATTAAAAATGGCTTATAGAATATCATCTTGTACAAAGAAGTTAATTACCACATTGATTTTTACATAATCCTGCCTATAGAAATACTTCTTAAAACGGCTAAACGAAGGGGTTAATAACTGAAAGTGTACGTTGTAATCAAAAAAATGAAGCGGATGAAGAATAAAATGTTTAATAGTAAGCTAGACCGCTTTAAAATCAAACTAATAAAGTGAGTTTTTATTCTGAACAAAACATATGTACTACCATTGACGTTTTTTTTGAGTAGGGCTTCGACTCCGCTCAGCCTGACAAAATGGATGTCATTTTATATTGCTTTTTTTAGAATAAAAATTATACCTCAGTATGACAAAAAAAGGATTTAACCAATCTAATTTCCATATCATAAAAATATAACGATAAATCGTCACATTGATATCAATAAAAAACCCCCGATGCAGAGCATCGAGGATTTTATAATGTACTATGAAAAAATTTATTTGATAATAATTTTTTCAGTAAAGTTTACTGTTTCATTATTAACTTTCAGAATGTAAATCCCCTTTTGTAAAGAATTTAAGTTGATAGATTTATCAATATTAAAATTAGAATCTGTTACTTTATATACAATTCTTCCATTCAAATCAGCAACTTGAATGTTGATCTTACCAACAAAATCATTGATATGGATATTCAGCTGTCCTTTGGGAGCAGGATTTGGATAAACACTAATTTTATCATTATTAATAAATTGATTTACTGCCAATAATGTACAATTAGCACCAGCACTAGGCTCCGTAAAATCTTCAACTTGATCATTAATTGCTGCAATATTGGTTCTGTCCCCACTATTATCGCCCGATGAAGCATTAACACCCAGACCTCTTCTAGCAAAAACTTTCCATATCATGCAATAATCCTGACCTCCTGTTGTGGCTTGATCAGCAGCAATTATAGCATCTCTTGCTTGTATGAAGGAAGGATTGCAGGGTTGTAATTTCATCGCATCAATAACCAATTGCATTACTTTATTATTACCCCCTGTTCCAGTATAAATATTGGAACTAAATCCATATTTACCAATATACGCCCAAGTCAAATCCCAAAGTGTAGCTGCCCAAATTTCACCAACAGCGTGCACCAATACTTTTTCAATACTATCATCTGGATCAATAAAGGATTTCCCATTTGTATCTGCAAAAGTTAAAGGATTAATAGTCATATTGGTAGAATAAGGATAATTTCTAATCCCTCCGCCTGTTGTAGCTTCATTAATTGCATAGGTTCCTATACCTTTTGGTGTTTCACCAGAATCACCCGTTTTTAATTGCATCATCAAGGCAAACCAGTCTGACCATCCTTCCCCCATTTGTTCTGGAGTAGTCAAACAACTTGTATTTGAAGGCCCACCTGTTAATCTGTTCGAAATACCATGAGCAAATTCATGGGCAATTATTCCATTGTCAAAACTTGAATCTGCATACAAATACAAGCCCGGAGGAACTTCTAGTTTTACATTTACAGCGCCATTTGCCATTTCAGCAATAAAAGCATCCCCAATTTCTTTGGTTACAAAAACTGCAGGAATAGTTATACCAACAATACCTGTTGAACTCATAGATAGTCTGGTTGAGCTGTTGGGAATACTATCCATAACAATAACTGCTCTGGCACCAGCATCTTGTGCGTTTTTTACTTTTAAATTAAAGAAACATCCACCTCTTTTTATTAATGCTATCTTTCCATTTAATTCAGCTGCATTTAAAGGAACTTGACAAGCAGAATTGTATCCAGGAGGAGTAGGATTATTTTTATATAAAACTAAATCAGATGCTATACCGTTTGGAGAAACTGGTACAGGGATGCGATCAGTACCCTCAAAAACATTTGACGTTGCTATTTGTGGACCTGCTATTGAGGCTGGAGAATTTACATAAATAAAATTCGTGGGTGGTGCTCCATCATTCCACAAATACATTTGCATTCTTGGCCTGCTTCCATCATTCGGTGTAGAGAAATTGGCGTTATTCAAAGTAGCAGACGTCTGTGAGTACCCATCTTGAGAATCAGCCAAAACATCATCTCCAATAAAAGATGTTGCCCCTCCTCTTCCAAGATTATCTTTTTGAAAATTTCCGCTTGCTTCGTTAAAACCATATTGATACCAAACATCGTGCATTATATTTGCCATATAAAACAAATTTGTAGTTGATGCTGATGCATAATCAGTAGGTTGTGCAGTCTGACCTCCATAAGTAAAATCAAAATTTAATGCAGCTCCCCCATTTGGGCTTATTCCTGTTCCATTATTTCCGTTGGCATCTTCTTGCGCAAAAACATTGTTCCCTCTTGTATAATTATAAATAAGTGCCGAATTTGTACCCGATAATGAATTTGCATTATGCCAGCCATTTGGTGAGGCAATAGCATTACTTGGCGACGTAATTAATTGAAACGGACTGTGATTGGGACTCTCATAATTATAAGGAATCACTCGATAAGAACCCGCATTGACACCAACTGGAGAAGCAACCGTTTTTGCAACAGCACTTTCATTAAAATTAAATGGATAATTGGCTGGATATCTAGTTTGTTTTACATGTCCAAAATTACAATTAATAGTCAAATCGTACTTTTCTAACAACACTCCATTGAGCGCATCAATTCTTATATCCCATAAGTGTTTTCCGTCTGGTGAATAAAACTGAAATGCCCAAGCTAATTTTAGTTTATCATCCTTTGTAGATTGGTAAACTAATTTAGCACTAATCAAATCTTCCTGAATTCCGTCGCTTAATTTGAATGATTTGTCATTTATAGTTTCGACTATGGTAAATGAAGTTGGTTTTTTTATTCCTAAACGAGAATATGCACCATCAATAGCTTCTAAAGCAGATAAAGTAGGTTTTGTTTGATTGACTTTCTGGGCAACATTCTTTTTGAAATTATTGCTTATGTTTATTATTTTACCATTTTTCATTGAGACATTGGATTGCGCATTAAAAATCTCAATTCCTTGATGTCTTTGAACAATGTAAAAATTAGTAATTTTTGTGGTTTCAGAAGTAACTTCACTTTCCACAACCCAATCAGCAATATCTTTGGTTGTTAAACCAAATTTTTTCATTTCAGTACTCAGTTGTGACTGAATCTTTTGCTTATTTGTTTGAGAAAACCCAGACATACAAATCAGCATAACAAATAATAATAAAATTCTTTTCATATATAAACATTTTGTTTACAAACATAATTCAATTTTTTATAATAATTATTTAATATCAATACATTTAACACAGAAAAAAATCACTTTCCGATAGAAAAAATTCAAATTGTTCATAATTTAATGATAATGTTCAAAACAACAAGAATTTTTATTATCCTTACTTAAATTCTGAAACATAAACTATCTTTGCACCATGGAAAAAGAACATCTAATATTCGGAATAAGAGCTATTATTGAGGCTATACAATCAGGAAAGGAAGTCGACAAAGTATTTATACAAAAAGAAATCTCGAGTGAATTGATGAAAGACTTAATGAAAGTAATGAAACGTGCCAACGTGAATTTCTCTTATGTTCCAGTCGAAAAATTGAATCGCCTAACTCCAAACAACCATCAAGGTG